>AMFO01000069.1_pt1 | contig 30290 bp, 26 predicted proteins | sample 552608 | NCBI WGS metagenome assembly AMFO01 (sample SAMN01893955, study PRJNA167987) | microbial mat metagenome | biome: hydrothermal vent | place: USA: Loihi, Hawai'I | collected 2003-05-01
GCGATTGCGATCCTCGATCCGCATCGCTTCATCCAGCCACCTGTCCACCTGGGCCACCGAGTAACGGCCACGATTCGCCCCCCGGGGTGGCCACATCGAGGAGTGCAGGATCCAGCGATAGATGTCCGGATCCACAATCCCGACCCAGGAAAGGGAATAGACCTGGAAATCCCCGCTCTTGATGCGGGCGTAAAATCCCCCCCATTCCAGCGATTCGATCCGGGTCTGCACGCCGATCCTCTCCCACATCGAAGCGATGGCCGTGGCAAGGCGCAATCGCGTAGGATCGGTGCTGGTGCGGAAATTCAACCGGAAGCGAAGACCTCCCCCCCGCCTCGGGAAGCCGGCACGATCGAGAAGGCGCTCGGCTCTTCCCGGATCGTAGGGCGTCGCCGGAAGTTTCGCCGCGGCCCAATGCGAGGGGGGGAGAACCGTCTCGGCCAGGCGCGGGAGATCGGAAAGAAGGGCCTTCTTCAGGCGTCTGCGGTCCAGGGCCAGAGCCAGGGCATGGCGGATGCGGACATCCTTGAGGATGGGATCCTGAAGATTCAGGCCGATGTAGGAAAAGGTCGTGGATGCCCGGCTACGGATCTGCAATTGCGGCTGGCGGCGCAGAAACGGCAGCAGATGCGGCGGAAGATCGTTTTCGGTGAAATCGATCTCACCGCGCACCAACTTCAGGCACCGGGTCACCGGATCCTTGACACGAATGAAACGGAGGCGACGGTGGATCCCCGGAGCATCGCAAGCGAGATCCAGCCATTGCCGCTTCCATGAACGCAACCGGCAAGGGCCGGCACCGAGGATCCTTCGCGCATGTTCACCGCCGGCGGCCAGGCGCGCGGGCAGAATGCCGAGGGTGAGCCGGGTGAGCAGGGAGGCGTCCGGACGCGACAGCCGAATGCGCACGGAAAGCGGCGTGAGGGCCTCGACGGCGGCGATGGCAGCGAATCCGGACCGCAGGGGACTGGCATGTCTTGCATCGAGGATCGAACGCAGGGTAGCGGCCACATCCGCGGCCTGGAGCGGCGAACCATCGTGAAAGCGCAGGTCCGGCTTGAGAAAAAAGATCCAGGTCAGGGCATCCGGATGCTGCCAGCGATCGGCCGCATCGGGCACGGGGAGGAGACGGGAATCAAGCCGGACGAGTCCGCGGTGCAGCAATTGCTGCACTCGATGCGAGGCGGCGTCGGTGGCGTAGCGAGGATCGAGGGTCATCGGCATCTGGGCCAGAGCAATGCGGACGGTATCCGGCGACGGTATGGATCGCTGGCATGCCGCCAGCGCAACCACCGCCACGAAGGCCAGAACGACTCGCAGCCTCATCGCCGCCACAGACTCATGGCCTCCACATGGCCGCTGTAGGGAAAAAGATCGAGGGCACGCAATGCGCGCAGGCGGTATCCATGGCCGGAGAGGATGCGGGCGTCGCGGGCGCCGGCGGCGGCATCGCAATTGATCATGATCACCGTGGCGGGCAACAGCATTCCCAGCATTCGCAGGATGCGCCTGGCACCACGGCGGGGTGGATCGAGAATCAAGACATCGGCGCCGGCATAGGTGGAAAGATCACAGCCGGCATACAGATCCAGGGTCTCAAAGCGGGCGTTGAGACCGTAACGGGCGGCATTGGCAGCGGCGCGGCGGCAGGCCGATGCGGAAATGTCGGCGCCGCGCACCGTGGCACCCCTGGCCTGGGCCAGGGGCAGGGAAAGGTTGCCGATGCCGGAAAAGAGGTCGGCGACGAACCGGGGGGAACCGGCCCAGGCAAGCACCTGCTTGATCATGGCCTCGTTGCCCGAGCGCTGCGCCTGCAGGAAATCGATGGGCCCGACTTCCAACAGCATGTCCCCTTCGCCGGCCGGCACCCTGTCGTGCAAGGCCAGGACCGGTCGTTTCAGGGGCCGGCAAATCGATCCGTTTCGCCACCAGAGCTGCACCGGCAGCGAAAGGCCGCGGTCGACCGACCGTATGTCGAGGGCCTTCCCCTTCTGCGGCGGCGCTTCGGCGGCTTCGAACACCAGATGAAGACCGTCGTCCAGGCGCGCACAATAGACCGACTCAACTTCCCCGGGCAGCCCGGTCTCCAACCTTCGGCGCAGCCGATCGAGTTCCAGATCCACCATCGCGCAGGTCGGCATCCGCACCGGCGCGTGCGAGCCCCGCATCCGGAAACCGAGGAAAGAACCCTTCCCGTCGCACCCCCGCCACCAGCGCGCGCGGCGCCGCGGCTGCGGCCATGAAGTGCTCGCCGGCAGCCACTCGCTGTCCGAATCCAGGAAAGGGGAAAACGCCTCACGGACCCAGTCGGACTTGACGGCCGCATGCCGCCCGGGCGCGAGGAACTGCAGCGCGCAGCCGCCGCAGCGGTCGGCAACGGCGCATGCCGGCCGCCTCCGATGCTCCGACGGTGCAAGCACCTCCTCGATTCGGGCCCGCAAGGCACCGCGGCGGCGGCCGGTGACGAGGCAGCGAAGCTCATCCCCGGGCACGGCGTTGTCGACGAGCGCGCTGCCTTCCCGCCCATGCACCAGCGCGGATCCACCCGGCAGCAGCCGCACGGCCCGGCCGCAAATCGTGCTGCCAACAGCCGGTGTCATGTTTCTCCCGGAAGGGTCGTCAACGACCCCTTGCGGTCGAAAAGCCGCAGGTAGGAGGGGGACTGCCGCGGCGCTTTCAAGGCCAGGATGTGAAGCTTGAACAATTCCCCCATGCCCTGGGGCATCATCATGCGGCGGAGTGCGGCCATATCGCGGGCGGCCTCCAAGCCCGGCTGCACCGCCAGACTCCGCACCAGCTCCTGGACCGAAGGACTCTGTGCCAGCCAGGCGCCCTGGCTCATCCAGCAGCAGGTTTCGAATCCCAAGGCCTCACCCGCGTGCGCCAGGGCCGTGAAATCCACATGAGCCGTGATATCGCGTCCGCCCGGATCGCTCAACACATCCTCCACGGCACGATGACGGAGATAGGCCAGCAAGGTGCCGGTGCGGCGTTGCGGGCGGTAGTACTCGCTCTGGGCATACCCGTAATCGAGGCAGAACACGTATCCGTGGCGCATGCCGTCCAGGAGCGTGGCGAGCCACGATCGCAAATTCGGATTCCACTCGCTGATGTAGCCTTCCGGCCAGGAGCGAATCAGCCCGGGGGCGATCTCCGGGCCCTGTTCAAGCGGCCTCTCCCGCCAGACGAAGCCTCCGTCCTCCCAAGCCACGCCGCGCTCGAGCATCGCGCCCCGGCGCCAGGCGAAACAGCGTACCGGCAAGGCATCCAGCAATTCGTTGCAGATCACGATGCAGGGCTGTTCACACGCAAACCCACTCCAGGAGGCGCATTGTTCGACCTCGTGTCCGGCCTGGCGATAGCGACGATGCTGACGCTCGCGCAGGCGGCTGCTGGCCTCGATGGCCACCACCCGCGAAGGCATCAAGCAATCACGCCGTTGCAATTCCTCCAACACATCACTCAGAAGCCTGCCGTCGCCGCCGCCCTGCTCCACGAGGCACCAAGCGGCCGGCTCCCGCATCTGCCGCCATCCCCAACAGAGAAGATCGGCGATGGCGCCGGCCAACACGGGCCCCATGCCCGGGGACGTCACATAATCGCCACCGGGGCCAAAGACCTCGGCCGTTTCGTAATAGCCGAGACCGGGGGCATAGAGGGCTTCCTGCATGAATTCGGAGAAGGGAATCCAGCCACCGGCCCTTTGGATGCGGTTGCGTATTCTTCGGCTCAGTTTTGTGGACACGGTTGACGCGCACCCCCTGCTGCGGCTACGGTATGCATCGAAACATTCTATCGGGGAGCGACATCCATGGCATCTGAAAACATCATCAACGTGAGCGACGACAGCTTCGAGAACGATGTTCTCAAGGCATCCGGTCCCGTGCTTGTGGACTTTTGGGCCCCATGGTGCGGTCCGTGCAAGCAAATCGCCCCCATCCTGGAAGAGATCGCGGCGGAACTCAAAGGCAAGATCACGATCGCCAAGATCAATATCGATGAAAACCCGAACACGCCCGGCAAGTACGGTGTCCGCGGCATTCCCACGTTGATGCTGTTCCGCGACGGCAATGTCCAGGGAACCAAGGTCGGAGCCATCAGCAAGGCGAAACTGCTGGAATTAATCCAGGAACATCTGGACTAACCCGAATTTTTCAGGGAAACGCAGATTCGGAATCTGGAGATCCCTCCTACAGGGGCGGAAGTCGCCTCTCGCCTCTCGCCACTCGACCCTCGGAACTGCAAATCCCACGCAGGATCATCATGAAAATCCGGGCCAGTCGGGGTTAACGGGCCGCCGGTGCCAGCATGAGGGCGGCGATCTTCTTGACCGTCTCCATGTTCAGGCGCCCCACCGCAGCGGCCAACTGCAATCTGGCCATCAGGTAGGCGGCTCGGGCATGGCTAAGGTTGCTATGCGCCTCGGCCTCGCGCTCCTCGGCATCGAGCAATTCCACGATGGTCCGCACACCCACCCTGTAACCGATCGCCGCCGCCTGCCTGGCCTTGCGGGCGGAGATGAGCCCCCGTTCAAAGGCCCGCACGCGGGCCGCGGTGGCGCGCACACTGAGAAAGGCGTTGTAGGCCGTTAATCCCGCCCTGCGGCGCGCCTCCTTCAGCTCGTAATCGGCCTTCACCTGCAACTTCCGGGCCTTGCGCAATTGCGCTCGGGTTCCGCCCCCGGCATAGAAGGGCACCTCCACCTGCACCCCGACCTGCTCGGTCTTCACCGTCGAGCCGGTATCGAAGAGATTGCTCGTCTCCTTCGTGCGGTCCAGCCCGGCGACGAAATCCACGCTCGGAAGCGCGATTCCCATTGCCCTGCGCACCTCCTGTTTGGCGACGGCGAGTTTTTTCTCCGCCACTCGCACCGCCAGGGCTGCGTGGACGGCGTCCTCGCGCCAACGTCCGGGCTTCTCGGGGATGATGCTCGGCAGACGGGTGGTGGCCGAAAACGGTTGCACGCGAACGTCTTCGATTCCGATCAGGGAGGCGAGACGGGCGCGGGCCGAGGCCAGGGCGTTTTCGCTTTGGATTCGCTGCGCGCGGACGAGATCGAGGCGGCTCTCCGCTTCCAGGGCATCGGTGACGGTGACCGTGCCCACCTCGAACGCCGTTTTCGCCTGTTGGCGGAGTCGCTCCACGGCCTTCTCCAGGGCCACGGCGGCACGCACATCCTCCTGGGCCGCAAGCACATCCGTGTATTCGCCAGCCACCTGCAGCAACAAGGTCTGCTGCGCCAGCCGGAGTTTCAATTCCCCGAGTTGGGAGGCCAGTCGCCCTTGCGTGAACGTCGCCCAACGGTCCAGCCGGAACAGGGGTTGCACCAGGGTCACCCCGATGTCGAAGCGGTTGAAGACGACATCGGAGGCCAGAAAGCTCTTGGGTCGGGTGTAGGAGTATTTCTGCTCGTAATGGCTGAACTCGCCCGTCCCCTTGATGAAGGGAAGCAGACCCGCCAGCCCGATCTTTCTGTCCTCGAGCGAGGCATCGCGCGCCGCCACCGCCGCCGCAAAGGTGGGAGCACGCTTGAGCGCCAGATTGGCCGCGGCTGCAAGATCGAGAGTACCGGCGGCCGCGGCCGGGAGCGGCTGCAGGAGGTTTGCAACGACGAGAACGAGGAGCGCGGATCTCATGCCGATCTCCGATGCCGGACACGGAGTCGCTCCACGCCGTTCTCAAGCAGGGAATAGGCGGCGGGCACGACCAGAAGTGTCAGCAACGTCGATGAAATCATGCCCCCGACCACGGCCACGGCCATGGGGATGGTCATCTCGCTCCCCCGCCCCAAGCCCATGGCGGTGGGCAAAAGCGCCAGAATGATGGTCATGGAAGTCATCAATACCGGCCGCATGCGAATCGGACAGGCCTGCATCAGGGCTTCGTCGATTCCCATGCCGGCGGCGCGTAGCTGATTGGTGAAGTCCACGAGCAGGATCGAGTTTTTCGCCACCAGGCCGACAAGGAGCACCAAACCGATCATGGAAAAGATGTTCAGGGTGCCGCCGCTGAGCCACAATGCCGCGACACCTCCGACCACGGCCAAAGGCTGCGCCAACATCAAGACCCAAGGCTGCAGAAACGAGTTGAACTGACTGGCCAGCACCATGTAGACGAGGATCATGGCCATAAGGAAGGCGAAAAGCATGTTTTTCACGGTGCGGCCGAATTCCCGCGCCTGCCCGAGAAAGACGATGCCGTAGCCCGGAGGCAGAATCCTTCCGGCCTGCGCCTTGACGACACCGACCGCATCCCCCAGCGGCATGGACGGGGTGCTGTAGAACATGCCGGCGTAGCGCAGATCCATTTTCGGCACCACGGCGGGTCCGAGCCGCTTGTGCCAGGCGGCCACGGTATCCAGCCGCACCAACCGGCCGCCCGTTCCACGAACATAGATTCTGGCCAGATCGGCGGGATGGCGAAGTTGTCCCGGTGCCGCCTTGAGGCGGATATCGTAACGGTTTCCGTCCCCGGGGACGTCGTTGTATCGGGCCACATCGAATCCCCCGGCCAGCACATCCACGGCCAACGCGGCCGCCCGGGCACTGATGCCCAAATCGCGGGCACGGACACGATCCACATCCAGGGTCAATTCTGGAAGATCGAGTTGCAAATCCAAATCGATGTGACCCATACCCGAGATCCCTTGCAGACGACGCAGGAGAACATGCGACAGACGGGCGGTCTTCTTCATGTCCGGCCCGATCAGGCCGAACTGCAGCGGTTCCCCGCGTTGGCCGCCGATGATCGGTACGCGCATGACAAAGGCGTGCAGGCCGGGAATCGCGGACAACTCCCTCTGCACGGCCGGGATCAATTGCCACTGGCGCAGCGACCGTTCCTCCTTCGGGATCAACTGCACAAATGCCAGCCCCTGGTTGACCTGTCCCGCACGACCCAGGCCAATGGCCGTAAAATAATTTTTCACCTCACGATGACGATGCAGCACCGATTCCACCGCCTGCAGTTTCCCTCGCGTGGCGGCGATCGAAGCGCCGAGCGGAGCCTTGAAAATGATCATGAAGCGGTTCTCATCCTCCTTGGGCACAAATCCCTTGCCGACGATGGAGAACAGGAACGTACTGGCCACGAAGATCGCCGCCGCCGAGACCAGAACGCTCCAGCGGTGCCTCAGGGACCAGGCGAGAAGGCGGCGATAGAGGCGGTCCAGGGCATTGAAAGCGGACGCAAAGAAGGCGCGGACACGCCCCCGCCTCTCCTCCACCCGAAGGTGGCGGGAACAAAGCATCGGCGTCAGTGTCAAGGCCACCAACATCGAGGCCAGCACGCCGAAGGTCACGACCACGGCAAAGGATTGAAAAAAACGTCCGACCATACCACCGAGAAAGATCACCGGCGCGAAGATGGCCACCAGAGTGAGGCTGGCGGCCATGACGGCAAAGGCCACCTGACTGCTGCCCTTGATCGCCGCCTGCATCGGATCGCTTTCCAGTCCGCGTTCGCGATGCCGGTAGACGTTTTCGAGCACCACGATGGCATCGTCGACAACCACACCGATCAGAAGCAGCAGGGCCAAAAGCGTGATCAGATTCAGCGTGTATCCGAAAAAATAGGCGACGGCGATGGCCGCCAGCAGGGACACCGGGATGGCCAGGGAGATGATCAGTGTTGCACGGATATTCTGCAGAAACATCAATACAACCAGGGCGGCCAGGATCACGGATTCGAACAGATGATCCTTGAGTCCGTCCACGATACCCTCGATGATTTCGGCATCGTCGGTGGCGATATCCAGGTGCATGCCGGGAGGCAGCGCCGGGATAATCTCCTCCCGCAGACGCCGCTTCACCTCTCTGGAGATGGCCACGGTGTTGGCGCCGGTGACGCGAACGATTCCCAGGCCAACGCTCGGTTGGCCGTCAAAGCGGGCCAGCTGCCGGAAATCCGCCAGGCCATCCTCGATGCGGGCAATATCCCCCAGTTTGATGCGGCCGCCGTCACGAGCGAGGACCACCATGTTGCGCAGATCCCGCACGCGGTGGAACTCCATATCCAGCTTGATCAGATATTCACGCTTTTTCCCCACCAGGAAACCGCCCGGAAACTGCACATGCTCGGCGGCAAAGGCCTGCACGACGTCGGCCACGGTCACGCCCAAACCGTGCATGCGCTCCAGATCCAGCCACACGCGGATGGTCCGCTCCCGCCGCCCGCCGATGCGCACCTCGCCGACGCCGTCGATGTTCTCCAGGCGTTTTTTGATGACGTTGCGCGCATACTGATTGAGCTGCTGCAGGGTGCGGTTGCCGCTCAAGGCCAGCCACATGATCGGCGTGGCGCCCACTTCCACCTTGGCCACCACCGGGGGATCGACATCCGCAGGCAAAAGACGCAACACCTGGTTGACCTTGGCCTGCACTTCGTTGAAGGCGACATCGATATCCTTCCGCAGCTCGAACTGAATGTTGACGATGGACACACCGGGCGAGGATTGGGAAATCACGTGTTCGATCCCCGGCACGCTGTTGACCTTCTCCTCGATGATGGAGGTGATGGCCGCATCGACGACATCCGGATGCGCCCCCTTCAGGGTGGTGGTCACGGAAACCATCGGGAAATCGATGTGCGGGAAGCGATCGACACCGATGCGGCCGTAGGCCACGAGACCGAACAACACGAGGACGCCGGACAGCATCCAGGCCAGCACATGGCGCCGGATCGACAGCTCCGGAAGCGTCACGTTCGCCTACCTGGCCACGATGCGAACCGCGGCGCCGTCGCTCAGGAAGGCCGCGCCTTCCACGGCCACGGTCTCGCCCGCATGCAAACCCGAACGCACTTCGATGCGGCCATCCAGGCGGACCCCGGTATGCACCGGACGTTCCGCCACCCTGGTACCGCTCACCACATACACGACCTCGCCTTGCGGCCGCAACACCACACTCTCCTCGGGAACGACAACGGCATGCCGGCGGGCCACGACGACTTCCGCCACCACACTGCCGCCCGGCCTCCAGCCACCGGGGTTCGGAACATCGATCCGAGCCCTGAACGCGCCCGATCCCTTCCCCACCATCGGCGACAGTTCATGGATCCTGGCGCGTATGACCCGCCCGTCTCCCGGCAGATGCATGAAGACCTCCTGGCCCGTCCTGATCAACCGCGCTTTCGTTTCCGGAAAGGGAATGCTGATCTGCAGCGGACCCTCGGTCACGATCTCGACCAACGGGGCGCCTTTTTTCACGTAGTCGCCGACGGCCACGAACCGACGCTGCAAGCGGCCGTCGAGGGGGGCCGTGACAAGGGTGTGCTCAAGATCCAATTGTGCCTTGCGGTAGCGTGCCAGCGCCCCGTTTCTTGCCTGCCGGAAGGCCGCAAGATCGGCTTCCGCCCGATCCAGGGTCGTGGGAGACACGAACTTCTCCGCCGCCAGGTGACGGTATCGCTCCACCAATCTGCGTTGGGCCTCGATGCGGGCCCCGAGACGGGCCATCTCCGCCTTCGCGGCGGCTGTGGCGGCGCGGTAATCGCGGGCATCCAGACGCACGATGCGCGCTCCCTTCCGCACGTGATCACCGACATCGACGCCGACCCAGAGGACCCTGGCCGCCACCTCGGCGGCGACGGTGGCCGAGCGTGGATCCAGGATCCGGCCCACGGCCGACTCCACCACGCGGACATCGCGGCCACCGGCCACCTGAACCGTCACGGGCACCGCATGGGCCGCCTTTGTGCCGGACTCTTTCTGCCCCTGCCCACAGCCACCCAGGAGTGCAAGCGCCAGCAGCAAGGCGGCGGATCGTCTCATGCCTGTTCCTCCCTGCGGTTGCAGATCCCGAGCAACAGCAGACGCAACAGCCGTTCACCCGTCTGCGCTGGATTTGTGAAATGTGTCTCGGGCAAATAACAAAGAATGGACCAGGATTCGAACAGGAAAACATTGAGCCCCACGATGGCGGCGGCGGCATCGGCGGCTTCCATGTCGCGGCGGAGTATACCGTGCTCCTGACCGTTGCGGATCAAGGCCATCAGACGGGTGAAATGCTCCCCGAACACCTCCACGGCCATCGCCTGGCCGCGCCTGCGGTCGCCATCCGTCAACTCCCTCAGAATCAGCCTGGAGACATCCTCCTGGGCAAACATGTTTTGCAGGTGGGCGGCGGCGAACGTACGGATGGGCCTGACGGAACCGCAATCGGTCTCCTGCAGTGATTTGAGAATGGTGCCGATGTCGCGGCAGGCCCGGCGCATTACCTCGAGATACAGATTCTGCTTGCTGCCGAAATGATGGAAGATCGTGGCCTTGGAAACCCCCGCCCGGGTTGCGATATCCTGGATGGAGACGGCGCCGAAGGCATGCTTGGCGAACAGCTCCTCGGCCGCCGCGAGAATGCGCTTTTCTCCGTCCGCCGTCTTTTTCGAGCCCATGACCCCTCCGACCGACCGATTGGTCAGCCGATGGTAGGAATGCGGATTTTCTTGTCAAGCGGATTGTTGTGATTCAGGCCGTGCGACCCAGGCGACAGGCGATGTCGGCGACCTTGGAGGCCGGATCCGGGCCCTGCAACATGCGGCGAAGACGCGTAAAGGCGCTTCGCTGCCGCACTGCTTCCTCCTCCCCCGCCAGCAACGGCAGCAGCATGGAAGCGAGATGTTCCGGCGTGGCTTGATGTTGGATCACTTCCGGCATCACGGTCCGGTCCCCGAGAAGGATGTTGGCAAGACCGATATGGCGCAGGCGCAACACCCTGCGGGCCGCAAATTCCGTGAAGGGTGAAGTGCGATAGAGCAACACCGAGGGCACGTCCCACAGAGCCAACTCCAGGGTGGCCGTGCCCGAAACCGCCGCGGCGGCATCCGCGCGCAAGGCAAAACCCGCTTTCGTGCGCGCAAGTCCCAGGGCCCCGCGGTCGAGCAAGGGGGCAAGAAGAGACGGATCGGTGCCGGCGGCGATTGGAACGACGCAGGCGAGGTTCGGATGCTGGTGCCGCACCCGATCCCAAAGCGCGGCCATCAAGGGCACGTGCCGGGCCAGTTCCAGCGGCCGGCTTCCCGGCAGCAACGCCAACACCCGGGTGCCGGTCTCAAGCCCGAGCCGGCGTCTGAATTCCGCCCGAGACCAGCCGTCCGCGCACTCGGTGGCACTGGGATTGCCGACGTATTCGGCTGCGATCCCGTGTTTTGCAAACCAGTCGGGTTCAAAGGGGAATATGCAGGCGAGACGATCCTGCGCATGCCGCAATCGCCGCGCGCGCCAGGCGCCCCAAGCCCACAGCTTGGGGGCAATGTACTGGATCACCGGGATCCCAAGCCTTCGCAACCGGCTTCCGAGATGCATGTGGAAACCCGGGAAATCCACCAGGATCGCCACGTCGGGCCTGCAGGATGCGGCCCAGGAGAGCAAGGCCTTTCGCGCCCGCCGAATGCGCGGCAGGGCCCTGACCACTTCCCCCACGCCCATCACGTTCAGACTCTCCATGTCCACCAGAGCCCTGCAGCCCGCCTCGCGCATCATCGGTCCGGCCATGCCGGTGATCTCCGCATCCCGCAGGCGCCGTTGCAGGATGCGGACGATCCGTGCCGCATGCACGTCGCCGGAAACCTCGCCGGCGCTGATCAGGATGCGCACGGGTTTACGCGGCCGAGGACGGCGGATGCTCCCGCGGCGCGAGGCCGTAGACCGAAATCCCGTGGCGCCGCGCCAGGACCACCATCTCGTCACGTGCAAGCAACAGGGTTCGGCCCGCCTCCACGGCCAGGGCCTTGCAACCGCTGGCGTGCATGCATTCGAGGGTATCCGGACCCACGGCCGGCACGTCGAAACGTGGATCCTGATTCGGCTTGGCCACCTTGACCACCACGGCGCGACCGCTGCCCAGACTCCCACCCCGGCGTATGGCTGCATCCGTTCCCTCGATGGCCTCGACGGACAACACGGCCCGGTCCTGGACCACGACGGTCTGGCCGATATCCAGGGCGGCGATGCCCTTGGCCTGGGTGTAGCCGAATTCCATCTCCCCCCGCAGGCCCCTGAACGGCCGGGGGCCGAACAGAAGGCCATTTCCCGCGAGCATGTCCGCGGCGCACAGAGTCTGGGGCAACACCCGAATACCGGCCTTGCCGAGTTCGTCGGCGATGGCGCTCATGATGGTGTCGTCGCGGCGGTCGGAGAGCCTGGCCAGCGTCTTGACCGCCGCCAGGTCCGGGCGGAAGTTGCGGAAGAGATGCAGCTTGTGGACCTTGCCGGCAAACACGGCGGCATTCACGTCGGCGGCATTCAGGGCCTTGATCATGCCCCCCAGTTGCCCGACATGCAGCCAGCACACGGACTCCGCATGGGCCTCGATGGCGGGATCCGTCTCCTCCATCGCCGCCACCACGTGCAATTCCACGCCCCGGCGCTTGAGGGTGGCGGCAAGTTCCAGCGGAAAGACGCCGTAACCGGCCACCAGTCCGAGCCTTGGAGGAATGCGATGGGAAGGGGTTTGCGCCGACATGCTCCCGGAGATCAGTCTTCCAGGTCCGGCGCCGCACCCCTGTGCATGGTCACGCCGCGTTCCGCCGCACGGACGAATTCCACCATCTCCCTGGCGTGAGGATCCTCCGCGGCCGGGGCCGCCGCTTTGCGCAATCGCTCCTCGAGCGGCCCCCTTCCCTGAAGGAGCACCTTGTACACCCGCTTCAAACGGCGGATCGTATCCTGCGTGAAGCCGCGACGCTTCAGCCCGATCAGGTTCAGGCCGGCCAGACCGGCGCGATAGCCGCCCATGACCAGGCAATACGGCGGCACATCCTTGTTGACGCCGCACATACCGCCCACCATGGCATAGCGGCCGATGCGCACGAATTGGTGGATTGCGGTGAGCCCGCCAATGATGGCCCCGTCGCCGATGACGATATGGCCGGCCAGCGTGGCACAATTGGCCAGGATGGCCTCGTTGCCGACCTGGCAATCATGGGCCACATGCGCATAGGCCATCAGAAGGGTGCCGTTGCCGATGCGCGTGATCATGCCACCGCCCTCGGTGCCGGTGTTCACCGTCACATACTCGCGAAGGGTGTTGTCATCGCCGATCTCGATGCGCGAGGGTTCACCATGGTATTTCAGGTCCTGGGGTTCCTGCCCGATGCTGGCAAAGGGAAAGATGCGATTGCGCCTGCCGATATGCGTACGACCGGAAACCACGACGTGGGACATGAGTTCGGTGCCGCTGTCGATGCGGACATCGGGGCCCACGATGCAATACGGACCGATGACAACGCCGGTCTCGATCCCGGCCCCCTCGGCGACGACCGCGGTCGGATGGATGCGCGGCATCAGACTTCGTCCCGCGGCATCAGCGTGGCCATCAGTACGCCCTCGCACACCAGCTCACCGTCCACGCTGGCCACACCACGGAATTTCCACATCAGTCCGCGCCGGCGCAGCAGTGTGAGTTCGTAGACAACCTGATCGCCGGGTCGCACCGGTTTGCGAAAACGCACTCCGTCAATGCCGGTGAAATACACCAGGTATTCCCGGTCCCTGGCGATGGACTGGAAAGCGAGCAATCCGCCGGTTTGGGCCATGCCTTCAACCAGCAGCACCCCCGGCATGACCGGATAGCATGGAAAATGGCCGCCGAATTGGGGTTCGTTGTAGCTGATGTTCTTGATGGCGCGGATGAATTTCTCGGGCTCGAAATCCACCACCCTGTCCACCATCAGGAATGGAAAACGGTGCGGGAGCAGGTTCATGATCTCGTCGATGTTCAATTCGGGCATGAATTCCTCCTTGGCTCGAAGACGGCTATTTCCCGCCTCTGAGGAGCTTCCACATGTCCGGGAGACGCAGCAACAGCGCCGAAACTTTCAGCCACAGGCGATGCGGCATGGCGGGGATGCCGGCATAGGTCCCGCCGGCCTTCAGATCGCCCGGGACACCGCTCTTGGCCGCAATGCGGCATTCGTCTCCGATATGCAGGTGGCCGGCGACCCCGACCTGACCGCCGAGCTGGCAGCCCTTGCCGATCTCCGCCGAGCCGGAGATCCCCACCTGACTGGCCAGAATGCTGTGAGCGCCGATCCGCACGTTGTGGGCGATCTGGATCAGGTTGTCGAGTTTCACGCCGTGCTCGATCACGGTGTCTCCGATCACCCCCCGATCCACGCAGGTGTTGGCTCCGATTTCCACGCCGTCGCCCAGCACCGCGCGACCCGTGTGTGGAATGTGAAGGAATTCACGTCCATTCCAGGCATAGCCGAAGCCGTCGGAACCGATCACGGCACCGGCCTGAAGCAGGACGTTGTTGCCCAGGATACAACCGCGAGCGATCACCACCCGCGGCCGCAACTCGCAGCAACGGCCGATCACGGCGTCGTCCTCGATGATGCAGCCGGCCCCGATGCGAGTCCCCGAACCGATCCGGACCCGGCGACCGATCACTGCCCCCGCTCCGACATCGACATCGGCGGCAAGCTTTGCACTGACATCGATCAGCGCCGTGGCGTCGCGAACACCACGGGGCGGAGCCGAAGGATGAAAATGCCGTTGCAGAAGGGCAAAGGCGAGATATGGATCGGCGACCCGGATCACGGGTCGATCCGTTTCCGGAAACGCCTGCAGGTGAATGAAAATCACGCCGGCGGCGGATGATTCGAACAGACCCTTGTACCGGGGATTGGAGAGAAAGGAGGCGTCATGCAGGCCGGCCTTTTCAAGCGTCTGAATGCCCGTGATGTCGGCATCCGGATCGCCGTGTTCCAGCTTTCCGGATACAAGCGCGGCGATGTCCTGCAAGCGCATGGATTACTTGCCGGCGTCGAGACGTTGCGTCACTTTTGCAGTCACATCGTGAGCGGGATCCACATAAAGAACCGAGGGCCGGGTGAGGATGAAATCGTAGCCGTTTTCCTTGCCGAACTTCTGGATCAGCTTGCCGAACTTGGTGTTGATGCCGGCCAACAGGCGGTTGCGTTCCAGGATGATGGCCTCTTGCGCATCCTGCAGCTTGCGCTTGAATTTCTTCTTCATGTCGTTGATTTCCTGTTGTTTTTCCGACAGTTGCTCGGGTGACATGGCCATCGACTGGGCCAAGAGATCCTTGTCCATCTGATTGATGCGTTTGCGCAGCGCTTCCAATTCCTTTTGCTTGGCTTTCTTGATGCTCTCCAGGCGCTTCTGGCCGGCGCGATACTGCTTGGTGTTCTCGATTGCACTCTTCACATCCACATAGACGATCTTCAGTTCCTTGGCGTAAGCCTCGGCGCAGACCGATACCCCCGCCATAAGGATGATCGCCATCAAGATCTGCCTTCGCATATTGCTACTCCTTTTTCTCCGATCTTACTAAAACACCGTTCCGATATTGAATTCGAATGTCTTGGTCAAGTCGCCCGGCTGCTTCCGGAAAGGGAATCCCCATGATAGCCCAACCGGCCCGATGGGCGAAAGCCACTCGATGCCGAAGCCCGCCGAGACCCTCAAAGTGGACAGCCTCAGGGTCTGGTTGAAATCGGCGATCGTGCCCGCATCGATGAAACTGACCCCGCGGAAGCCCGAAGTCTGCATGTACGGCAGAGGAAAATACAGATTCAACACCGCCGAAACGAATTTGTTGCCGCCGATGACATCGTTGGTCACCGGATCCCGAATGGTGACCCCGAATTGATCGAAACCCCGCAAACTGCCGATCCCTCCCATCGAATAACGGCGATAGAGTGGCACATCCCGGCCCGAAAAACCATGGATGTAGGAGCCGCGAATGGCCGGGTTCAGAATAAAGCCCGAGCCCAAGGGAAGATAGGTGCTGCCCCGGGCGGAAAATTCGAGAAAGCGGTTGATGCCGCCCAGTCCGGCGAGGTTCATGCCACCGGACAACATGCTTCCTTCCTGCGGCCGGATCAGACTGTCACGCGTGTCCCAGGTCAGGCTCTGGCTCAACTCGCCGGTGGTCTGGGTGCCCTCCTGCGACTTCAGGATCGGGGAGGCGGTGTCGGCAAGATCAAACAGACGGGTGTCGGAGAATTGGTAACCAACGCTGTAGGTCAGCGTTTCGCTCAAAGGCACACCGAAGCCGAAGCCGCCGCCGAAGCTGTTCTCCTTGTAGCCGAGCTGGGTCTGCAAGCGCGTTTGACGCTTGAAGGCGTTCAGGCTGGCGCTCAGTTCCTGATCCAGGAAATACGGATCCGTGATGCTGGCGTCAAAATTCTGGGTCTTGGCGCCGAGTTCGCCGCTGATGTTCGTGGCGTAGCCCTTTCCGAGAAGGTTGCGCTCGCGCACCGAAGTCTGGATGAACACCTTCTGCAGCTGCGAGAAGCCGACGCCGACCGTGAAGGAGCCGGTTCGTTTCTCCGTCACATTGATCTTCATGTCCACCTTGTCCGGGGCCGAGCCCTTGGGCATGGAAACACGCACATCCTCGAACAGGGACAACTTCTTCACCCTCTTCTTGCTTCTTTCCAGCTTGCTGCTGGAAAAGCGGGCCCCTTCGGCCTGGCGCAGCTCCCGACGGATGACGGGATCCTCCGTCTTGTTGTTGCCGCTGATCTCGATGCGCTCGATATACACCTCGGGGCCCTTCTCGATATCGAAGGACACGTCCACGGTGCGCTTGTCGATGTGGCGGTGGAACAGGGGCGTCACGGTGGCAAAGGCGTAGCCCTCGTCGCCCACCCTCGTGGTCATGGCTGCAATGGACTTGCGCATCTTTTCGAGGGAATACAGTTCACCCGGTTTGAGTTCGATCAAATCCATCAACGTCTTGCGGTCGGGAACGAGATCGCCCTGCAGATCGATCTTCCCGACCTCGTACTGCCGCCCTTCGTGAATGGAAAAGGTCAGATAAAACCAGCGTTTGTCCGCCGACAGGGAGACGATGGTCGATTCCACCTTTGCGTCCAGATATCCGTGGTTCAGGTAATATTGCAGAATGAGCTGGCGGTCCGCCTGCAGACGATCGCGATTGAAAACATCCCGATCCTTGAACCAGGCCGCCAGCCCGGACTTCCTGGAAGCGATCTCCTTCTCCAGGACGCGGCCGGAAAAGGCCTCGTTGCCGATGAAGCGTATACGCTTGATTCGCGTCACCTCCCCTTCATGGACCTTGAGGGTCAGATCGAGACGGCCGTCCGACCGCCTCTTTTTGACCACGTCGACATGAAGCTGGTAGTAGCCTTTTTTCAAGTAACCTCGACGGATCAGGCGAATATCGTGTTCGAGCAAGGCCTGACTGAAGATGCGCCCCGATTTGAGTTTCAATCGTCGCTTGATGTCCTTCTCCTTGACCGCATGCAGCCCTTCGATCTCCATGGAGGCGATCATTGGATTCTCTTTGACGCGATAGATGAGATGCACCCCATCCGGCCTTCGGATGCCGATCACCCGCACGTCGGCGAAGAAACCGGAGGCAAACAGACGCCGGACATCGCGGCTGATGCGACGTCGATCCACCTTTTGCCCGATGCGGGAATGGATCTTCTCGATGATGGCCCCGGTTTCGACGAAATGATTGCCTGTGATCTCGATGGCGGCGATGCGGCCGCCGGCGGCATCGGCATGGGCGGTAAAGACGAAGGCGATGGCCGCGACGGACCATGCCAGCAAGCCGATCCGGAATTCCGCCCGCCGCCCGCCGCCTGTCCTCATCCCTTGAGCCAACGTGCGATGTCGTTGTAGAAGGCGAACAGCATCAACAGCGCGATCAAGGCCATGCCGATCATCTGGGTCTGCTCCATGACCTTGGCCGGCAGCGGAGCACCGCGGACCTTCTCGATCGAGAGATAGAGCAGATGCCCCCCGTCCAGCACCGGAATGGGAAGCAGGTTCAAGACGCCGAGATTCACGGAGATCAGGGCCAGAAAGGAAAGGAAGGCCACGAATCCGAGGCTGGCGGTCTTGCCGGCGAGTTGGGCGATGGCGATGGGGCCGCCCAGGTTTTTCGGCGAGATCGAGGCCACCAGCATCTTTCCCAGAACCTCCAGGGTGGTCACGGTCATCTCCCTTGTGCGTTCGAAGCCGTAGACGAATCCATCCACCGGTCCCATGCGATAGAGTTCCTGCGGAAACAGCGATCGTGCCGTCATCTTCGCCCCAATGCGCCCATGGCCCGTGCCGTCGGCTTCGGGCGTGATGTCGAGGTTGAGGATCTCCCCCTCACGACGGACACTCAGGGTGATGGTTTCACCGGCATGGCGGCGGATCATGCGGATGAAACCACCGATGCTGGCCACGGGTTCCCCTTCGACTTGCAGAATTTCATCGCCGGCCTTGAGACCGGCATGGGCGGCCGGTGTGTCGGGAAGGATGCCGGCCACCAGCACATGCATGCCGGGATTGATCCCCACCGACTCGGCCGCGACATCGGCGAGCAGCGGCTCTTTCGCCGACCGGGGTACGGTGAAACGTACGCGATCGATGTCGCCGTCGCGCTTCACCCGGACCGTCACCGCCTCGCCGACGTATTCCTTCAACGCCTCCTCCAATTGCCGCCATGAATGGATCTCCGTATCGTCGACGGCCACAATCCTGTCATGAACACGCAGTCCGGCCTTCTCCGCCACCGAGGCGGGCACGACCTGGCCGACGATGGGTGGCAGAACCCATTGCCCCAGCCAAGCCACGGCCATATAGGCCAGGATTGCAAACAGAAAATTGAAGCCCGGACCGGCGACGGCGATGCAGGTGCGTTTCCATACCGGCTGCGCATCGAAAGCCCGTGTCCTTTCCTCCTCGCTCAAGCTTCGTATATGTTCGTCATCCCGTTCGGAGGGATTCTCGCCCAGCATTTTCACGTAGCCGCCAAGGGGGATGGCGGCCAGCACGTATTCCACTTCTCCGTCCCGACTGTGCCAGGAAAAAAGCGCCGGACCGAAGCCAATGGAAAACTTCTCCACCTTGACTCCCAGCCTGCGGGCCACGATGAAATGCCCGAATTCGTGCACAAAGATCAACAGGGAAATGGCAACGATAAAGGCCGCCATGGTATGCAAGGTGTCGAACAAGCTATCCTCCGTGGGCTTGAATCCGTTCCTCTGCCAGACGCCGGCATTCACGGTCGCGGGACCATACCTCATCCAAACCGGCAACGGAAACATCTTCGGTCGCCTCTACGACTTCCTCGACGATGCGAACGATGGCGGTGAATGCAATCCTGCGCGCCAGAAAGGCCCGGTTGGCCACCTCGTTGGCGGCGTTGAATGCAATGGCCATGGAATCTTGGCCGCCCAAAACCCTACGAACGAGACGCATGGCAGGAAAGCGTTCCTCATCGATGCGCTGGAAATCAAAACGCCCGCGAGCGGCAAGATCCAGGAACGGGATACCGGAAACCAGGCGCGGTTCCATTTGCAAGGCGTAGGCCACCGGGCCGCGCATATCCGGTTCGGCAAGCTGCGCCATGATGGACCCATCGACGTATTCCACCATGCCGTGAATGATGCTCTGGGGATGGATCAGGGCCGAGAGTTTTTCGGGCGGCACGGCAAACAGCCATCGCGCCTCGATCAGCTCCAGGGCCTTGTTCATCATCGTCGCCGAATCCACGCTGATCTTGGCGCCCATGTCCCAATTGGGATGAGCGACCGCCTCTTCGGGCGTCACCGACGCCAGGGTTTTCGGATCGCGATTGCGGAAGGGCCCGCCCGAAGCCGTCAGAATGATGCGCGAAACGGATTCCCTGGCATGCCCGGCCAGGCACTGATGCACGGCCGCGTGTTCCGAATCGACCGGCACGACCTCCGCCCCGTGCGCCGCCGCCGTCTGCATGAAGATACGGCCCGCGGTCACCAGGCATTCCTTGTTGGCCAGACCCACCCGTTTTCCGGCCTCGACCGCCGCCAGTGCCGCCGGCAGGCCCGCGGCTCCGACCATGGCGGCGATGACGATGTCCACCTTCGCATCCGAGGCCGCCGCGATGGCGGCTTCCATCCCCGCATCCACCTGCACCCCGGCCGGGATGTGCCCGCGCAAGGCGGGCACCGCTTCCGGATCCGTCATCACCACCCGCACCGGGCGCAGACTGCGCGCCAGCTCGAGCATGCGCTGCACGTTTCGATGCCCGACCAGGGCGTGTACGGCAAAGCGGTCCTTGTGGCGCAATACGACATCGGCCACGCTGGCGCCGATGGAACCCGTGGCGCCCAAAATCGTCAACCACTTCAACGTGAAGGCACCGCCCTCAGAGGCCGATCCACAGCAGCCCGGAAATGGCGACCGCCGGGATGAGGGCATCCACACGATCGAGCAACCCGCCGTGCCCGGGAAGCAGGCGACCACTGTCCTTGGCACCGGCCGTTCTCTTGATCGCCGACTCCAGAAGATCCCCGAGGATGCCGGCCAGCACAAGCACGACCCCGAGTGACAGCGCCTCCATCGCGGAGGATGAAGCGAAAAAGAACCAGACTGAAGCCGCCACGGCCACCCCCGCCGCCATCCCGGCCACCGCCCCTTCGACGGTCTTTCCCGGACTCAGGGCGGGACAGAGCCTGTGGCGGCCGAAACGACGTCCGGCAAAATACGCGGCGATGTCCGAGACCCAGACCCCGACAAAGGCGCCGGCGAGAAAGCGGGATCCGAACGGCAGCTTGTGGATCAGCAGCAAGGACCATACGAACAGCAATACCCATACGGCCAGCCAATAGGCCATGGCCACCTTCCCCACCATCGCCGCCAGCGTTTCGGCATCGTGTCCCCGGCTCAGGAGCGCAAGCAGCAGCGCCCAGACGAGGCCGAGCGCAAGACCTGCCACCGCCGCATGTTCGCCGGCCAGCATCATCGCCACGGCGGCGGTGGCGGCCAGGGCAAACCCAAAGCGGGCGGGAAGGGCCAGCATGTGGACAAGTTCGAACAGAGCCGCCACGGCCAGGGCCGCCAGCACCCAATCAAACCACGGCGACGGTGCGTAGAGAAGCCACGCCAATACCAGAGGCGCCAACGCCAGGGCTGTATAGAAGCGCTTGATGCCCTCAGGCATGGGACGTGCGCTCAATCTGTTCACTGATCCTGCCGAAACGGCGTTCGCGGCGGGCATAGTCCTCGAGGGCAAGGAGAAAATCCTCTTTGTTGAAATCGGGCCAGTAGCGGCTGCAAAAATACAGCTCCGAGTAGGCGGCATCCCAGAGATAGAAATTGGAGATCCGGTGTTCACCGCCGGTACGGATGATCAGGTCCACCGGGTGCAGCTCGCCGCACCAGAGAAATTTACGAAAGGTGTCGGGGTCGAGCGTGGAGAGGGCCTTCTCCATATCCGGTTGCTCGACCGCCCAGCGGCAAACCTTGCGCACAGCGGCCAGAATCTCCTGGCGACCGCCGTAATTGAGGCACAGAACGAGATCGATGCGGTTGTTGTGCTGCGTGGCCTGGATCGCCTGCCCCACGGCCTGCCGCGCTCGGGACGGCAGGGCCGAAAGGTCGCCGAGGGCCCGAACACGCACGCCGTTGTCGTGCATCGCCCGGATCTCGCGCGGCAGCATGGAAGCGAGCATGGACATCAGCCCACGCACCTCCAACCTGGGACGGGCCCAGTTCTCGGTCGAAAAAGCGAACAGGGAAAGCTGGCGGACATTGAATTCCACGGCCCATTTCACCACTTCCCTAGCACGCATCGCCCCCTGCTTGTGCCCCTCCAGGCGCGGCAATCCGTGTTGCCTGGCCCAACGCCCGTTGCCATCCATGATGATGGCCACATGGCGGGGAGATGTCTGCTGCGAGGTCATCAAACAGTCAGAATGTCTTTTTCTTTGCGTTCCAGAATGCGATCGATCTCGGAAATGTAACGATCGGTCAAGGCCTGGATTTTCTCCTGCATGCGTTTGCTCTCGTCTTCGGAGAGCCCCTCTTCCTTCACACGCTTTTTGACCTCGTCGTTGGCGTCGCGGCGCACATTGCGGATGGCGACCTTAGCCTTTTCGCCCATCTGCTTGACCTGGCGGACGAAATCGTGGCGGCGCTCGGCGGTCAATTCCGGCAGCACGAGACGAATCACTTCGCCGTCATTGTTCGGTGTCAATCCGAGATCGGAGGCCAGGATCGCCCTCTCGATCTCCTTGAGTAACGTGCGTTCCCAGGGACTGATTACGATCATGCGCGGTTCGGGCACGGACAGGGTGGCCACCTGGTTCAGCGGCACCTCGCTGCCGTAATAGCTCACGCGGATGTGGTCCAGCAGGGCGGCGCTGGCGCGGCCGGTGCGGATGCGGGACAGCTCGTCTTTCAGGATGGCGACGGTCTTTTTCATACGCGCTTCAAAGGCCTCAAGCATGTTCGGATTCCTCCTTGACCAGGGTTCCCACCGCTTCCCCCCGCATCACCCGCATCAGGTTGCCGGCCTGGGTGACGTTGAAGACGATGATGGGCATGTCGTTGTCCCGGCACAGGGACATGGCCGTCGCATCCATGACCCCGAGTTTGTGGGCCAGGGCATCGGTGAAGGAAATGCGGGTGTAGCGGCGCGCATTCTTGTTGCGTCGGGGATCATCGGAATACACCCCGTCCACCTTGGTCCCTTTCAATACGATGTCGGCGCCGATTTCCATGGCTCTCAGGCTGGCGGCGGTATCGGTGGTGAAATAGGGATTGCCGGTGCCGGCGGCAAAAAGGAGGATGCGCCCCTTTTCCAGATGCCGGATGGCGCGGTGGCGGATGTAGGGCTCGGCGACCTCCTTGATGTGCAGGGCGGAAATCACGCGCACCACTTCACCGCGCCTCTCAATGGCGTCTTGCAGGGCGATGGCGTTCATCACCGTGGCCAGCATGCCCATGTAATCGGCGCTGGCCCGGTCCATGCCCTGACCGGCCGCGGCCAGACCACGAAAGATGTTGCCGCCGCCGATCACCACCGCCAGTTGCACGCCCAGGTTGTGGACGTCGATCAATTCGCCGGCCAATCGGGCAATCGTGTCCGGATCGATGCCGTATTCCTTCTCTCCCATCAGCACTTCGCCCGAAAGCTTCAGCAACACCCGGGTGTAAGGCAGGGGCGCCCCGGAGGCTTGCGGTGTGGAGGCTTGGGAGGAATCAGCCATGAGCCTGGGCGGCCACCTCGGCAGCGAAATCGCTCTCTTCCTTTTCGATCCCCTCGCCCAGTTGATAGCGGATCATGGCACTGACCCGGGCATCGGCCTGGACGGTGGCAATGGCCTGGGAAACCCGAAGATCCGTGTCCATGACAAAGGGCTGTTCGAGCAGGCACACTTCCGAGTAAAATTTGTTCAGCTGGCCGTCGACGATGCGGTCGAGGATGTGCGCGGGCTTGCCGCTTGCGGCCGCGCGTTCGGCCAAAACCCGCCGTTCCCGTTCCACAACCTCGGCCGGGATGTCCTCGCGGCGGATAAATTGAGGGTTGGCAGCGGCCACATGCATGGCCACGCGCCGGGCCAGTTCGTTCAGGGCATCGTCCACCTTCCCCTCGATGGCGACCAAAACACCGATCTTTCCACCCCCGTGCACATAGGCGCCAACCGCGCCGGAATCGAGATGGACGCGGTCAAAGCGCCGAATCTGGATGTTTTCCCCCAGGGAGGCGATCAGTTGCGTCAAGGCCTCGGCCACTGTGCGGTCGGCATCGAACGGCAGTCTCCGCAGGGCCTCGAGATCGGCCGGGGAGGATTCCATGATCAATTCTGAAACACGTTGAACAAAATCTCTGAACATTTTGTTCTTGCTTACAAAATCCGTTTCGGAGTTGATCTCCACGATGACCCCGTCACCGTTCCTGGAGACAGCCAGGACGGCACCCTCGGCCGCCACTCTCCCCGCCTTCTTGGCGGCGGCAGCAAGACCCTTCTTGCGCAAAAGATCCACGGCCGCTTCCAGATCGCCGCCGCACTCGGTCAGTGCCTTCTTGCAATCCATCATGCCCGCGCCGGTCATCGCCCGCAATTTCTTCACTTCCGCGGCAGATATCTGAACCATCTTCTTCTCCTCCATCGATTGATCACGGCCTGAGCATGTGGCCGAAGATTCAGGCGGCAGCCTTCTCCTCCCCTTCCGCGGCCGTATCCGGTTTCTCCTCGGCGACCACGGGCTCTTCCGTCGGTCCCTGCTCACTGCCTTCGCTTTCCTTTTCTTCCGTCTCCGATTCCTCGGCCTCCGGCGTCTCGGCTTCGGGCTCGCCCTCCTCGACATTCTGCAATCGCCAGGTATCCACACCTTCGATCAGGGCGTCGGCCATCTTGCTGCAAAACAGGCGAATGGCGCGAATGGCGTCGTCGTTGCCGGGAATGACATAGTCGATTCCCGTAGGGTCGCAGTTGGTGTCCACGACGGCCACCACCGGGATGCCCAGCTTGCGCGCCTCGGCCACCGCCAGGGCCTCCTTGCGGATATCGATGACGAACAGGCAGTCCGGCAGGCTCAACATGTCCTTGATACCGCCCAGCGAGCGTTCGAGCTTTTCAAGGGTGCGTTCGAGGTGCAGCGCCTCCTTCTTGGTCAGGAGATCGAACAGTCCCTCTTCCTTCTGCCGCTGGAGATCCTTCATCTTGCGCACGGAACGCTGCACCGTGGCGAAATTGGTCAAGGTGCCGCCGAGCCAGCGATGATTGACATAGAACTGACCGGCGCGTCCGGCCTCTTCGCGGATGGCGTCCCGAGCCTGGCGTTTGGTGCCGACAAACAGGACCCGGCCGCCGGCGGCGGCCAGTTCATTCATGAACTGGTAGGCCTCATTGGCCATTTTCAGGGTTTTTTGCAGATCGATGATATGGATGCCGTTGCGCTGACCGAAGATGTAAGGTGCCATTTTCGGATGCCAGCGCCGCGTCTGGTGGCCGAAATGCACGCCGGCCTCGAGCAATTGCTTCATGGTGAATTGAGACATCAGTCTTCCTCCGATTGTTCCTTGTCCTCCACCGCCCACATAACCCGAAGGCACAATCAGTTCCAAGCGGTGTGTGAAGTGGCGCGCTTTCTACCCAAAACCGCATCGGCAAGCAAGAAAAAGTTGGCATTCCGAAGGTTATGGAGGACGGGGTGGAGGGCTGGAAAAGCGGCAACTCGAGATTGGCGGCCGCTAATCGGGGAAGGCGCGCTACGTGACTAGCCCGGATTTTTCATGATGACCATGCGCCGGGATTTGAACTTTGCATTTCGCGGCGCCTTTCTTGTCTGCGCGGGCCGGCAAGCAAGGACTGAGGCCGAGGTGAATGGTGATCGGAAATTGGTGATTGGTGGATTTCCCGATTACCAATCACGAATAACCAATCACCGATTTCTGCGTCCTCCATCCGCGATCTCATGAAAAATCCGGGCTAGGATGTCCAATCATCCATTACCGGTCACTTGTCACCGGGTTAATGTCCCATGGCCCAGGACATCAATCCCTGGCTGATGGCCATGATCGGCGGCGCGATCAGGGCTTGCAGCACGCCGGTCAGCAGCAGCACCACGATGATCATGAACCCATAGGGTTCCAGACGGGCCAGATAATGGCTGGCTGGATGGGGCAACAGCCCCACCGCGACCCGACCTCCATCCAGCGGCGGCAATGGAATGAGATTGAAAAAACAGAGCACAAGATTGATCAGTATAGATGCCTGGAGCATCAACGCCGCCGGGTTGGCGAACCAATGCAGGCCCGCCGGCAGGCGCACGGCTCCGTAAAGAAGGACGGCCGAGGCGACGGCCAACAGGATGTTGGTGGCCGGACCGGCCAACGCCACCCACACCATATCCTTCTTCGGGTGCCGCAGGCGGTGGAAATCGATCGGCACCGGCTTGGCATAGCCAAACAGGATGGGCGAGCCGACGGCTAGCAACAAGATGGGAACGAGAATCGTTCCCACCGGATCGACGTGCTTGAGCGGATTCAGGGTCAATCGTCCCATCAGGCGCGCCGTCGGGTCGCCGAACTTGTCCGCCACCAAGCCATGAGCCACCTCGTGCAGAACCACGGCCAGCACCAGCGGGATGGCCCAGATGCTGATGCCGCGGATGATGCCGCCCAGGTCCATTTGATTCTCGCTTCTCAGGCAGACGAAACCGGCACTCGCCTCATTCGGATATCATGGCGCATCGAGTGTCGGGAAGATGTCTTGAATCAGAACGGGATATCGTCATCCGCCGGCACATTGTTGAATGCCGGCGCGTCGGCGAACGGGTCATCCGCCGGCGCCGTGGCCGCTTCCTCCTGCGTGGCCGGGCGCGGCGTCTCGCCTGCCCCGCGGGCGCCCAACATCTTCATCTCGCGGGCACGGATCTCGGTGGTGTAGCGGTCGTTGCCGTCGCGGTCCTGCCATTTGCGGGTTTCAATCCGCCCTTCGATGTAGACCTGCGAGCCCTTGTGCAGATACTGGCTGGCGATCTCCCCCAGCTTGCCCCAAAGCACAACCCGGTGCCATTCGGTCCGTTCCTGTCTCTCGCCGTTGCGGTTTTTGAAGCGTTCCGTCGTGGCCACGCGGATGTTGCATACGCAGGTGCCGTCCTGCATGTAACGTGTTTCCGGATCCGCCCCCAGATTCCCGATCAAAATCGCCTTGTTCAGCATCGCCGTCCTCCAACACAGGTTCCATGGTGCAATTCGTTCATGGGTGACAAGCTAGGACCAAGGAGCACCTCTGACAACAGCCGCTTCAACAGCCATCCTGGCTTAGATAGGCTCACCTCATGCCGTCCATCCCTTCAATCCGGAACACGAGGGCGACTGTCGGGCCCCGAGGCACGGCACCGGCGTGGATGGCCTGCGTTATCAGGACGCTATGTGCGATGAATGGCAGTCGCCCATGGTCCATGAACCAGAAGATAAGCGAGAGCGGTATTCGATACCAATATCCTGGTGGATTATCTGAACGGCATTGAGCGGGCCAAACGGGAGATTGCCCTCCATGAGCATCCAGCCGTCAGCAGCGTCACGTGGATGGAGGTGCTGGTGGGGGCGGCTTCGATGGACGAGGAGGTGCAGATCCGTGCGTTTCTCACCGGTTTCGAAGTGCTTCCGGTGGACGGCCAAGTGGCCGAAAAGGCCGTGGAGCTGCGCCGGCGGCACCGGATGCGCCTGCCGGATGCCATCATCTGGGCGACGGCCATCTGTCACACGGTATTGCTGGTCACCCGCAACACACGGGACTTCCCTGCGGATCATCCCAGCGTGCGCATTCCCTACCGCCTTTGATGCAAAAGACGTATGACGACTGCGGCAATCTCAGGCTGCCGGTGGCAGCTCCAGAGCGGCGGGCCGGGCCTCGACGGTCGCATGCTCCAGGCAGGGCTTCAGATAGCGGCCGGTCCATGAGCGCTTGCAGGCCGCCACCTCCTCCGGCGGGCCGGCGACGACGATCTCGCCGCCGCGGTCGCCGCCTTCGGGGCCGAGATCCACGATCCAGTCGGCGGTCTTGATCACCTCCAGATTGTGCTCGATGACGATCACCGTGTTGCCTCGATCCACCAGGGCATGCAGAACGGCGAGCAGCTTGGCGATGTCGTCGAAATGCAGGCCGGTCGTCGGCTCATCGAGGATGTACAGCGTGTCCCCGGTGGCCCGCCGCGCCAACTCGCGCGAGAGCTTGATGCGCTGGGCCTCGCCGCCGGAGAGGGTCGTCGCCGACTGCCCCAACCGGATGTAGCCCAGTCCGACCCGCTGCAGGGTCTCGAGGCGGTGCCGGATCGGGCCGATGTTGGCGAAAAATTCCGTCGCCTCGTCCACGGTCATCGCCAGGACGTCGGCGATGGTCTTGCCCTTGTAACGGATGTCCAGGGTCTCGCGGTTGTAACGAGCGCCGTTGCAGGTCTCGCAATGCACGTACACGTCCGGCAGGAAGTGCATCTCCACGCGAATGATGCCGTCGCCCTCGCAAGCCTCGCAGCGGCCGCCCTTGACATTGAAGGAAAAGCGTCCCGGTCGGTAGCCTCGGGCCCGAGCCTCCGGCACGGAGGCGAACAATTCGCGGATGGGCGTGAACACGCCGGTGTAGGTGGCCGGGTTGGAGCGCGGCGTGCGTCCAATCGGGCTTTGGTCAATGTCGATGACCTTGTCGACCAACTCGGCACCGATGAGCGAGTCGAAGGCCCCCACCCGTTCCTTCACCTGCCGCGTGCGACGGGCGAAGGCCCGGTACAGGGTGTCCAGCACCAGGGTGGACTTGCCGGAGCCGGAGACGCCGGTCACGCAGGTGAGCCTTCCCACCGGAAATTGCGCCTCGATGCCCTTCAAGTTGTGCGCCCGCGCCCCCTTCACACCCAGCATCGGGTGTGCTCCGGGCACCGGTCGCCTCGACGGCACGGGAATGGACTTGCGGCCGCACAGGTAATCGGCGGTGAGGGACTCCCGGGCCTTCAGGATCTCCGGCAATGGGCCGGATGCGACCACGCGGCCGCCGTGCTCGCCGGCGCCTGGACCCATGTCCACGATCCAGTCGGCGCGACGTATCGTCTCCTCATCGTGCTCGACGACCAGAACCGAATTACCCAGGTCGCGCAGCCGTTCCAGTGTCGCCAGCAGGCGGGCATTGTCGCGCTGGTGCAGACCGATGGAAGGCTCGTCCAGGATGTAGAGCACCCCGACCAGCGCCGAACCGATCTGAGTGGCCAGGCGGATGCGCTGCCCCTCGCCCCCGGAAAGGGTGGCCGCGGTGCGATGCAGCGACAGATAGTCCAGCCCCACCTCGATCATGAATCCCAACCGGGCTTCGATCTCCTGCACCACGCGTTCGGCGATGGCGCGCTCCTGCTCGCTCAGATCCAGTCCGCGCACCCACGCCCTCGCCTCCCGAAGCGGCAGGTTCACGACCTCGGGCAGGCTTCTGCCGCCGACGAACACATGCCGGGCCGGCCGGTTCAGGCGCGAACCGTGGCAATCCGGACACGGCGCGTCGTTGATGTAGCGTGCCAGCATCTCGCGTACTTCGTCCGATTCGCTTTCCCGGTAGCGCCGCTCGAGGCTGGGAATCACACCCTCGAACGGGCGCAGGATCTCGCGCACATAGCCGCCCTCGAAATAACGGAAGCGGATCTTCTCTCCACCCGAACCGTAGAGGATGAAGCGCTTGGATGCGTCATCGAGTGCGGCGAACGGGGTTCGGGCATCGATGCCGAGATGGCGGCAGAGTGCATCCATCGTCTGCTGGAAGAACGGCGTCTCGCGGCCCGACCATGGGGCGATGGCCCCCTCCTTCAGTGACTTCGACGGATCGGGAACGACCAATTCGGGATCGAAGATGATCCTGGCCCCGATGCCGTCGCAGCTTGGGCAGGCGCCGATCGGGGAATTGAAGGAAAAGAGGCGCGGTTCGAGTTGCGGGTAGGAAATGCCGCAGTCCGGGCAGGCGAAGCGCTCCGAGAAGTTCTTCTCCTCTTCGCCGACCAGGGCGATGAGCATGCCGTCACCGTAGCGCAGGCAGGTCTCCACCGAATCGGCCACGCGAACACGGATGCCTTCGCGCATGACGATGCGGTCGACCACCATCTCGATATTGTGTTTCTTGTTTTTCTCCAATGGTGGCACATCCTCGATGGCCATGACTTCGCCATCGATGCGCACGCGCACGAAGCCGTCGCGGGCGGCCTTCTCCAGCTCGCGCCGGAATTCGCCCTTGCGACCACGGGCCAGAGGGGCGAGCAGTTGCACCCGCGTACCTTCCGGCAGGGCCATCAATGCATCCACGATCTGCGTGGCGCTCTGGGAGCGGATCGGCTTGCCGCAACCGTAGCAATGCGGCCTGCCAATGCGGGCGAAGAGAAGGCGCAGGTAGTCGTACACCTCGGTGATCGTGCCCACGGTGGAGCGGGGGTTACGGCTTCCCGATTTCTGCTCGATGGAAATGGCCGGAGACAGGCCCTCGATGGCATCCACGTCCGGGCGCTCCATCATGCCCAGGAACTGCCGTGCGTAGGCCGAAAGGGATTCCACATAGCGGCGTTGGCCTTCGGCGTAGAGGGTATCGAAGGCGAGCGAGGACTTGCCGGAGCCGGAGACGCCGGTGATGACCACCAACCTGTCACGCGGGATGTCCAGGCTGATGTTCTTCAGATTGTGCACACGCGCACCGCGGATGCGTATCCAGTGCGCGATCTCTTTTGCAGCCATTCAACCTCCGTGTGGGAAGCGATCCTTGGAACAGGGCTTCCGTGGGATCCCCGGGTACCGAGCTCGAATTCGCCCTATAGTGAGTCGTATTACAATTCACTGGCCGTCGTTTTACAACGTCGTGACTGGGAAAACCCTGGCGTTACCCAACTTAATCGCCTTGCAGCACATCCCCCTTTCGCCAGCTGGCGTAATAGCGAAGAGGCCCGCACCGATCGCCCTTCCCAACAGTTGCGCAGCTGAATGGCGAATGGCGCCTGATGCGGTATTTTCTCCTTACGCATCTGTGCGGTATTTCACACCGCATATGGTGCACTCTCAGTACAATCTGCT
>AMFO01001629.1_pt1 | contig 30040 bp, 28 predicted proteins | sample 552608 | NCBI WGS metagenome assembly AMFO01 (sample SAMN01893955, study PRJNA167987) | microbial mat metagenome | biome: hydrothermal vent | place: USA: Loihi, Hawai'I | collected 2003-05-01
GACGATGGTGGGGGGCCGGGTGGGCAACTGGTTCATTTCTTCCAACAGCATCAGCCCAATGCCGTCCGGAAGATGCCAATCCATGAGCACGATGTCGGCTTCCATCCGAGCCAAGGCCTCCCGTGCCTCGGCCAAGGTGGCCGCCAGCAAAGGGACATACCCCTTCTTGCGCAGCAGGGCGCTGAGGTTGTGGCGCGCGTTTTCTTCGTCTTCGACCAGGAGAACCGTGAAACTCATAAGCCTTCCTTAACACGCAGGATTTTTGGAAACCGGGAGTTGGATGCGAAACAGCGTTCCCTGCCCAGGGTAACTTTCCAGGCTGACAGCGCCCCGATGGTCGGTGATGGTCTTGCGCACCAGCGCCAGACCCAATCCATGACCGTCGGTGCGGGTGGTGAAGAAAGGCTCGAAAATCCGCTTTTGGATTTCTTCGGGAACGCCCGGTCCGTTGTCGGCGATGATGATCTCGATGTGTTGGGCCTGGTGGACGCCCCGGAGGATGATTTGCCGGGGCAGAGCGTGCTGCTTCAAAGCTTGGATGGCGTTGTCCACCAGATTGGCAAAGGCCTGTTCTAACAACACGGCGTCGCCGCATACCGGTGGGAGGTCTTCGGGAATCTGCCACAACACTTCGATATTGTAACGAGAGAAGCGCGGCTGCCAGCGATAGACCAGGTTGTGGAGTAGGGTTTGGATTTTGATCCGGCGGTTGCCCAAATCGCTGGCCGGGCGTGCAAAACGGAGAAGTCGGCGGCTCATCTCCTCCAGGCGTTCGATGTCCTGGCGCATGCGCTCCAGGGTGTCGCGGAGGTCAGCGCCGTCCTCACCGGGGAAGTCTTCCGTAGCGAGGAGCAGGTATTCCAGGCCGGTGCTCAGGTTGTTGAGGGGGTTGCGGATTTCATGGGCGTAACTGGCCAGCAATGTGCCCAGCAGCGCGCGCCGTTCCAGGGTGACGGCATGGACATCGGGGGTGTGGTCCTGAATGAGCAAAAGCAACCGCTCGCTCGAAAGCGGGATGAAGTGCAGCGTGGCGGGGAAACTTTCGCCGGAGCGTCGGATGAGGTGAACGCCCTCCAGTGTCTGTTCTCGCCCTTGCTGAAGCGCCTGTTCGATGAACAGAGGCATATCGGAACGCTCCTGGAGGATGATGACCTGTTCGCCGGGGAGGTCTTGCACCTCGTCGTTTTGGTAGCCCAAGAGATGCAGCACGGGCTGGTTAGCCGTGAGGATGAAGCCCTGACTGTCCAGGAGCAAAGCGGGCAAAGGGAGCCGTCGCCATAACTGGGCGCCTAATTGCGCCTGCTCGGTCATTTTCCGGCATTCCATTTTAAACTGCAGCGTTTGCCGGTGGAGGCGCTCCCAGGTGCCCAGGAGATGGGCGATGGTCAGGAGTACCGGGGTCAGTAAGGCTTCTGGGGGTTTTTCCTCATAGGCCAGCATCAAGAGGCCGTGAGGCGTGGGCGGGTCGCCGATGGGGAAGGTGTACACATAGCCCTGGCTGCGAATGATTTGGGCCCAGGGGGAATCGGGGAGGGTTTGACGGTTGCGCGGCCCCCAAAGTTGGGGGTGAAGGAGGGCCGAGGGGAGGGGGTCTTCCCAGGCGATGGACAACGGCAAGTCGGGCAGCGGGCCGCTCCCGGCCAAAAGTTGCCATTCACCAGCGCCCAGGGCGTAAAAGGCCGCCCATTGGGCCATAGCGACCGGATGAATTTCCTCCAGGGCCAGTTGGAGGGCAAAGGCTTCGAAGGGCGTCGAGAGTCGATCCAAGAGTGCGCGCAAGACGCGGCTGGCTTCTTCGTGCAGGGTGGAGGCTTTTTCCCGGGCCCGTGCCTCGGACCAGGGACGGATGCGCAGCACGCGATATCCATTGGTGAGGCGAATCTCCCGCACGGAGACGAATTGCGTGGTGCCGTGGCGATTGCGCAACATCCAGCGCTCCTGTTGGCTGAGCGCCGGCGGGAAGAGCAGCCCCAGGTCTTGCCCCACCAATTCCTTCCGCGTCATGGCGGCCCATTGCAGGGCCTGAGTGTTGATCTCCACGATGCGTCCCGAGGGGGCAAGGATCAGGACGCCATCGTCGGTCAGGGCGTCCAACAAGGCGCGCAAGAAAGTGGCGGGCAGAAGGCGAAAAGGCAAAGGAGTCATGGCCGGTGTTTGTGCAGGGACTGACGCAGATGGGCAGGGGGAATGCCTTCCATGGCGCGGTATTTGGCCACTGTGCGCCGGGCGATACGATGCCCCATCTCCTTGCTGAGCAAGCGGGCCAGTTGAGTGTCGCTCTGGGGCTGTGATTCGGAAGCGATGAGGGCTTTGAGGGCGGCCCTGGCCGGCAGGCTGCGGTCGAAGAAAGCGCTAAGGGGAATGAGCCGTCCATTGGGCAACTGGGCGATTTTGTTGCTGACGGCCCGCGAGACGGTAGATTCGTGCACCTCCAGCCGGCGGGCCACGGCGGCACGGGTCATGGGACGCAGATGGCGGGGGCCGTGCAGGATGAAGTCGCGTTGTTCGCGCGCCAGCAACCGTGCCAGGCGTATCAAGGTGTGGTGGCGTTGGCGCAGGCTTTTCAGCAGCAAGGTGGCTTGCTGGATTTCTTGCTGCCATTCCGTTCGATGATCGTCGGCCACCTGGGAGGCGGTGTGGCGGAAGGTGGGATTGACCCGCAGGCGCAGTCCCGGTGCGAACACCTCGACCACCAGAGGACCGTCGGGATCGCCGTTATGCAGCGAAAACACGATATCCGGGCGTAAATGAGGGAGCAAAGGTTCTTCTTGCCCCTGATGCAGATCCCCCCACGCGGCCCGGGCAGGATAAGGATTGAGATTGGTGCGGATGAAGTAAAGTAGGTCCCGCGCTTCGCTTTGGCGGATCCCCAGGCGGCGGGCCAATTCGCTGACGCGACTGGGTTGAAGCAGGTCCAGCCCCAATTGGACGGCCTCGTTTGCTTTGGAGGGCACCGGATGTTGCATCTCGGCCAGCAGACGCAGCTGGATAAGCATGGCCTCCTGGGGTGAGGCGGCGCCCACCCCTGGCGGATCTGCCTGTTGGATAAGGCGCAACACCCGCCGTACTTGTCGCAGAGAGGCCCTGGTTTGCAGGGCCGCCTCGGCCGGCGAAAGGGTTAGCAGTCCATCGTCGTCCAGGTGGGTGAGCAAATAGGCTGCGATGGGGCGTTCGTCTTGACGAAGTTCCGGGGCAATCTGGCGCAGCACATATTCCGCCAGGGTGGTGCTTTGGGTGAAAAAGGTCTCTTCGGGCAAGAGGCGCTCTTCGGCCTCGGCGAGTGTGGGCGGCGGTGGGCGAAAGTCGGCGGGGTCGGCCAAGAAGACGATCGGCTCAAGGGCATCGCTCGCCAAGGGCGGATGGCAGAGCGGACATGGCCCCTCGGTGGGGAGGCGACGGCCACAAGTAGGGCAACGCCTTTCCGAGGCGACTTCCAGCGAGGGGTGTTGCGCCAGGGCTGTTTCCACCTCGGCGGTCAGGTCATCCAGGGACAAGGACAGCAAATGCATGGTCTGGGCGAGGACCACCGAGACCTTTTGGGTGACTTTGGTGCCGACCTGAGGGGTCAAGCGCTGCCGGAGTTCCATCGTCAGGACATCCTGGGAAAAAGATAGGGGTCGAAGGCCGAGATGCAATTTTTGTGCCAGTCCGTGAGACTCAGATCAGCATGCTTTGCCGAACGGCTTCGGGAAGGGTGGGGAGGGCCCGGTTTTCAGGATCGTACCAGGCCAGAAGGACTGGAGGCCCTTGCCAGGCCTCGCCAGGCGCGAGGGTGACCTCGGGGTAGAACACCAGTCGTAGCCCAGGCGCGAAGGGGTTATCCTGCACCCACCATTTGGCCTGATGGGCGTTCTGGGTGATGAGGAGCAAGGCGCGGTTCTCTGCGGGTAATTTGAGCGTTTGAAGCGTGAGCGGCGTGGAGGGCCAGAATGGCGGCGTGGGCGGCTTGGGTGCGGCCTGCCACCAGGCGTGCAAGGGCTTCGAGAGGGTCTCCATGGTGAGGGAGGTGGCCTGAAAAGGGCGGGCGCTCTCGCTCAGGCGCAGGCTGCCAAAGCGCTCGGTCAGGTTGTAGTAGGCGCTGGGCGAGATAGGACGGGAAAGGAGTCGGAAAATGTGGAAACGCGCCGGGAAGAGGTCGAGCAGGCCCTTGCGAGGAAGGTTGTGGGTATCGGGGCCGAGGGCCAGCGGGGAATAACGCCGCAGGGTCACCGGTAGGCGTGAGAGGTTGTGCACGGCGCTTTGCCAGAGGAGCAATGGCGCATCCTGGTGCAGGGCGAAACTGAGGAGCCAGAGGAGGTTTCCCTCGACGCGCCCTTTGCCCGAAGGGAGCATCAGGTAAGCCTGGACCGCCAAAAGCCCGCGATGCCAGCCGTTTTCTTCGTAGGGGACGCGATACCAGGCAAGTCGTTCGGGATTGAGCGTGGCCAGAACTTTGCCGTGGCTGGCGCGGTGGCTCAGGGTCAGGCGTAGCCGAGCCCCTTCGATTTGGGGCAGGTGAGCCATGCTGGGAAGTAAGGAAAACAGGGGAACGGACGGGTCCCCCAAATCCGGTTGCCCATGATCTAACAGGGTTTGGAACTCCCAAAAGGGGTTGGCCAGTTTGCCAATGGGTTTCCAGCGGGATCCGGTCATTAGATGCCTTTCTCAAGGGTCAGGTGTGGGCCCAGAGGTATTCCAGGGCCGGCAGCAGGTCGGCGATGGAGGGGCGACGGTGGAAGCGCATGGCCATTTGCCGCTGCAGGCCGTGGAGGAAGGCCTCGCGAGTGGCGGTCCAGGGTTTGCGTGGCTTGGGCCAGCCCAGGGCCAAGGCGGCTTGCGATGAGGCGGGGTCCAGTCCGCCGTGGACCCCCGACAGAGGGGGGCTAAAGTAGAAGCCTTCCTGCATTTTGGGGAGGATCGGGCGGCAAAGGTCACGCTGGGGGCGGTGGAAGTCAGCGCGCCCAGGTAACCGTGCTGCAAGTCCGGCCCCAGCAAGCGCTCCAGGTTCGGCGCCTGACCATCGGCCACAGCCTCTTGCAGCACATCGGCCCGCAGGCCGTCGATGAGCACTAAAATCAACGCGGAGGGTGGCATCAGGTTTCCTTGACGAGGATGGCACGCGCCGGGGCGCCTTCGGCCCCTTGGAGGCGCAACGGCAGGCAGTATAAGGTGTACCGCCCGGAAGGCACCTCGTTGAGGTAGAGGCCCTCGATGAGGATCACGCCGGCGCTCAACAAAATGTAGTGGGTGGGCACGGGATCCTCGAAGGGGGCCACGGAAAGGTAATCGATGCCCACCACGCGCACGCCATGGGCGACCAGCCACTCGGCCCCATCGGGGGTTATGGCCACATAGCCCTTTTGAAACGAGGGCTTTTTCCACAAGGCAGCGTTCCGCGTCTTGAACAGCAACCGTGGAGTGTCGGTGGGAATGGCGGCATGGGTCAACGCCTCGGCGGTGATGGCGTCGGCGTGGCTGAGGTCGATCACCTCGGCCGGGCCGATGAGTTGCTCAAGAGGGATGGCGTCCACGGGGGCCCCATCGACGAGGAAGTGCAGCGGAGCGTCGATGTGGGTGCCCACATGCACGCTGGCGGCGAAGCGGGTGACATTGGCCTGGGCGCCCTGCTCGATGCTTTGGTAGCGCTCCAGCACGGGGGCGGGGTCGCCGGGCCAGACGGGGAGGTGAGGGCTCACGGGGATGGAAATGTCGTAGATGAGGGACATGGGGAGGCTCTCCGTGGGGAAGGTAGTTGATGAAAAAGAGAGGGATTACGCGTAGTCATTTACGCTTGCCGGCAACACTCTCTTTCCCACCGACTTGCCATCAGCAAGTGTATTTTACCGCAGGAAGCACCGGCCTCACTACCGGCCATACACGCCCAGCCATTCACCCTGGGCCAAAAGGTGACCGCTCATGGCCTGTTTCACCTGCTGCCAGGTTTCCCCTGCAGGCAAGGATAAGGTGGCATCCAGAGCGTAGAGGCGGAAGAAGTAGTGATGCGGCTTGCCTGAGGGCGGGCATGGCCCACCATACCCGGTGCGTTGCCAACTGTTGCGCCCGGGCGTGCCCACGCCGGAAACGCCTTCGGGCAAGGCCCGTTGTGAGGGTGGTATGTCGTACACCAACCAGTGGATCCAGGTGCCCATGGGCGCGTCGGGGTCCTCCACCAACAACACCAAAGAGCGGGTCCCCTCCGGTGCGGCGCTCCAGGATAGGGGCGGGGAAAAGCCCTCGCCGTCGCAAGTGTACCGCACGGGGATAGGGTCGCCATAGGCGAAGGCCGGACTGGTCAGCGCCAGGGTGGGCTTGGGCTGTGTTTCCGCCATGGGCATAGCGCTGCTTTGTTGGGGGGCAGGAGGGCTACAGGATACGAACACAAAAAGAGGCAAAAGCGCGAGAATCCGTTTGATGGATTGAGCCCTTTTTTGCATCTTCGGCCTCCTAGATAAGGCACAAATCATGTTCGTTCATCTTCACGACCCTTCATGCACTCATGTTATCATTGCCATTGTACACCAAACGTGAAGAGAACCCACCATGAACAAAACTTCTTCTGGCCAAGCCGCATTTGCCCTTTTGCTGGGGGCCCTGGCGCTGTTTGGCGTGCTTTGGGGGAGCGAGCGCCCTACGCCAGTCTGGGCCAACAGTTGTCCGCAGGAACTCATTCAACGGGTGAATGCCTTGCGGGCCCAAAACGGTTTGCCGCCGTATCGAGTGGATCCCATCCTCATGGCGGTGGCCCAGGCCCACAGCGAATATCAGGCTTCCATTCGGCAAGGGACTCACATCGGGCCGAACGGCGACCATCCCCGCGACCGGGTGCGGGCGGCGGGATATGGCGGCGGGGCCACCATTTTCGTCTCGGAGAACATTGCCTGGGGCACCTCGTCCTATGTCAGCCCGGCGTGGGCCGTGAAAATCTGGACCGAGGACGCGCCTCACTTGCACACCATGCTGGGCGAAAATTACCGCGATGTGGGGGCCGGGTGCGCCGAGGGTGGTGGGAAAACCTACTTCACCCTTGACGCGGCGTATTACATCGGCGAACCCCAGCCGACGGGCGAGGGAAATGGCGAGGTGCCGACCCCTGTGCCGCCTGCCCCCACTGCGGAGCCGGTGATCGTCGCCACCCCCAACGCCGACGGCGCCGTGATCCATGTGGTCGGCCATGGACAAACCCTGTTGCAAATCGCCCTGGCTTATGGCGTGCCCCTGGAGGAAATTTTGCGGCTCAATGGGTTGACCGAGAGCAGCATCATTTACCCGGGCCAGAAAATCCTTATCCGCGCCGGGGTAACCCCAACGCCCACGGTTTCGCCAACCCCAACGCTCAGGCCTTCCCCCACGCCCACACAGCCACCTTCACCAACGACATCACCAACCTTTGAGGCGCCGTCTCCAACCCCGGCTGCTGCCGTCCCTTTGACCACGCCTTCTCCCGCGACGGAGGAAAGCGAGGCTTCGGCAGGGAGTCATCTCCTGCTCTGGGGACTGGCGGGCGCTTTGCTGGCCGGCGCTCTGGCCTATGGGTTGATGGCGATCCTGGCCCGTCTGGAAGGGGAGTGACTTTTGGGTGTGGCAGGGATAAGCAAAACCGGATCCAGTGGTGGATCCGGCGACGGCTTATTCCGAGGTCAGATTTTCGCCCGGGGGCGCTCCCGGTGATCCCCCTTCGGTCTCGGTCGATTCCACCAATAGAGGCGTCAGTGCGTCGTCGAGGGAGATTTTTTTCCTGGCGGACACCGGGAACCGGGGTGGCGCAATAAGGACAGATTTCCCAGGGCAATTCCATCAACTTTCCACAGTGATGGCATACTTTTTTCAGCTTGGTCTGACAATGGGGACAGATGAGCCAGTCGGCTTGGGCGCGACGCCCGCAGCCGGGACAACGGGAGGCCTCCTCCACGGCCTGCAAAAGCGCTTCTTCCTCTAAAGCGCGCTGATACTCCTCTTCCAGGGTGTGCGGCGGGCGGAGGATGAGATAAACGACAAAACCGGGCAGGAAGAGCACGGCCACAAGCAATACGGCCAGGATGCGCAACAAGGGATCCGAGCCGCGGTTGCGGATGTCGCGATAGGTCCAGAAAATGAGGCTGAGCCAAAGGGCCACCAGGAAGGCCCCGCTCCAAGCCGTGAGAATGATCAGGGCCGTGCGCAGGAAACTTGGATTTGTGGGCATCGTGACCTCAACAGACGACATGAAAACTTGACCTGTTAGGATTTTATCATACCGCAGAAACATGATACAATCTCCAAAAGCATCTTCGCGGAGGCAGTATGGAGCATTTGTGGTCCCCCTGGCGTATGGAGTACATTGAAAACCACAAACGCGACGCCGTATGCGTGTTTTGCTGGGCCCCGGGTCAGGAGGATGGGCTGGAGAATTTGATCTTGTACCGGGGCCGGTTGAACTATGTCATTCTCAATCGATTTCCCTACACCAACGGGCATTTGATGATTGTGCCCTACGAGCACCAGGCTCAACTGGAGTCTCTGGCCTCTGAAGTACGTGCGGAAATGATGGAACTGACCGCCCAGGCGGTGCAGGTGCTCAAAACCGTCTACCATCCCCAGGCCTTCAATTTGGGGATGAACCTGGGGGTGGCGGCGGGAGCCGGCATTGCCGATCACCTCCATATGCATGTGGTGCCCCGCTGGTCTGGCGATACGAACTTCATGTCCACGGTGGCCCAGACCCGGGTGTTGCCCGAAGCGTTGGAGGTGACTTTCCGGCGTTTGCATGAGGCCTGGCTTGCCCTGGCCCAAAAGGAATAACCTGCCCCCGGCCATGGCCCTTTGTGGCCGTGGCCGGTTTGTGTCTCAGCCTGCGAAACTTTGACAAGGAGGCGTATCCGTGAACCTCAAGCAGCAACCTGTGATCCTCAGTGCTGTACGCACGCCCATGGGGCGCTTTCGCGGCACCCTGAGCGCCCTCTCGGCCACGGAGTTGGGCGGTATTGTGGTCCAAGAGGCCGTGCGGCGGGCCAACCTTCCCGACCTCTCTGCCGTCAACGAAGTGGTGATGGGGAATGTGGTCAGTGCGGGGCTGGGGCAGAACCCGGCCCGGCAGGCGGCCATCAAGGGCGGTTTGCCTCCGACAGTGGGGGCTTTTACCGTGAACAAGGTGTGCGGTTCGGGCCTCAAAGCGGTCATGCTGGCCGCTCAGGGGGTACGCGCCGGGGACGGCGACCTGTTCGTCGCCGGCGGCATGGAGAGCATGAGCCGCGCACCGTTTTTGGTCTATGGCCGCTTAGGCGAGTTGCGTTACGGCCACGCCAAGATGGTGGACGCCCTGATGCACGACGGTCTGTGGTGTCCTTTCGAGGATTGGCATATGGGTGGAGCGGCCGAATTCATCGCCGAGCAGTTCAACCTCACCCGCGAAGAGTTGGACCGCTTTGCTCTCAGCAGCCATCAGAAGGCCATCGCGGCCATCGATGCAGGCAAGTTCAAAGCCGAGATTGTGCCGGTGGAAGTGCCAGGCCGCAAGGGCAAGGTCACGGTGATGGACACCGATGAGACCCCTCGCCGCGATACTTCCATGGAAGCCTTAAGCAAACTCAAGCCCGCCTTCAAGCCCGACGGCATCGTCACCGCGGGGAACGCGCCGGGGTTGAACGATGGCGCTTCGGCCGTGGTGGTCGCCAGCGCGGCCTATGCCGAAGAACACGGTTTGCAACCCCTGGCCCGTATCGTGGCCTACGATTACGCAGCCGTGGAGCCGAAGTGGATTTTCTCCGCACCGGCCAAGGCGATTCCAAAGGTGTTGGCCAAAGCCGGCTGGACACTAAAGGATGTGGACCTCATCGAATTGAACGAAGCCTTTGCCGCCCAGGTGCTGGCCAACGGCAAGGAATTGGCTGATCAGGGCTGGGATTGGGGCAAAGTGAACGTGCACGGCGGCGCCATCGCTCTGGGGCACCCCATCGGGGCCAGCGGAGCGCGCATCTTGACCACCCTGATTTATGCCCTCAAAGACCGCGGCCTGAAGCGGGGCTTGGCCGCTCTGTGCCTCGGCGGTGGCGAAGCCGTGGGCATGGCAATTGAGATTTGGGAATAAGGAGGAGGTTTCCATGAGCACGGTGCGCAAGATTTTCGTCGTCGGCGCGGGGACGATGGGTAATGGGATTGCCCAGACTGCGGCGGTGGCTGGCTTTTCCGTGACGATGATGGATGTGGTGCCTGAACAATTGGAGCGGGCCAGAGCCACGATTGACAAATCCACCGCCAAACTGGTGGAAAAGGGTGTGCTCACCGAAGAACAGCGTCAGGCGGCGCTCAACATTCCCACCACAACCACCTTGGAGGCTGCGAGCGAGGCGGATCTGGTCATCGAGGCGGCCACGGAAAACCCGGACATCAAACTGCAAATTTTCCGCGACCTCGACCGCATTGCCCCCGCGCACGCTATCCTGGCTTCGAACACATCTTCCATCCCCATCACCAAAATCGGTTCGGTGACCGAGCGGCCCGAGCAGGTGATTGGCATGCACTTCATGAACCCAGTACCCCTGATGCGCCTGGTGGAGGTGATTCGCGGCCTGCGTACCAGCGATGAGACCACCCAGTCGGTCTTTGAGGCGGCCAAGGCGATGGGCAAAGTGCCTGTAGAGGCCAACGATTCCCCGGGATTCATTTCCAACCGCATCTTGTGCCCGATGATCAACGAGGCCATCTTTGCCCTGGAGGAGGGCGTGGGCACCATCGAGGCCATCGACACGGTGATGAAGTTGGGCATGAATCATCCCATGGGCCCTCTGTATCTGGCAGACCTCATCGGCCTGGATGTGGTATTGTATGTGATGGAGGTGCTCCAGCGTGACCTGGGCGACGACAAGTATCGCCCGGCCTACCTGCTGCGCAAGATGGTGGACGCCGGGTTCCTGGGCCGCAAGACCGGTATCGGCTTCTACGATTACCGTGACAACCCCAAGGGCGTACCCAACCCACTCCTCGGGTGTTAGGGCAACTGAGGCTCGTTTGCTCGTCGAGTTGCGGTTTCATTGCGTCGTTGTGGAACCGGGCTTGGGGGGACGCCCCTCCCAGGCCCCTATTCCCTATCCCATCCACTCGGAGGAGGAGACATGACCACTTCGGAGCAATCCCAACGGCCCAGCCTGTGGCAATTGCTCAAACGCAAGGAAGTCTTCGGCTGGACGATGTACGACTGGGCCAACTCGGCCTTTGCCACCATCATCATGGCGGCGGTGTTACCCGTGTACTACAGCAAGGTGGCCGGTTCAACCTTGCCGGGAAACACGGCCACGGTGTATTGGGCCTACACCACCTCCATCGCTTTGCTCATTGTGGCTTTGATCAGCCCGGTGCTGGGGGCGATGGCCGATTTCAGTGGGGCCAAGAAGCGCTATCTGACCGGCTTCGCCCTTTTCGGCATCCTGGGCACCGCATTGCTTTACGGTGTGTACTCTGGCGACTGGCTCAAGGCGTCCATCTTCTACATTATTGGCAATGTGGGGTTTGCCGGGGCCAATGTGTTTTATGACGGCCTGCTGCCCCATGTGGCGGCGGAAAACGAGCGGGATATGGTCTCGGCCGCGGGGTACGCTTTGGGCTATCTGGGCGGCGGATTGCTCCTGGCGGTCAGCTTGGGCCTGATCATGACCGCCCCCGATGAGAAAGTGGGCTTCTTCACCCGCCTATCCTTTCTGATGACCGCCATCTGGTGGCTGGTGTTCACCATCCCCTTGTGGATTTGGGTGCCTGAGCCGGTCCGGCGAGTACTCAAGCGTGAGGCCGGTATGAACCCCGTGCAGGCCGGGTTTAGCCGGCTGGCGCACACCTTCCGCAAGGTGCAGCGTTACGATGAGTTGTGGAAGTTCCTCCTCGCCTTTTGGCTCTACAACGATGGCATCGGCACCATAATCAAAATGGCAACGATTTACGGGGCAGAGATCGGCATTGGCTCGACCGACCTCATCGGCACCCTGTTGCTGGTGCAGTTCGTCGGCATTCCCTTTTCCTTCTTCTTCGGCTGGTTGGCGGGCAAAATCGGTACCAAGCGGTCCATTTACATCACCCTTGCGGTTTATACCCTGATCTCCATCGGTGGCTACTTCATGAGCGCAGCCTGGCACTTCTGGCTGCTGGGGCTGGCTGTAGCCACTGTGCAGGGCGGCTCTCAGGCGCTGAGTCGCTCGCTCTTCAGCCAGATGGTGCCCAAGAGCCAATCGGCTGAGTTCTTCGGCTTTTTTAGCGTTTCGTCCAAATTCGCGGGTATTTTCGGCCCCTTGCTCTTTGGGCTGGTGGGCCAACTGATGGGCAGCAGCCGGTTGAGCATCGTTTCCATTATCCTGTTCTTCATCCTGGGTGGATACATCCTGACCAAAGTGGATGTGGAAGCCGGGATGAAGGTGGCCAAGGAAGAAGAGGCACTGCTGGCCAAGGAAGCCGTGGACGCTTGACGGGAGTTCCAGAAAAGAACAACCCCCTGGGCAGGTTCCTGACCCAGGGGGTTGTTCTTTTACCCGTTTTCAGGAGGCCGAACCCTCGGGCTCATTTTCCCCTTCGCTGCCGGTCAGGGTAGCGGCGCTGCGCGCCGCTTTCCCCTCTCTCACCTCTCTCGCCAAGGGAAGGTGAGGGGAGAGGAAGGGGGCGTGGAGGGGATCTTCTTAGTCAAGGGACGGCTTTCCCGAGGTGCGGTTCCCTAACCAGGAGCGCACGGCTTCCTCGTCGAAGAGATGGGGGGCTTCCACATAAATGCCGCGGGCGCTCACGGCCACCCGGCCATCGGGAAGCCGCAGTTCGGCCTGAGTGTACATGGCGCGGCCATCGCGACCTGTGATTTGGGCTTCCACGGTGACAGGTTGGCCTAACGGCACGGGGCGATGGTAGTCCACATTGAGGTTGACGGCCACCACCGTGTGCCCGGCGCTCCACACGGCCGCGCCCATGGCTTCATCGAGCACGGCTGCTGAAGCGCCGCCGTGGGCAAAGCCGGGCGGCCCTTGTTGGACTTCGGTAAAAGTCACCGTGGCCGTGATGCGGCCATCGGACTGGGCAAACCAGGTGACGCCGATGCTTTGCGGGTTGCTGCGACCACAAACGAAACACGGCCCGTGATCTGGGAGGGGTCGTGCATCCGGGGAAGGGGAAGGCTTGTTCATAGGACGCACCTCCTTTGTTCATGTGCCACGAAACAAAACTCTGCTTCTTGGGCGGCTTGAAACACGGTAACATGGTGGCCAGCGTTTCAACCATGGTTGGCCTGTGTTTCAAGACAAGATCATCCCTAGGGCCAGCAGGCCACCATACAGCAAAGTCAACTTCCCGGTAAGGGCCAGAAGGGCGTTAAGTTCTCGCCCTTGCAGGCGCCCAATTTCGCGCGCGGCCAAAGCCGCAATGGGGGCTGAAAGCCAGACCAACAATACCCCCAACGGGGCCTTGCCAAGTCCTACCAGCGCCGCGGGAATCAGGTAGGGGAGCCCCAGGAGCAAAGCGTAAAACCTTCGCGTCCCTTGGAGTCCCAGGCGCACGGCTAGAGTATGCTTGCCCGCCTGGGCGTCGTTAGCCAGGTCGCGGTAGTTGTTTACAGTAAGGATTCCTGTGTTTAGCAGGCCCAGCCAGGCTCCGGCCCACCAGGTCAAGGGGCTCACCGTGTGGCGCTGGAGCCAGTAGGTGCCCACCACGGCAAACAGGCCAAAGTAGAGGAACACGAAAATTTCCCCCAGGCCGTGGTAGGCCAGGGGGTAAGGCCCGCCAGTGTAGGCCAGGGCGGCCAAGATGGCCGAGAGGCCAATGGCGAGGATGGGCCAGCCACCGACCCAGACCAGGTAAAGGCCCAGGACCAATGCCAGCCCAAAAATGAGCCAGGTGGCCCGCCACATGGCCTGAGGGGTGACCAGCCCCAGAGCCGTGGCCCGCGGTGGGCCTAACCGTTCGCCCACGGTGTCGGCCCCTTTTTCAAAGTCTTGCACATCGTTGACGAAGTTCACACCGATTTGAAGCAGCAGGGCCGTCATAAGCGTGACCACCGCCGTGGGCCAATGAATGGGGCCTTGGTGGGCGGCCAAACCCAGGCCAGCGAGCACCGGCGCGATGGCCGCTGGCAGGGTCTTGGGGCGCGCGGCCATGATCCAGATTTGCGTCCGCGTCCATGAGGTTTGCCTTTCCATGAGCATCTCCCTTTGTTGGGCTTGGTTTGCTGGCAGCGGCGCTAATTGTAGCATATCGCGGGCTTTCTTATCCAGACCCAGTTGGGAAGATGGGAGTTCGCTGACTTGTCTCCGCGGCAGGTTCGTTTATAATGGTGGGTGTCCACCAGCACAATGAGGTGGTATGGTCTTTTGACTGGTACCGGTCGCCCCGCGATCGGGTATCGTGAGGCGACATCAACATCCACGATGGAAGGACGGAGCGTCGATCAGGAGAGCGTACTATGGGTGACTTTTTACCGGTTTCCTCAGACTTGCGGGTGTACGATGATATTTTGCAAACCATTGGGTGGACGCCATTGGTGCGGCTGCGCCGGGTAACCCGGGGCATCCCCTGCCCGGTGTACGCCAAGGTAGAGTTTTTCAACCCTGGGGGCTCGGTGAAGGATCGCATTGGGGTGCGGATCATAGAGGAGGCCGAACGGAGTGGGAAGTTGAAACCCGGCGGCACGGTGGTGGAGGCCACTTCGGGCAATACGGGGTTGGGCTTGGCCCTGGCTTGCGCGTTGAAAGGCTACAAAGCGGTCTTTGTCATGCCCGACAAGATGAGCCAGGAGAAGGTGCAACTGCTACGCGCCTTTGGCTCGCGGGTGATCATCACCCCCACGGCCGTGCCCCCGGAGGATCCGCGTGCGTACTACAATGTCGCCAAGCGCATTGTGGAGGAAACGCCCAACGCCATCCTGGCCAACCAGTATCACAATCCCGCAAATCCGGAGAGCCATTACCTGACCACTGGCCCCGAGATTTGGGAGCAGACCCAGGGGCGGGTGACCGATGTGATCATCGGCATGGGCACCGGAGGAACCATTACCGGCGTAGGGCGCTACCTCAAGGAGAAGAACCCGAACATCCGCATCGTAGGTGTGGACATCGAGGGGTCCATTTTGAAAGAGTTGTGGGAAAACCGGGGGGAATTGCCCCCAGGCGTCGATGCCCGCCCTTACAAAGTGGAAGGCATCGGGGAGGATTTCCTCCCCTCGACCCTGGATTTGAGCGTCATTGACGAGGTCATCCGGGTCGGCGACAAGGAATCCTTCTTGTGGACGCGCCGCTTGGTGCGTGAAGAGGGTATTTTTGCCGGTGGTTCCTCCGGTTCCGCGTTGGCTGCCATGGCCCGTTATTGCCGTCGGTTGGACCCCAACCGTTTGGTCGTGGTTATCTTCCCGGACAGCGGTTCACGGTATCTTTCCAAGGTGTTCGACGACAATTGGATGCGGGAGAACGGCTTCCTGGAAAGCGAGTGGGGCGCGTACACGGTGCAGGAGGGTTTGCATGCCAAGAGCCTGCAGGGGGTGATTACGGCGCGTGCCACCGACCGCATGGCGGAGGTTATCGCCAGGATGAAAGCACACGATATCTCTCAGATGCCGGTGGTGGACGAGCAGGGTCGGCTGGTGGGTTTGGTCACCGAGGTGGACCTGCTCAAGCACATGGTGGCCGAATCCCATGAGCACACCACCGAAGAAACCATTGCGCCCATCGTCGGCCCTCCGCCGCCGACTTTCCCGCCCTATGCCTTGCTGGACGAGGTCCTCCCCGTGCTTTTGGAGAAGCAGGTGGTCGTGGTGGTGGAGAATGAACGCCCGGTGGGCATTCTGACCAAAATCGATGTGCTGGATTTCATCGCCCAGTCTATGTAACCGGTAAGGTGGGTTGGTTGGGCTGTAAGAGAAGCGAGGGCGAAAGGGAAACTTTCGCCCTCGCTTGTTCTTTTCTCGCGGAGGTCAGCAGAAATCAAATCTTGGCCAGGGCTTGCTCCAGGTCGGCCAGGAGGTCGTCGATATGCTCCAGCCCCACCGAAAGGCGCACCAGGCCGGGGTCCACGGCCAGCGGAGAATCGGCGGTCGAGGCGTGGGTCATGGTCGCGGGCACTTCGATGAGGGATTCCACGCCGCCCAGCGACTCGGCCAGGGCGAACAGACGGGTGCCCTCGGCCACTCGCACGGCGGCTTCGGCGCCGCCCCGCACGACGAAGGACACCATGCCCCCGCCGTTGCGCATTTGCCGGCGGGCGATGGCGGCCTGGGGATGGGATGGATGGAAGGGGTAGAGCACCCGGGCCACTTTGGGATGCCCGGCCAGGAACTCGGCCACGGCTGCGGCGTTGGCTGCATGGCGGTCCATACGCACGGGCAGGGTCTTGATGCCCCGCAGCACCAGAAAGCAATCCATCGGGCCCGGCACCGCGCCGACGGCGTTCTGCAGGAAGGCTAGGCGCTCGTAAGTCTGGGCGTCGCTGGTGACCACTGCGCCGCCCACCACATCGGAGTGGCCTCCCAGGTACTTGGTGGTGGAATGGATGACGAGGTCCGCGCCCAGGTCGAGGGGGCGCTGGAGGTAAGGCGTGGCGAAGGTGTTGTCCACCACCATGTACGGGCGGTTGGGGTGCGCGTGGGCCACCTGGGCCAGGGCGGAGATGTCGGTCACCCGCAGCAGGGGGTTGCTGGGCGTCTCCAGCCAAATCATGCGGGTTTCGGCGCGCAGGGCAGCGGCCACTTGCTCGGGGTCCGTGGTGTCCACGAAGGTGAAGGTCAGGCCATAGCGGCGCAGCACTTTGTCGAACAGGCGAAAGGTGCCGCCGTAGACATCGTTACCGGCCACCACATGGTCGCCGGGGTTCAGCAGGCGGAGCACGGTGTCGATGGCGGCCATGCCCGAGGCAAAGGCCAGGCCGTAGGTCGCGTCTTCCAGGGCCGCCAGCGCGGCCTCTAAGGCAACACGGGTGGGGTTCTTGGTGCGGGAGTATTCGTACCCCCCGCGCGGCTTGCCAACGCCGTCCTGCACATAGGTGGAAGTCTGGTAGATGGGCATCATCACCGCGCCGGTTTGCGGGTCCGGCTCAACGCCGGCGTGGATGCACAATGACTCAAAGCGCATAGGACAACTCCTCTTTCGCTATGGTGGGGCTCCTTGCATTTTCATTCTACCAGACCTGTTTAGGCGGGTTGGGGACGCCACAATGGCGCGGCCTGGTGGAGGTGGAAGCGGTCGTGTTCGGCGACGAGGCCCACCAGGTCGGTCAGGTGGGTGGAACCGAGCAGGGCGTGTCGGGCGGGGCGTTCCCAATCGGCGGGGGTCAAATCCTGCAGCAAGGCCAGCGTCTCCTGGCGCAGCGCGGCGAAGCGGGCTAGGGCTTCCGGCCCGTCCTGGCAGCAGTAAGCGCGCTCCTCGGCCCAACGGTCGGCGTTGACCCCGAGCAGGAAGGGGTTGTCCTCGGTGAGGACCCGGTGCAAGCGAGGGAGGTGGACCTCGGCCTCCACATCGCGCAGGTGGCAGAGGATCTCGGTCAAGCTCCACGCCTGGGCGTCCGGGCGGCGCCAGGCCGCCGGCGGCAGGGTGGCGGTGGCCGTGTGCAGCGCGGCGGGCGTGACGCGCAGGCGGTAGAGGTAGGCTTCCCGGTGTTCCATCTGGGGCAGCAAGGACTCCGGGGGGGCGCTTTCCAACCAGGGCAGCATCCCCTCCAGCGGTCCGGCGCCGTGGAGAGCAAGGAGGTTTTGGGGTGGGGTGTCGGTCACCCAGTAGGTGGGCAATCCCAATCGGCGGGCAGCGGCGATGTCGTCCTCGGGGTCGTTCCCCACCATGACCACCGGCCCCTCCGGGCAGCCCAGTTGGGCCAGAAGTTCAGCGAAGAAGGCGGGGTGCGGCTTGACGAAGTGGAAGGTCTCGTAGCCGGGGATGAGGTCGAAATGTGCGGGGTCCAGACCGGCCCAACGCAAGCGCTCGACGATGGCCGCCCGGGGGAAGAGGGGGTTGGACGCCAGAACCAACCGGTAGCCCCGAGCGCGGGTGGCGGCGACCAGCCGTTGGGCGGCAGGACGTGGCGTGGTGAGGTGGCGCAGCCGAGGGAAGACCTCGGCGTAGAAGCGCGCCAGGCGTGGAGCCAACGCCGTGGGGTCCAGGCCCAGCGCCGGGTAAAAGAGCGCGTCAAAGGTCTGTTTGAGCGTGCGGGTGGGGTCTTCGTTGGCGTACATGCGCCGCGTACCGGCCAACAGCGCGTTGATCATGGCTTCGGGGTCGGCCTGGTCGCGCAAGTCCTCGGCCAGGGTTTTCAGATAGGCCGGGATGAAGGTGGCCATGCTGTTGGTGAGCAGGGTGTCGTCCAGGTCAAGAAGTAGGGTGACGGTCATGACGCCTCCGGGTTGTGGCGGGATGAGGAACGGGAGAAAGCAGGCGCTTGCCTGGCCAGGTAGCCCTCGACCACCTCGTGCAGATGGGGTGCGTGCTCCAACAGCAAGCCGATGAGTTCCATCAACGCCTGGGGCGACAGGCGGCGCAGGCGTGGGGCCAGCGGCTGTGGGGCGCGTAACGCCTGGGGACGGTGATGCCAGGCCCAGAGCAGGGCGGCCACATGTTTGCACCACCCGTCGCGCCCGGCCAGGTAGGTGCAGCGGGCTTGTTGGATGCCTTGGGCGTCCAGGGTGACGCGCACGCGATAAGGCTTCACCGCCTGGCCCTGGCACAGGGCCAGCAGGGTCGCGCCGTATCGACACAACGCGGAGAGACGTCCGGCGCGGTAGTAGGCCAGGCCCCGTCGCATGGCTTCTGGGCCCACCCAATGACGGATCGCCTCCCGCGAGAGGCGCGGTAGGCGAGACCGAGCCGTTGGGAATGGCATGGGTTTTCCCCTCTGCGTCAGGCCTCCGTCGGGGGTTACCCCTCCGGTGAGCCGATGCGGTTGGTCAGGCTGCCCACCCGTTCGATGGTCAGCGTGATTTCGTCGCCGGTGGAGAGCCACTGGCCGGTTTCCATCCCGCTGCAGCCGGGGATGGTGCCGGTGGCCATGACTTCGCCGGGGACCACCTTCTCGCCCAGCGAGGCGTAGGCCACCATCTCGGCCAGACTGTGTTGCGGACCAGCCGTGGTGCCTTTGCCCCAGGTTTGCCCGTTGACCGTGACGCGAACGGCCAGGTTTTCCACATGGGGCAGCACCTCATCAGCCGTCACCACTTCCACACTCATCCCGTTGGCGAAGTTCTTGGCCTTGACCGGGCCAAAGCCGCTCATCATTTCGGGATACTGCACATCCCGGGCGCTGAAGTCGTTGATGACCACGAAGCCGCCGATGGCTTGCAGCGCTTCGTCGGGGTTCGCGTTGTAGAGCGGTCGGGCGATGACCACGCCGAGTTCCAGTTCGTAGTCCAGGGCCTGGGTGTAGGCGGGCCAGGGGATGGTCTCCCCTTCGGTGTAGAAGTTAATCGGGCTGCCCATGTAGTAGATGGGTTTTTCGTACCAGATGGGCTTGGGGCGGAGTTTGGGGTGTGGTTTGCCCGTGAGGCGCTCGTAGAGCGCCAAAGGCTTCCACATCCTGGGGAGGAAGCGCTTGACCAGCCCTTTGCCGGCATCGATGACATGCTGCTCGTAGAGCATGAAATCGCGGAAGGTGCGCGGCGCGAAGGGCAAAATCGGGCGAGGGTCGAAACGCTCGGCAAAATCGGCCTCGCCAAGCGCGTCCAACAGGCGACGGGCCTCCTCCTGCGCGGCTTCACCGGCTTGGAGAAAGGCCACCACATCCTGGGCCACCCTGTCCAGCGTAGGATAATCCTGAGCGCCGAGGGTTTCCAGGGCAGGCACCAGGGGAACCCAGTGGCCTTCGTGTTCCACGGCCACTGAGTAGGCTGCGGATGCTGGTTCGTTCAAGCGTACTCGGCGAAGACGCATGGCTCCCTCCCTCAATCATCCAGAATGGCCACCACGCGCGCCAGCCCGGCGCTGGCCCCCTGAATCTTCAGTGGGAAGCAGGCCACCTTGAAGCCAAAGGGCGGCAGTTCGCCCAAATTGACCAGGCGTTCGATTTGCGCGTAGGGCAGATCCACCTGATGGGCGGCCCAGAACACCCCGGGCTTCCCAGCCTGAAGTGCCTTTTGCGCCTGCAGGTCCAGGGGCTCGTCCCAGCCCCAGGCGTCGATGACCATCACGCGCACCCCTTGTTCGTAGAGCCAGACGGTGGCTTCGGCGGTCACACCGGGACCACGGAAGAGATAGTCGGGCGTATTGTAGTAGGCGTCTTGCCCGGTGCGCACCAGCACGATGTCCAGGGACTTGAGGGTGTAGCCGATGCGTTGCAATTCCGCCTGAATGTCGGCAACGGTGACCGGGTCGCCTTTGCTTTTGTGGGTCATATCCAGCACCACCCCGTCGCTGAAGAACCACTCAAGGGGCAATTGGTCGATGGTGGGCGCGGGTTTGCCCTGGATGGTGCTGTTGTAGTGGTAGGGGGCGTCCACATGGGTGGTGTCATGGGTGCCCAGGCGGGTGATGGTCTCGGTGGCCCAGCCTTCCAAGTTGCGGAAGAGCTGGGGCGGCACCTTGAGCAGCGCCTGGGCCTGGGCGGCACCGACCTGGTGGTCGTGATATTCGATTTCCACGCGCAGGAAGGGCGGCGTGCCTTCGGGGCTGGGAGCAATAGGGGCCGAAAGGTCAATGAAGCGGGGCATGGTTCTTCCTCCAGGGGGGATGGAAATGGGCTACAGGACAAAACACAGGGCAGAGGGAACGGAGGCGCAAGCCACCGGACGCTAAAAGGGGTGCTGGATTCGGAACTTCAGCGCACAGCCCGAAATCTTTCCGTACCCTTTCAGGTAGCGGGCCGGAAAACGAAACGGCCCACAAGGGGCCGCTTTCTATCCATGGACAGGCTCAACTCACCCGCGTCACATATTCCCCGGTGCGGGTGTCCACGCGGATGACATCGCCCTGGTTAACGAAGGCCGGCACCGTGACCTCCAGCCCGGTCTCGGTAACCACTCTTTTCGTCAAGCCGGTGGCCGTATCGCCTTTGACGGCCACCTCAGCCTGAACTACTTTCAGGTCCACAGTAATGGGCAACTCCACATCCAACGGTTCGCCTTTGTAGAAGGTCAGTTTGACTTCCATGTTGTCCTTGAGGAAGTTGGCGCCGTCGCCCAGCACATCGGCAGGGATGCCGTATTGTTCGTAAGTCTCCGTGTCCATGAAGTAGTAAGTGTCGCCGTCGGTGTACAGGTACTGGGCGTTGTGGTAGTCCAGTTGAATGTCCTGCACCGTGTTGCCGCTGGGGAAGGTGCGCTCGATAATGGCTCCGGAGCGCAGGTCACGGGCTTTGATGCGAATGGTGGCTTTGCCCCGTCCGGGCTTGTGGTGATGGTATTCCAGCACCCGGTAAATGTTACCGTCCAATTCGAAGGTCACACCTTTGCGGAGATCATTGACATCAATCATCGTTCAACCTCGGAAGGGGATAGGATATCCTGATTATAGTCGAACCCTGAAGAGAGGACAAGGTTGCCGCCAAGAGGGGGATTGTGAAAATTGTCATGAAATTGCAACGCTTTTCCCTGGACAAATCGCGTTTTTGAGGTAAAATAGCGCGCGTTCATGGCCGAACGCACTTGAAGGGAAGGGCGAGCGGTTCATGGTTCCTCCTCCGGGGAAAAGCCCGTCGCATCGACGGGCTTTTCTCTTTTTATAAGCCAGCGCGGCGGCCTTGCGAAAAAAAAAGCCGCCAGCGGGGCTGGCGGCAGAGCGGGTGTGCGAAAGCGCCGTCAGGCAGCGTGACACAGGCGGATGTCCACGATTTTCTCCACCATAGGCTCCAGGAGGGCCTTGGTTTCCTCCAACTCAAGCCCTTGGATTTTGATGGTGATGTCGCGGGTGGAGGGGTCCTCCCCGGCGAAGGTGCCCAGCGCGACGATGTTGCCGCCTTTGTCCGCAATGGCTTTGGTCAGTTGGGCCAACTGGCCGGGGACATCCTTCACCAGCACCGCCACGCGCACCCCTGGCTCACGGGCACCCAGCAATTCGAGGAACAGTTTGAAGAGGTCGGTCTCGGTGATGATGCCGACCACCTTGTCGGCGCGCATCACAGGAAGCCCGCCGATTTTGTTGTCGGCCATCACGCGGGCAGCCTGTTCAATGGGCGTGTCTTCGGTCACCGTGATGACCTCACGGGTCATGATTTCTTCCACGGTGATTTTGCTCAGGTGGTAATTGATTTCCCAGATGGAAAGGGAGGTGGCGGGGGAGGGCGAGGCGTTGAGCAAGTCTTTGTCCGAGACGATGCCCACCAGTCTGCCGTTCTTGACGACGGGCGTGCGGCGGATGTGCTCGCGCTTCATCAAGTTAAGGGCGTCGATGATGGGCATGTCAGGGGGGATGGTGATGACAGGATGGGACATTCGTTCGCCGACTAACATGGTTTCCTCCTCGTGAGAAGGGATGGCGGATTGTCTACTCTTACTTTACACGAGTTTGCCGAAAAAGGGAAGTGCCTTGTGTCACCAAATAGCCTAAAGCCCCAGGTAAGCCTTCTGAATGTGGGGGTTTTGGGCTAACTGGCGCGAAGGCCCTTCCAGTTCCACCTTGCCCTCCGCCAACACATAGACATAATCGCTCACGGCAAGCGCCATCTGGACGTTTTGCTCCACAATGAGCACGGTGATCCCTTCCTCTCGCAGGCGACGCAGGCTCTCGAACAGTTGGAGCACCAGGATGGGGGCCAGCCCCAGGGACAGTTCGTCAATCATGAGAACCTTGGGGGCGCCCATCAAGCCCCGGGCCACGGCCAGCATCTGCTGCTCGCCGCCACTGAGGGTCCCTGCCTTTTGGTGCCGGCGCTCTTTGAGGCGAGGGAACATTTCGTAAACCAGTTCCAGGTTGCGGTTGGCCTGGCTGCGGGCGCGCTGAGGGGTGGCTCCCATCATCAGGTTCTCGTACACCGTCATGTTGGTGAACAACTGGCGCCCTTCGGGAACGAGGATAAGCCCGCGCTCTGCCTTGGCATGCGGGGGAAGTTTGCTGACATCCTCCCCTTCGAACAAGATGTGGCCTTGCCAGGGGCGCAGCAGGCCCACCACCGTGCGCAACAGCGTGGTCTTGCCCACGCCGTTGGCGCCTACCAGGGCGGTCATGGAGCCCTCTTCCAGGCCCAGGGAGACCCCCCAGAGAATCTGCACATCACCATAGCCGGAAGTGACTTCTTTAACTTCTAAGATGGCCATAAGAATCCCTCACGCTTCGGTTTGGAGCAAACGCTGGGCCAGTTTGGGGTCACCCAGATAGGCTTGTTGAACCCGTTCGTTGTTGGCAATTTCGTCTGGGTCGCCTTCGGCGATGAGTTGACCGAAATCCAGGACGATGATGCGGTCGGAGACGCTCATGATGGCCTTCATCACATGCTCGATCATCAGGATGGTGACGCCCTGGTCGCGGATGAGATTGATGGTTTCGACCATCTCGTCGATTTCGGAAGGGTTGAGGCCGGCCAGAACCTCATCCAGCAGGAGCAGCTTGGGCCGCGCCGCCAGCGCTCGGGCCAGTTCCAACCGTTTCTTCTGCGCCACATTGAGGCTACCGGCCAGTTGCTCGGCGCGTTCGGCCAGCCCGACGAATTCCAACACCTCATCGGCGACTTTTGCTGCCGCAACCAGGTTGTATCCTTTGGGCCCGTAGCAGGCGCCAACCATGACATTTTCCCGCACGCTGAGTTCAGCCAGCGGACGCACGATCTGGTGGGTGCGGGCCATGCCCATCTTAGCCAGATCGTAGGGCTTGCGCCCGGTGACATCCTGGCCGAGGAAGAGCACCTTTCCCTCTTCCGGCGTGTACACGCCGTTGATCACATTGAACAGAGTGGTCTTGCCCGCGCCGTTGGGGCCGATTAGCCCGAGAATCTGACCTTCCGGAAGATCAAAGGTGACCTTTTGCAGGGCCTGTAGACCGCCAAAGAATTTCGAAACACCAAGTACCTGGAGGAGCATCATATCAACACCCTCCGCACCTTAGGAAAGCGGCGCCGCAACCAGCCGATGAAACCAGCCGGGATGAACAGCACGATGAGGAGCAATAACACACCGGCCACCGTGAGTTGGATGTTTTTAAGCACGAGGTTGGTCAGCAAGAAAGTGCGCATGGCCTGATAGCCAGCTGCGCCCAGGATGGGCCCCAGCACGGTGCCCTGGCCGCCCAACATCACCATGACGATCATTTCGATGGAGGTGGCTAGAGGGAAGGCCTCAGGCGGCTCGATGGACCCGTTTTTGAAGAAGAACAGCGCCCCCAGCATCCCGGGGATGATGGCCGAGAGTACATAGGCGATGGTCTTCATCATGGGGGCGCGGACGCCCATCACCTCGGCCGCATCCTCGTCTTCACGGATGGCCAGCAGCCCTAGACCAAAACGGGAGGTGCGCACTAAGTAACTCACGATGGTGGCCAGCACGGCCAGGCCGGTCACCATATAAAAGGCCAACTGGAGCATGTGTGCCGCTCCGCCGTAGGCTTTGTACAACGAGAACTTGATGGTCATCCCGATGGGGCCGCCAAAGGGCTCGAAATTGTTGATGAAGGCCCGGACGACCTCGTTGAGACCGATGGTGACCAAGGCGAAGTACGCCCCCCGGAGGCGCAAAATGGCACTCCCAACGATCAGGGCCAGCAACCCAGAGGCCAATCCTCCGGCCAGCGTGGCCAGCCACAGAGACCAACCCTTGACCACGATGAGGTAGACTCCCACATAGCCACCCAGGCCGAAGAAGACGATATGCCCGAAACTGACATAGCCGGTATAGCCCAACAAAATGTTCAGGCTCACCGCCAGGGTGATGGCTCTGAGAATGGTGAAGGCGCTCTCACGGTCGGAGGCCCTGTGGGTGACCAGGGGCCAGGCAAAGATGAGCGCAATGCTTGCCAAACTGAGCAGCAATCCGAGTCGTGCCTGATTTTTGTTCATTCTTTCGCTCCAAACAACCCGCTGGGGCGAACCAACAAGATGAGGATGAACAGCGCAAATTCCAGCACCGGCGTCCAAGTGGTGGGCATGAAGGCCGGCACGATGCCCTCAATGGCGCCTAAAATCAGGCCGCCGAATAGTGAGCCGACGGGGTTGCCCAGACCGCCCAAGACGCCGATGACGAAACTCTTGAGTTCGTACTGTCCACCAGCCAGGATGGTGAAGGGGAAAAAGGTGGCAATCAGGGCGCCGGAGAAGGCGGCCAACAAGGTGCCAAGCCCGAAGCTCAAAGCCAGAATGCGAACCGAGGGAACACCAACGATTTCCGCGGCATCGCGATTGTCGGTAACCGCACGGATGTACCAACCGATGCGGGTTTTTTGCAAGAACAGGAAAAGCAGCCCGGTCACCAAAACGGCGGCCACGGCGGCGACCAGCCGTGTGCCGGGGACGACGATTTGGCTGCCCAATCGGAGCGAGCCTAAGGTGTATTCCACATTGTAGGGTGAGGTGGAAAGGGCCGCCGTACCCAGGCCAATGATGATCATATTGACCGAGTAGGTGGCCAGCAAGGTGGAAAGATGGGGGGCGTTGAGTACCCGATGCACAGCGATGTAATAGATCAAGATGCCTAAAAACAGACCTAACACGCCGGACAACAACACCGCCAAGTAAGGCGGAATGCCCAGGCCGGTAAACAAAAAGTACACGGCAAACATGCCCAAAGCAATAATGGAACCATGGGACAGGTTAATCACATTCATCACGCCCCAAATCAGGGTGAGACCCATGGCGGCCAAGCCGTATACAAAGCCCAATAACAGGCCATCAATCAGCGACCGCACCAGTTCCATGTTTTTGTGCTCCTCTTCCCAGGGGAGTAGGATGATCGTCGGACACGGAAGGACACGGAAAGATTTGTAAAGAGGGCGCCCCTATGGCTCAAGGGGCACCCTCTTTGGTGGCAACTTCAAGGTTAGTGGATGGGATAGAGCGGCTCGGCCGTGGCCGCGTCCTTCGGCCAGACGATCACCTTCTGCAAGGTGTCGCCGCTCTTCTGCCACTGCACATAGACCATCTCGTGACCCACCTGCAGCCCATGGGCCTCGGCGCTGGTGTCGAACTTGATGTGGCCGAAGAAGATCATCAGGTCCATGTTGTCCAGCGCGGCCTTGACCTTGGCGGGATCGACCGAATCAGCGTCCAAAATGGCCTTTTGCAGCACCAGGCCCGCCGCGTAGCCGCCAGCCGAGTGGTAGGAAGGCTCTTCGTTGTAGGCCGCCTTGTAGGCCTTTACGAACTCCTCGCTAGTGGGGCCAAACCAGGCGATCCCCGCGGCCTTGGCCGCTTCGGGCGAGTAACTGGCCTCGGCTTCCCACTGGCTGGGGCCCACAATGCCCACCGCCGCGTCTCCCAACTGGGCGAAGTCAGGCTCCGGCGGAGCCACCAGCAAGGCGATGAACTTCACCGGCACCTGCTTCTCGTAAATCTGGCGGGCGAAAGTGGAGCCGTCCTGGAAGTGACCGCCGCCCAGCACGGCCTCCGCACCCGAGTCCTGAATCTTGTTGATGAAGGGACCGAAGTCGGTGGTGTCCTTGTCGTAGCCCTCGAAGAGCACCACTTCGTACCCCTTGGATTCGGCGTAGGCTTTGGCGGCTTCCACCACCGAGGTGGAGAACTTGCTGTTTTCGTAAACGAAAGCCACCTTCTTGACGGCGGGGTCCAGGTCCATCAGCAGGTCCACCGCGCCGGTAAGGTACCGGCTGGCGGGGGTGTAAATTTGGAAGACTTGCGTGTAGCCCTGCTTGTAAGTGGAATCGCTCGCCGCGCCGGTGGTGAGCATGACCTTGCCGTACTGCTCGGCGATGATGGCGGCCGCCGCAGTCAGACCGCTGGAGTAGGGGCTGATGAGGAAGTCGGCGTTGTCTTCGGTGGCCAGGCGGGTGTAGAGTTCCTGGACGCGGTCTTTGCTCGACTCATCGTCGTAGGACACGGCCTTGAACTTGACCACAGTACCGTCGCTTAACTTGATGCCGCCGGCGGCGTTCACCTGATCCATCCACAAGCGCAAGCCTTTCGCCTGCCGCCCGGAGGAGACATTGTACTTTCCGGTCTGGGATTCGGTGAAGCCGATGGTGAGGGTGATTTCCTTGGCAGCGGCAGGAGCTTCAGTAGCCTCCTGAGCCTCACCCATTGTCGGAGCCTCGGTAGCCTCTTGGGCCTCGCTCATTGCCGGGGCTTCGGTCTTGGCCGGAGCCGGTGTGGGGGTAGCCTTGGCACAGGCGCCCAACACGAGGCCTGCCAGCAGCAAGACGCTCACCAACACAAGCCGTTTGCGGTTCATAGGGACCTCCTCTGGAATGGATTGAACGGGGACGGAAAAACCAGGCATCGCTCGATGCCAAACTTATTGTACTGTTTCCATGGATGTGATGGGGTAAAAAAAGCGTAAAAATTCAAGCTTCCGGCTCGAAGAGGTACCCTACACCCCGCATGGTGCGCAGAAAACGCGGATGTTCGGGGTCGGGTTCGATTTTCTGACGTAGCCGGCCGATGTACACCCGCAGATATTCGGTCTCCCGCCCGTATTCCGGCCCCCAGACATGTTGCAGGATGTCTTGGTGGGAGAGGACCTGCCCTGCATGGCTCATGAGGTAGGCCAGGAGGTTGAACTCAATGGGGGTCAACTCCACGGATTGGCCTTCCACCGTGACCTGCCGCCGAAGGGGGTCGAGCACGATGGGGCCGAAGGCCAAGGTCTCGGTGGGCGTGGGGGATTCGGCCCAGCGAGCGCGGCGCAGTGCGGCTTTTACCCGGGCCAGCAGTTCGCCCACGCCAAACGGTTTGGTCAGGTAATCGTCGGCGCCCAGGTTAAGCGCCTGGATTTTGTCGGCTTCTTCACCCAGGGCGGAGAGGATGATGATGGGCACCGTGGAGGTTTGCCGGATCCGGCGAATGGTTTCCAGGCCGTCCATGTGGGGCATCATGATATCCAGGATGACCAGGTCCACCGGGTGGGCCTGGAGGGTCTCCAGGGCTTCCAGCCCGTTGGCCGCCGTATAGACGCGATACCCGCGGATATCCAGGTTGCGCTGCACAAAGTCCCGGATGGGCTTTTCGTCGTCCACAACCAACACTGCGATAGGGTTACTGGGTAGGGCCATGGTCGTTCACCTCCAGGGGGAGCGAGAAGGCGATGCAGGTGCCCTGCGCACGGGGCTCCAGCCAGATGCGTCCGCCGTGGGCTTCGATGAAGCCACGGGCGATGGCCAGCCCCAGGCCCACGCCGGAGCGCGAGCCGTTGGCCCGCGGTTCGGCGCGATAGAAACTATTGAAAATGTGGGGAGCGTGTTCGGCCGGAATGCCCGGTCCCTGGTCGATAACGCGCACGATGACCTGATCGTCTTGCCGTTGGATGCTTACGGTGATGGGGTCGTCGGGATGCAGGCTGTATTTGACCGCGTTCTCCAAGAGGTTGCGCAGGGCCACTTCGATGCGCCGGGGGTCGACGGGAACGGGGGGCAGGTCTTCAGGGGCTTCGACGATCAACCTTTCGGGGCTCAGGTCGGGCACCAGGTGGCTGGCCCGTCGCACCAGGGCCAGCAGGTCCGTGGGTTCGCGGTCGACTTTCAGGGCCCTGCCTTCGATGCGCGAGAGGTCGAGCAAATCGTTGATGAGTTGGGACAGCCGGTCGGTCTCCTCGGAGATGTGCTGCAGGAATTCGCGCTGGGTTTCCGGATCCCAATGGACATCGTCGGCCAACAAGGAGGTGGCGTACCCTTTGATCGAGGCCAGGGGGGTGCGCAGTTCGTGGGAGACGGTGGAAATCAGGTTGGATTTCATGCGGTCCACTTCGCGATCGGCGGTGACATCTTGCCAGATCAAGCCGCGACCGATGAAGTGCCCTTGCAAATCGGTGACCTGAAACACCTGAACGCGATAATGTTCGATGTGCCCGGCCAGACGCAAGGAGAGTTCGCAGGCCCCTTCTTGATGCGTTTCCAGCAAGGAGAGCAGGCATGCCTGGGCTTTTTCCGGCTCGGTGGCCCGCCAAGTGATGCGCGCAACCACCTGGGCCACGGGCGTGCCCAACAGGTCTTCATGGGCCAGTTCGCTCAAGAGGGTGATGCGGCGATTGGCGTAAAGCACCCGGCCCTCCAGGTCTTCCAGAATGAGGCCCTCGTTGAGGGATTGAATCAGGGCCTCAAGCCGGTGTGTTTGCTCCCGCAGGCGCATGTCCGAGCGGGCGTAGAGGGCCGCGTTTTCGATGGCCATGGCCGCGTGGTTGGCAAAGGAGGAGAGGATGGACAGTTCTTGATCGGTGAATTCGTGCGGCTCAGGATAGTAGGCCACCAGGGCAGCAGGCGGGGCGTGTTGGGTTTTCAGGGGCATGACCACCAGGGCGCGGTAACCCTCGGCGCGGGCGCGGGGGCGAAGATGCACGAACGAGGGATCTCGTTCTGTGTCGGTGATGTACACCGGATGGCCCGTGCGCATGGCGCGCATGGTAGGCGAACCGGGATGGTCGGGGGAAACCACCAGGCGAGCGGCGTAACCGGGGGAGAGACCGCGGCTGGCGCGGGCAACGAAGTGCCCTTCTTTTTCGTCCCAGACCAGGATGGCGCATTTTTCGATGCCCAACAGCCGCTCCACCTCGGCCAGGATGCGCTCCAGCACCGTGGGCAGGTCCAGGGAAGAGACGACCGCCGCGCTGGTTTCCAGGAGGGTATGGAGTTCCGAAAGGCGACGCCGGATGTCCTGCTCCAGGCGCTGGAGCGTGCGGGCCAGGTGGCCGATTTGGTCATTACGCATAGCCAATGCTGCCACCATTGAAGAAGAAAGTTCAGCCTTTTCCGGAAGAGACTGCCCAATTTGACGACTGTAGCGTGCCAGCGCTTCCAGCGGGCGAAGGAGCAGATAGGTCAGCGTGAGCCAGAACAGCGCGCCCAACAGGGCAAAGGCGGCGATGCCCAGGACCACGCCCTGGTGGAAAGCCTGCGGTGGGATCCTCTAGAGTCGACCTGCAGGCATGCAAGCTTGAGTATTCTATAGTCTCACCTAAATAGCTTGGCGTAATCATGGTCATAGCTGTTTCCTGTGTGAAATTGTTATCCGCTCACAATTCCACACAACATACGAGCCGGAAGCATAAAGTGTAAAGCCTGGGGTGCCTAATGAG
>AMFO01000711.1_pt1 | contig 29577 bp, 18 predicted proteins | sample 552608 | NCBI WGS metagenome assembly AMFO01 (sample SAMN01893955, study PRJNA167987) | microbial mat metagenome | biome: hydrothermal vent | place: USA: Loihi, Hawai'I | collected 2003-05-01
TAGGCTCCTAGCCGCCGCAGCCGGGCGATGCGTTCGGCCCGCATCGCGTCCAGGTCGCAGGCGACGCCGCAGTGGTAGCACACGAGCGGGCGCGTGTTCGCCTCGGCCTCCTCGACCGTCGTGGCATGGGCCTGCTGGCCGATGGTCTTGCCGCAGGGCGGCGACGCCTGGGCGCGCATCGCCCGGCGATGTTCCCGGCGCAGGAATCCCGGCTCGAGGCCGACGTCGATGTGGTCCCACGGCAGCGGTGCGTCGAGGGGCAGCGGGCCGAGCAGCGCCATCGGGTCGATGCCGGCAGCCTCGAAGGCCGCCTCCCAGAGTTCGATGCGGAGCATCTCGTCCCAGCCGTCGAAGCGCGCGCCGTGGCGCCACGCGTGTTCGACGACGTCGGCCAGGCGGCGGTCGCCGCGAGCCAGGACGCACTCGAGCCAGCTCGCACGCGGGTCGTGGACCTTGACGCGCACGGGGGTGCGGCGCGCCGTCTCGCGCAACAGGGCCTGCTTGCGGCGCACCTCCTCGGGCGGGTCCATCGCGCACCACTGGAAGGGCGTGTGGGGGCGCGGCACGTGGGTCGAGACGCTGCACGCGATCGTCGGGCGCCGGCCCCGGGCGCGGCGCCGTGCGGCCTCGTGGACGCGGAGCCCCGTGCGGACGATGCCGCGGACGTCGTCGTCCGTCTCCGTCGGCAACCCGATCATGAAGTAGAGCTTGATCCGGGTGTAGCCCCGCTCGGCCGCGCGACTGGCGGCCGCGACGATGTCCTCCTCGGATACGTTCTTGTTGATGACGTCGCGCATGCGCTGCGTGCCCGCCTCGGGGGCGAAGGTCAGTCCCCCGATGCGGCCACGTGCGAGCTCGTCGAGCACCTCGCCGGGCAGCCCGTAGGCCCGGAGGCTCGACACGTTGAGGCTGACCCGGCGCGCGCGCAGGGCCGTGGCGACGCGACGGACCAGGGGCACCAGGCAGCTATGGTCGGCCGTCGACAGGCTCGTCAGGCTGACCTCGTCGTGCCCGCCGCGCCGGACCGCCTCGAGCACCGTGCGCAGGACGGCCTCCGGGTCCCGCTCGCGCACGGGCCGATAGATCATGCCGGCCTGGCAGAACCGGCACCCCTCGGTGCACCCGCGGGCGATCTCGATGCTCATCCGATCGAAGATGGCCTCGGCGACCGGCTCGGGCGAGTCGGCCGGGAAGGGGAAGCGGTCCAGGTCGGAGACGACCGCGCGCCGGATGGGCCACGGGATCTCCGGGTCGTCGGCCGGGCCGACCACGAGCCGGCCGGTGGCCGGATCGGGGCGGCACGGGTGCAGCGCGGGCACGTAGACCGACCCGAGCCGTGCCAGGGCGCGCAGGGCCTCGTGCCGGCTCGCGCCTTGCCGCCGCATCCGCGCCCAGGTGTGCAGCAGCTTCGGCAGGCATTCCTCGGCCTCGCCCACGAGGAAGGCGTCGAAGAAGGGGGCCACCGGTTCGGGGTGGGTCGCCAGCGGGCCGCCGCCGAGCACGAGAGGGTCGCTGGCGCCGCGGTCGGCCGCGCGCAGCGGGATGCCGCCCAGGTCGAGCAGGTTGAGGACGTTCGTGAACGTCAGCTCGTACTGCAGCGAGACGCCGACGACGTCGAACGCGTGCAGCGGGCGGGCGCTCTCGAGGCTCACGAGGGGCAGCCCGCGCCGTCGCAGCTCGGCCTCCATGTCGGGCCACGGGGCGAAGCATCGTTCGACCGCGATGCGGGGGTCGGCGTTGAGCGACGCGTACAGGATCTTCGTGCCGAGGTGGCTCATCCCGATGGCATAGGTGTCCGGGAAGGCCAGGCACATCGTGATGTCGACCGACGCGGGGTCTTTTCGGATCTGCCCGAACTCACCGCCGACGTAGCAGGCCGGGCGCTGGACCCGATGTAGGAACGAGGCGTAGGGGTGTGCCACGCGACCTCCTGATGACGATTCCGGGACTCGCGCCTGGCGAGTCCGACGATACACCGTAGCACAGGCGGTGGGGCCCGCGCGCGCCCACGTGTCTGGTCGGGCGGCGGTGGGCGTCGGAGCTCCGCACCCGCGCGCACGATGCGTGCGGGCGCACCACCTGCGGAACGATCCTTCCGTATCGAGGGGGCCGGCGCCAGGGGCACGCTGACCGGCGGCCGTGTCCACCGCGGCGCGGGCCCCCGCGCCGCGGTCGGCAGCGGATGCGCAACGGGGGGGCGGGGCGGCAGCGGACGTGCCGCGGCACCGCGGCGGTTCCATGCCGGCGCACAGGTGCGGCCAACGCGTGGCCCAGCGCGCGGCGGGAGGCGATGCGGACCGCTTCTTGACGCCGCGTTGGCGTTTGGCTAGCTTCCGCCGCACCTGGGCCCGCCGTGTCCACAGGGCCGGAACCTGGCGGCGGTCTGCCATCCGACCGGAGCCGGCCCACGATGGAGAGAGGAAGAGGATAGCCATGAGACGACTCAGCAAGCTTGCCACGCTGGTGGGAATTGGGGCCATCGTCGCCGTGCTCGCGGCCACCGGCTGCGACTCGGGTGGGGGTGGTGACCAGGGTGGTCCGGGCACCGACGCCGGGATCTCCCCGGACACGACCACGCCGCCCGGTGATGCGACGGACGCCACGACGACGCCGACCGACACGACCACGCCGCCGGACCAGGACGTGACGACGCCCGGTCCGGACGGAGGCGACGACACCGTGCAGCCGCCTCCCAAGGAAGATTGCGTCAACGGTCAGGACGACGACGGCGACAACCTCGTCGACTGCGCCGACCCGGACTGCGCCGCCAAGCCGGTGTGCACGGAGGCGGACTGCGAGAACGGTCAGGACGACGACGGCGATGGCATGGTCGACTGCGACGACCCCGACTGCAGCATGGCAGCGGCCTGCGTCGTGATGAGCTGCGGTGTCTGGTACGACTGCCTGCTCCAGAAGGGTTGCGACTGCACCATCGGGGTGGACTGCCCGACGGGCAACCAGGCGAGCCAGTGCCTGAACGCCTGCGCGCAGAACCCCGACTGCAACCAGACGTGCACCGACTCGCTGACGCCCGAGTACCAGCAGAAGCTCAACGACTTCCAGCAGTGCCTGCAGGGCATGTGCGGCAGCGTCCAGGACGATCCCCAGACGCCGCAGGACGAGTTCGTCGTGTGCATCTTCGACAACTGCCTGGTCGAGTACGCCGAGTGCTTCCAGGTCGGCGACGGCGTCTGCATCGACTTCTACTCCTGCATGACCGGTTGCCCGGACCTGGCCAACCCGAACGACATCAACGACCCGGCCAACGACCCCTACTTCGAGTGTCAGGGCCAGTGCCTTGACGAGCTGTCCGCCGAGGGGTACATGGACCTCGTCAACTGGGACGACTGCCGCTTCGGGCTGTGCGACGCCGACGATGACAGCACGGCGGACAGCACCGAGTGCCTCGTGCTGGCCTCCTTCGGCGCGTGTCTGACCGTGGCCCCGACCTGCGTCGGTGACCTGGTCGGGGAGGCCAACTGCGGTACCATCGTCGACTGCCTGCTGTCGTGCGAGACCTTCGAGCTGCCCGAGGACCCGCAGCAGCCCGGTTGCATCGAAGTCTGCCTGTCGGAGGTCTCCGATGCGGCCGCCCCCGAGCTGGAGCCGCTGATGACGTGCGCCATCGCGAGCTGCGGCACGACGGTCGAGGAGCTGACCCCGGCATGCCTGCAGGCGGCCCTCGAGGGCGACTGCGCCGAGGAGGCCGCGGCCTGCACGCCGGCGACGCCCTTCGAGTTCTGCGGCAACGGCGTCGACGACGACGGCGACGGCCTGGTCGACTGCGACGACGAGGCGGACTGCAACAACCACCCGCTGTGTGGTCCGCCCGAGGACTGCACGAACGGCATCGACGACGACGGCGACGGCAACGTCGACTGCGACGACCTCGGCTGCTCGAAGGATCCGGCCTGTGCCGAGACGATCTGCGACGACGGCGAGGACAACGACGGCGACGGCGCGGTCGACTGCGACGACGACGACTGCGCGATGGACCCGGCCTGCGCGCCGCCCGTCGAGGTCTGCGACGACGGCGAGGACAACGACGGCGACGGCGCGGTCGACTGCGACGACGACGACTGCGCGATGGACCCGGCTTGCGCCCCGCCGATGGCCTACGCGTTCGTGATCGTCACCGACGGGCTGACCGAGTGCACGTCGGATGCCGACAACGGTTCGCCGGGTGCCGACATCGACGCCGTCACGCTCGCCTCGGCCAGTGGCGACGACAAGGGCAGCGCCACGATGGCGACGCTGACCGGCGGTGGTCTGTGCGCCACGAACGACTACGGCGACGCGATGGCCGCCACCGGTGCATCCGACGGTGCCTACGTCTCGCTCAACGGCGGCCAGCTCGTCGTGAGCTTCGGTGACGGCGTCATGTTCGAGGACGGCGACGTGCTGACCATCTACGAGGTCGACACCGACGGTGCGGAGACCTACACCGTCGAGCTGTCGGTCGACGAGATGGGTACGCAGACGCTCGAGCTCGGCACGGGTGGCGGCCAGCAGAGCTTCACGATCACGCTGATGTGACGCCGCAGCGGCGCCGGATGCGTCCGGCGCCGCCCCTTCCTCTCTCTCCCCCCATCCCCCGCATGCTTCGTCCATTCGGGACGCGCGAAGACGCGGCCGTGCTGCCTCGGTGTCGCCCGTCTCGTGTCCATGCGGCGCTAGGAGCCTGTTGCGAATTCGGTCCTGCTGCGGCGGCCGCTTCGCTGCTGCGGCCGGCCCGCCTCGGCCCAGGCGTCCTCGACGTACCTTCGGGTACGCCTGCGGCGCGACTCGGCCCAGGGGCCGCGGGCGCGGACGCGAATCGACGGCCTCGCGACGGACCGACCGGCGCCTTCGGCGCCTATTCGCGGGCAGGCTCCTAGCGGGCGCCACTGCCCAGCACATGTTCTTCCTCGTCGACCGATGCAGCGTGCGCTCAGGCAGGTGGCGCCTGCGGCGCGGCCAGATCGCAGACGAGTTCCCAGACGTCCCGGATGGGCAGGCCCGACGGACCGGTGGGGGGCACGGCCTTGTGGCGCCGCACGGCGTCGACGCCGTCGAGGTGGATGCCGACGAGGCGGTAGCCGTGGCGTTGGTAGAACGCGAGGGCCCGCACGTTGTCGTTCGTCGTGGCGCAGCGGATGCAGCGCACGCCCGCGGCACGAAGCTGCGCGTGGAGGTGGGCCAGCAGGCGGCCGCCGTGCCCGCAGCCGGTGGGCCAGGCGTCGAGCGTGACGAGCTCGGCGCGGGTCGCGCGGCGGACCCAGCAGGCCAGTGCGGCCAGCCGGTCGTCCCGAGCGCGCAGCGCCAGCGCGCGCACCGCGTCCGGCGCGTGGTGTCCCCACGGCGTCACGATGGGCGCGCCGCCCCAGCGCTCGGCCCAGGCCGCGGCGATCTCGCCGACCCCCACGTCTCCGACCCGCAGCGGCGAGGCTGGTGTGGGCGGCGTCGGCGCAGGCGGTTCGGAGAAGTGGTCGGCGACGACGCGCCAGCGCCCCGCGACGCGTCGCAGCACCATCAGGTCGCGTCCGGAGAAACGGGCCACCCGGCCCTCCACCTCGGCGTCGAGGGTGTAGCGGTAGGCTACCACGGCGGTGTCGCCATGCACGCGCACGACTGGCGCGCGGGTCGTCCAGCGACGCACCTGCGCACGTGCCACGAAGCGCTGCCAGGACGCCAGACAGGCCTGCCGGCCAACGAGCGGCTCGGGGTCGCTTGGCGTGACCGCTACCATCTCGGGGTCGAACCAGGGGGCCAGCGCGCCGGCGTCGCCCTGGGTCCAGGTGGCGTTGAGCGCCTCGACGGCGCGCCAGACCTCCGCTCGAACCGACGAGGCATCACGCGCAGCCATGATAGGACCTCCACGTCGGGGCCTCGGGCGGCAACGCCGCGACCCCATGTGCCGTGGCCGACGACCGGGCGATGGCGACGACGACCGATGGCGCACACCGCGGCGACCCTACTGTGTCAGCGCCGTGGCGTACAGGACGTCGCCGTTGGCATCGACGAACTCGACGACGAGCACGGGCGGGTCGGCCAGCGGGTCGGCGGTGATGCGCACGTAGTTCTGCGCGCCGGCCGCGAAGGGGAACTGCGCCTTGCGGAGCCCGTTCGAGACGACCCACCACAGCGGGTTCGGCAGGTTGGCGCCCGGGCCCGAGATGATCTCGAATTGCGCCCAGCCTGGTCCCTCGGGGTCGACGTGCGCCAGGGCCGGGAAGTGGAAGTCGCCCGAAAGCCAGTACACGTTGGGGATGGACGCGACGAATTCGACGAGCGGGTCGCGCTGGGCGTCGTAGCCTTCCCAGCGGTCCCCCTCGATGAAGAGGGCCGGCGGCATGTCCGTGATCGGCACCGAATTGACGACGAACTTGAAGACGGCCTGCGAGGAGGCCAGCCCCTCCTCGAGCCAGGCGAGCTGCTCGGGCGACAGGTACTGGGCGTCGGGGGTATGGCGGGTCGACGGCAGGCGCTCGCTGCGGCAGTCGAGGACGAAGAAGTCGGCCGTCGCGCCCCAGGAGACCTTGCGCCAGATGCGGTTGGGGTGGTCGGGGTCACGCCGGATGGCGAGCGTCTCGAAGAAGGCCTGCGTGCCAGCGGCGAGCTGCGCCGGATCGATCGTCTCGGGGTTCCAGTTGTTGTCGATCTCGTGGTCGTCCCAGGTGGCCACGATGGAGGTGGCGGCGAGCAGCTCGCGATAGCCCACGTCGGTCAGCGAGTCGTACCAGGACGCCCGGTACTCGGCCAGCGTGCGGGCCCCGTCGTTGTAGGCCGTATCCCCAGCCAGCACGAAGAGGTCGAGCTCATCTTCGGCGGCGCGGCGCAGCGTCTCGTAGGGCCGCCAGGACTGTTTCGTGCACGAGGTCAGCCCGAAGACCAGGGGCACGAGCGCGTCCGGGGCCGGCGCCGTCACGAAGCGTCCGACGACGCTGCGTCCCTTCCACGTGCCATCGGCCCCGACCCGCACGAAGAAGTAGCGGTGACGGGTGTAGGCGGGCAGCCCCGAGACGGCCACGTGAACGAACCCCCCATCGGCGACCTCGACGGCCTCGTCGACGAGGACGCGCCCCGGCCCATCGCGCCGGTCGTCGAGCACGACGACACGCACCGGATCGACGGTCAGCGCGCGGGTCCACAGCACCGCTCCATCGGGCGTGACGTCCCCCGCCTGGACGCCCAGGTCGAAGACGACGACGTCGACGGGCACCGTCTCCGGATCGAGCCACCGCGCGGGCAGCACCGTGCCGCCATCGACATCCGTCGTGTCCCCGGCGGCCGCATCGGCCGGCACGACGTCCGCGTCCGCCCCGTCGCTCGCATCCACATCACCACGCAGGACGACCCGGGCGGCATCCGACACCTCCCGAGCGTCGGAGTCCGCCACCCCATCGCCCACGTCCAAGTCACGGGGCGTCGCAACCGCGGCGTCGGCCGACCCATCGAGGACCTCAGCCGCCTCGGGCGGACCCGAAGCGGCCATCTGGCGGCCCTCGCCGCACCCAAGGGCGACGACGACCACCGCCAGGGCCGGCCCGCGCCCCGACGCCACCACCAGCGCAGCGCGCATCCGGCCGCCTCCACGCCAGCCCCCCGGGAAGCCCGCGGTTCACCACCGCGAACCGCGCGCGCGAAGCATTCTCCCGGGGCCCGCCAGGGCAGCCCCCAGGCCGTGGAGGCCACTCCCGGCTCCCCGCCCATGCTCCACACCGGCACGCCGCGCGCAACCCCGCCGAGGCCAAGCGAGAGCACGCGCGTGAATGCGGCCCTGATCCCGGTGCCGCATCGGCGCAGCGGGGACGATGGCCCGCGACCAGGGCGTCCTCGATGGACCATCGAGACACCGAGAGCATGGCTGGCTCGGCAGAGGGCCGGCCTGGCGAGCACTGGGCGCCCCGGGGAACGGACAGCGCCCTGGGCCGACCCAGCCACGACAAGCTCGCAACGCATCGTACGTCGCACGCGGCCAGGTAGCGACAGGGCCCAGTCGGCCCGCAGCAGGGACGCCAACGGGGAGCGACTGGCTCGGGCACGCGCCGCGTGTCGCAAGCGTCTCGACGCATCGAACCGAACGAAAGGCATGGGACGAAGGTGGCCACACCAGACCCGTGTCGGACGCAGCGGCGAGATGGGCCTGTGGCACGCCGGCCCGCCGATGCAGGCAGCCGTGCGGACTGGGCGAGGGAGCCTGGATGGTCAGTCGGTGCCCTGCCCGTCCGGCCACGTCCGCACGCCGGATCGAGACGCGGTGGCCGGAGGGGTCGTTTCCAGACCCAGGGCTGTCCGGACGACGTCCTGCAGCTTGTCGTAGGAGAGGAAGACGAAAGTGTCCTGGTGTGGCCGCTCGTCCCGCTGTCGTGCGAGCCACCGGCCGTGGTCGTCGTCGATCCAGGTGGTTGGTGCCGTCGACGCCACGACGCCCAGGGCGAGCAATCGTCGCTGCCGGTTCGCGTGGCGCAGCACGGTCGTGTAGTTCCAGAGCTGGTCCACGGTCGCCGAGGGTCGCTGGTCACCCGACTTGGCCTCGACGACGATCGCCTGGTATGGGCCAGCGTGCTCTCCCAGCAGCTCGATGAACCCGTCGACGTGATACCACGTGTCGACGGCGAAGTGGTGGATGCTCTCTCGCAGCGTGTACGGCATCGCAGCCGTGACCTGCTCCTTGCTCAGGGGATACTGATGGCGGGCGCGTGCGCGTTTGCCCCTGACTTCGAGACGGCTGGCGCGGGTATCCTCCTGCGCCGGCGCCGGGTCTCCAAAGAGGCGGATCGACGACGGGTTCGGCTCGATGCATCGCAGGATGCGCACCAGGCACACCAGCTCGAAGAGGGTCGCCGGATCGCGCGGCACGGGCAGCGCGTCGACGCGGACCGGCTCGAAGGCCGACGCCAGGCTGCGAGCGGCAACCTGCCGCAGCAGCGGCCATCGCGAGCGGCGACAGACGGCCGCCCAGCGGCGCAAGCACGTCGCATTCGCCTCGGCGCGCACGGGGCGTGGGAGCGCTGCGAGGGCCTGCACCTCGTCCTTCAGCGCCGCAATCTGGAAGGTCTCGGCGTGTGCCTTCGCCCAGTGGGCGACCCAGTGGATCCACCCGAGCAGGGCGTCGCGTTCGCCGTCGGACAGCCCGGGTGTGCCCACGCGAGACGTGTAGTGCCACAGCAGGCGGGGCTGCCCTGCATTGTCCTCGAGGGTGCGAGACCAGTCCACCTCGCCCTCGGGGCGTGGTGTGGGACGAAACCGCGGATTGTGCGTGCGCAGCAGGCGCTGCACCCGGTGGGCGACCTCCTCGAGGCGACCGCGCAGCGGACCACCGAGCAGCGCATGATGCTGTCCCTCGAGGATCCACCAGGCCCGAAGCGGCTTGGGGATGCAGGCCCGGCGCGGCGCCGTGAGTCCATGTGCGTCGGGACACACGCGTTTGGACGACCAGCCGAACAGCCAATCGACGACCTCGGCACGCCAGCGGGCCGCGCGGGCAGGGTCAGGCGTCCTGTTCTTGCCGGGTCCGCTCGGAGGTCGCTCGCCTTTCGCGCTGGGGTGCGAGGGGGCGCGGCCCAGCTCATCCAGGGCTGTCGCCGTTGGTGTCATCGAGTGCCTTCCTCAGGTCGGCATACGGCCCACGGGCCAGGGCCGCCAGGCACTGATCGAGCACGCTCCGGGCCTGTTCCTCGAGCGTCCTGCTGCCCGCGTCCTCGGTGACGAAGTCGCCCGCGACCCAGCGCCGGAGCAACTCGAAGTACCCCGCGCCGATGGGCAACCGGTCACCCTGCACGTTCTTCGCCCATTCCTCGATCACAGCCTGGGCGGCTCGGGCGCGTTCGGTCGTGGGGGATACGGTCGTGCCTCCCTCGTCGCGACGCTGGTCGCCACGCACGTAGTCATTCAGATCTGCGATACTGACCCCGGGCAGCTCGATGCGTTGGAAGCGCCGGGCCAGTCCCTCGCTGATCGGAAAGACGACGTCGTCGACGTGGCTGTCGTTGATCGTCGCAACGATGCGGAAACGTCGGGAAGCCTCGATGCGGCGGATGCCGGGCAGCGTCGCCGGTTCGACCGCATCCACACTCCACGACAGCAGCGGATACAGATCGCCGATGGCGCGATCGAGATCCGCGCGATTCATCTCGTCGAGGACGATGGCCTCGTTGCGCAGGCGCCAGGTGTCGTCCTTGCCTGCGCGGCCCGTTTCGTGCCCGATGAAGACGCCGGGGCGCAGGACGAAGCCACCGCGGTCGTCGGGTTGTAGGCCGCCGATGGTGTGCTGCGGAGACCATGCGGAGGTCGCCACGATGGTCGCAGGCAGCTTGCCACGCGGCAGAGTCGCCGGGACGTTCTCCTCGTCGTGGTTCCATGCCGCTGCCACGAATTGTGCGATGGTGGTCTTGCCGGTCCCTGGCGGGCCGGCCAACACGACGTGGAAGCCCGCGTGCAGCAGCTCGAGCGCGCGCTGCGCGTACTTGTTGAGCGCTTCCGGGAGACCGAGTTCATTGCGGAAAGGCATGGAGGACCGCTGTTGGTCGTGGCCCACATCGACCGGAGGGGTCGGCACGACGACCCTTTTGCTCCACACCAGCTCGTCGAGCAACAGGTGAAAGGCGAACCGCATTCGCGTCGGCTCGTCCATGTTCCGGAAGTGGGCGACTGCCCGCCTGTTCATCTCTTCGACCAGCGGCGTCGGAGCAAAGTCGGCCGCGGTCGCCCACCCGCGGTAGCCGTCGACGTGCACGAACACGCCAAGGGGGGCGGCGAGGAGGCGTTCGAGTTCGGCGACGAGTTCGTCGACGTTGCGGACCAGTCGTTCCTCGAGGATCCGGTCGGCTTGGCGCACCATCCGCTCGGCAACCTCGTAGGGGTTGCCTCCTTGGCCGGACGGCAGGGTTGCCCGACGGTAGGGCTCGACCACGGCCTGGTTCATGAGGGGGACCTGGTCGAGGTGGAGTAGCGTATACGCCTCAACGACGGGCATCAGAGACGAGCGGTCGGGGTAGTCGCCTCGTTGCCCCGGTGGAGGGTCGTCGCGCCCCAGCGCGGGGAACGAGGGCCTTTGGCCAGGCTTCGTTTCCATCAAGCCGCGGATGTTCTCGAGCAAGCGCACCCAGGGCGTGTTCTGGAGCCACGACGCGACGTGGATGGCTCCGGCGCTGCTGCGGTAGGCGTTCGTGCTCGTGAGGACGCCGAGGATGCCCATCCACCCTCTACGGAACCGCTCGAGAGCGGTGTCGCGGTGATCGCCACGGGCGGCCGCGTCGGCTGCGGCCAGCAGGGGCAGACACCATGCCCGATGCTGGAAGCCACGCTCACGCCGGCGAAGGAAGCCCCCGTCGCCGGCCTACAAGGAGGCGACGAAGTGGGACCAGTGGGCTCCAGGCGTGTCTGTTCGGCCGCGGACGCGCCGGAGGTGCCGGCCTCGCACCCGCCGCCATTGTTCCAGGAGCGTGCGGTCCTCGTCGAGGCGCTTGCCTAGCTCGATCAGAGCACCGGCCACCGAGGGCCACGTGTCGGGCCGGACGTACTCCAGCTCGTGGGTCCTGGGCAGGTCGCCGTGATGGCGTGCAGTATCGAAGTGCGCGATCATGTGCCACAGGACGGCCTCGACGTCGGGGTCGTCGTAGCACGTCGCGAAGAACTGGGCGAAGTAGGCGACCAGCACGCGCCGCTCCGGACGATACCAGTACGCCTCGATTGGGTCGAACTGCATCTGCTCGGCCGAGACGTCCTCGAGTAGCGCCGCCGACCCGACGACGCGTTTCCACAACTTGAGGTTGTGGTCGATGGGGCGAGCGACCTCGGGGTCCTTCAGGCAGTCGCGGGCGTCGATCGGGTCTCGTCCGAATCGGATGGACACGTGCGCACCTCCTTGTCCCATTTGCGGTGAGCCTATGTGGCGCGGCCGGAGCACGTCAAGCCCCGCAGCCGGATGCCGAATGCGCTCGTCGGAGGGTCCGGTGGCGCACGCACCGTATCGTACACGCCCGCAGAGGTGCCCCGATGGGATCTCGGGGCCCCGCTGTGGTGGCACCCGTTCATTGCGCGGCCGCTGTCAACCGCCGGCTGCTTTCGTGGAATGCCCTGCTTCAGGCAGGCCGAGGTGTGCTCGAAAATCGAACATGGAGTGTCCATACTTGACGTACAGCGTTCGCGACGCCAACATGGTGTGCCCGGGGGGCAGACAGGAGGTCAATGCGTGCCAAACCGAACGACACACACGAGCGCTGGCGCGGCGGCAGGTGCTTTGGCTGCCTGGTGGCTCGCACGGGACGAGCCGCGCCCGCTTCGAGCCGTGGAGGTCCTGGGTGGGTTGGTCGGTGGCGCCGTCGGCGGACGGTTGCCCGACGAGCTCGAGCCTGCCGAGCTCCCTGGACATCGCGGTTTCGCGCACTCGGTCGTGTTTGCGGGTGTTGCGGCGGCGATGCTGGGCCGCCACCGCCGCTTGCGGCGCGTGCAGGCGTTCATCAGGCAGCAGGCCGAGTGGTGTCGCTGGCGCCAGCAGGTTGCGACGACCGGCTGGGGCGTCGGGCGGTGGTGGGGGGAGCACTGGGGGTGGTGGCTCGCTTCGGGCGCGTTGGTCGGATTCGTGGCTGGGTACGCGTCGCATCTCGTCCTGGACGCGATGACTCCGGCGGGGCTTCCGATCCTGGCGTAGTGGGAGGTGGCGCCATGGCCATCGACCAGAAGGAGCTGGGCAGACGGTTGCGTCGGGCCCGGACGGCGCGTGGCATGACCCAGGACGACGTCGCGCGACACCTTGGGGTGTCGCGTTCGACCGTGGCCCAGATGGAGGCCGGCAATCGGGTCGTCTCGGGGCTCGAGCTGTCGCGCCTGGCCTACCTGTTCGGCATGGACCTGCGCAGCTTCGTGGCCGACGATGCGCCGGACGAGGAGGACGCGCTCGTCGCGCTCTTCCGGAGGGATCCGGAGCTGTCGAAGCAGGCGGACGTCTTCGAGGTGTTGCGCCGCTGCATGGCGCTCGGGCGCGAGCTGACCAACCTGGAACGGTTGCTGGGCGTCGACCGCGACGGCGGGGCGGTCGCTGCCTATCCGCTGCCCCGGCCGCGCACGAAGTGGGAGGCGATTGCGCAGGGGGAGCGTGTCGCGGTCGACGAGCGCAGGCGGCTCGGGCTCGGCCTCGCGCCCCTTCCGGACGTTGCCGAGCTGATCGAGTCGCAGGGCGTGCGCACGGCCCAGGTGCGTCTGCCCGACGACGTCTCCGGGCTGACGCTGATCGACCCCGACATGGGCATCCTCGTGGTCGCGAATCGCGAGCACCACGTGCTGCGCCGCCGCTTCTCGTACGCACACGAGTACGGCCACGTGCTCGTCGACCGCGACCGACGTGGGCTCGTCAGCCGGGGCCGCGATCGGGACGATCTGCTGGAGGTTCGCGCCAACGCGTTCGCGGCCGCCTTCCTGATGCCGGCCGAGGCGGTGCGCCAGTTCGTCGCCACGCTCGGCAAGGGCCGTCCGAGCCGCATGGCGGCCGAGGTCTTCGACGAGGAGGCGCCAGTCCGCGCACGCGCACGCGCCGTCCCCGGAAGCCAGGACATCCAGCTCTACGACGTGGTCCTGATGGCCCACCACTTCGGCGTGAGTCGGGCGGCGGCCTGCTACCGGCTCAAGAGCCTCCGCCTCATCACGCAGCCTCAGCTCGACGCCTTGCTGGAACGGGATCGCACGGGTCGAGGCCGTGCGTTGGCGGCGCTCCTTGGTCTTCCGGAGCCGGATCATCGGGCACTGCGCGATCCGTTTCGGCACCGCTTCCTGGGGTTGGCCCTGGATGCGTTCCGGCGGGAGGCGATCTCGCGGGCCAAGCTCCTCGAACTCGCTGCCATGCTGGACGTGAAGGCATGCGAGGTCGAACGCGTCATCGTGGCGGAGGGCCTCGTCGACGACGAGGGCACCGACGTTCTGATCCCGGAGGCGTAGCGGGTGGTCGCGCCGGCCGCGACGCGCGTCGTGCTGACCGACGCCAACGTGCTCATCAACCTCATCCACGTCCGCAGGCTCGGGCTCCTCGGTTCGCTGCGGGACCATGCGTTCGTCGTTCCACCAGAGGTCGTGGCCGAAGTGTCCGTCCCAGCGCAGGCTCAGCAGCTCGCCCATGCCATCGATGTGGGCTACGTCCGCCGAACCGCCTTCTCGGACCCCGAGGAACTGCGCCTGTTCGCGGAGTTCGTTCGGACGATCGGGAAGGGGGAGGCAGCCTGTCTGGCGATCGCCGAGGTGCGAGGTTGGTACGTCGCCTCGGACGAGCGAGGGCGCTTCCGTCGACTGGCCGTGGCGCGGCTTGGCGCGGGACGCCTGCTAAACACTGCAGGGCTCTACGTGCTCGCCATTCGCGCCGGGGCACTGACCGTCGCGGAGGCGGACCAGGACAAGCGCCTGCTCGAGAAGCACCGGTTCAAGATGCGGTTTCCTTCGTTCGCAGAGCGACTTGGGGGTGGAGCCAAGGAGTAGCAAGCATGCCCAAGCGAATCGTTTTCCACGTCACGACGCGCCCGGACGGTCTGTGGCAAGTCGAGCGCGAAGGGGCCGCGCGTGCCTCGGCGCTGGCGCGGACCAAGGCGGAAGCGGTGAACCGCGCGCGTCGTATTGCGAAGTCCTGGCCGTCGGCACAGGTGGTCATCCACAAGGCGGATGGAAGGATTCAGCGCGAGTACACGTACGGCCAGGATCCCCACCCGCCGAGAGGCTGAGCAGGCGAACCGACAGAAGCCCGGGTCCCGTGTCGGTGCGTCCTGGGTAAGGCGTGGACTCGCGAGGCGACAGGGCGTCTTCGTGTGCGCCGGTCCAGGGCGGGCAGACGAGGTGCGCATGGGCCCAGTTGCCCGTGTGCCACGTGAACCGGCGCATGCTGCGATCCGGCCGCGTAGCCCTGCGGGGCTGCGCCGAAGGTCGTATCGGGACGCCAGAAAGGGAGTGCGCTGACCGGTATCCGGCCGTTGGCCAGATGCCGGAGGAGCGGAAGGGCAAAGGCCTGGTGCGCGTCGCGCGCGGAGCAGATGGGCGCGGACGCAAAGCGGGCTGACGACCGGAACCGGTACAGGCATGGGCTGGGGACGCCCCGCGCGTCGTGACAAGTCCGACCGCGTTGCGTCGCGTGGGGACCCGGCTGCATGCGAGCCCCCCAGCGGGCGCGACAACCGCGTGGGACGCCGGGGCTCCGCGTCGCGTGGTGTTTCCGTGCGTGCGTCAGGGGGGCGTGGGTGCGGGGCGGTGTGGCCGGGGGCAGGGGGCGAGGTTGGTCGGGTGCAGGGGGCGGGGGGTGTCGGCGTCAGGTTGGTGGCGGTCAGGTTGACGACGGTGGCGCCGTCGCCGGCGATGGAGACGAGTTGGCTCCAGGCGGGGTCGACGGCGGGGGGCACGTGCCGTCGCCATTCGTGTCGATGAAGACGGCGACCTCGGGGTAGACGGCGCTGTCGGTTCGGCCGACGACCTCTGCCTCGAATTGGCCCTCGGCGATGGGGGGCGGCGCTGCGCTGCAGGTGCCGCTGGCCGATGCGAGGACCACGTGCGTGCTCACGTGGGCGAGCTGGCCGTCGTGGCCCTGAAGGCCCCGTGCATGGACCGCGATCGTGTAGCGTTGCGTTGCCTCCGGTGGGCAGTCTGGTTTCGTCGGGGTGTCCGTCGTGGCGTCGGTGGCGGCGCCTTCGGTGCTACTGGTGTCGGGTGCGTGCGGGCCGTGGATCTCGCCCCCTGGGGGGTCCGCGGGGGCGGCCGTGTCCGCTCCGCTGGCCGTGTCCGCGAGGGCGGCCGTGTCGGCTGGGCTGGCCGTGTCCGCGGTGGCTGGTGGTGCGGTCTCGCTGGGCGGGGCTGGGTCCGTGCATGCGGCGGCGGTGAGCAGCAGCAGGCGCGCGGTCGGTCGCGCGGTGGCGGGTCCGTGTGGGCGCCCTGCCGTGTGGCCGTGTGCTCGCGTTGGGCCGCTTCGAGGGGGATTTATCGGGACTCCTGAAGGGTGAGCTGTTGCGCCAGGGTCTTCGGGGAGGTCGTGGGGCGTTTGCAGGTGCCGCGTTCGCAGACGTAGGCCGTGGGTTTGGCCGAGCGGGCGTGGCGGTCGGTGGCCAGTGGGGTCAGGGGAGCGAGGCGCTGGTGGGCCTCGGGGGTGTCTTCGAGACGGACGAGGACGTGGTTGGGCAGGTAGCGCTCGGCGAGCACGTCGAGCAGGGGGCGGGCCGATTGGCCGGGCGGCACGACGAGGACGACTTCGAGCATGCGGTCGTGGTAGGTCTGCAGGGCCGTCAGGGTCGCCGGCATCGCCGTGGGGTTCGCCGCGAGGGCGGGGGCGAGGGCCTCGAGCAGGTGGCGGGCGCGCTCGCGCAGGCTGTCGTCGGTGCGCAGCGCCGCCAGGCGGAGCAGGTTGGTCGCCGCGACGGCGTTGCCCGATGGCAGGGCGCCGTCCCACACGGGGGTGGCACGCACGAGCAGGGGTTCGGCGTCGTCGGCCGTCAGGTGGTAGGCCCCGTTGGGGGCGCCAAAGTGCGCGTCGATCTGGGCCTGCAGGGCCATGGCGGCCTCGAGCCAGCGTGGATTGGGGTCCGCCTCGAACAGATCGAGCAGGGCCTGCTCGAAGAAGGCGTGGTCGTCGAGGACCCCGGCGTGACGGGCCTCGCCGTCGCGCCAGCGGCGCCACAGGCGGCCGTCGGGCCGGCGCAGGTGGTCCAGCACGAAGGTGGTGGCCCGCACGGCGGCGCGTACGTAGCGTGATTCGTCCAGGTACAGCCCGGCGCGGGCCAGTGCCGAGATGGCCAGGGCGTTCCACGCGGTCAGGATCTTGTCGTCGCGTAGGGGCTGCGGGCGCCGGGCCCGTGCCAGGCGCATCGCGTCGAGGGCCTCGGCGAGCATCGTGTGCGCCTGAGCGGGCGGGATGCCGAGTGCCTGGGCGGCTGCATCGAGCGGCTCGACGACGCGGAGCACCGTGCGGCCGTGTGCGAAGTTGCCGTGCTCGGTGATGCCGAAGTGCCGCAGCACGAGGGGGGCGCGCTGCGGGCCGACCGCCTCGCGGACCTCGGCCGGCGTCCACGTCGCGAAGGCCCCCTCGCCCTGCGGGGAGTCCGCGTCCGTCGCCGAGTAGAAGGCGCCGCCGGGCGCCTGCATCCGGTCGAGCAGGTAGTCCAGGACCTCGCGACACTGGGCAATCCAGACGGGCTGGGCGAAGGCGCGCCCCGCTTCGAGGTAGACGAGGGCCAGTTGGGCGTTGTCGTAGAGCATCTTCTCGAAGTGCGGGATCTGCCAGCGCCGGTCGATCGTGTAGCGGTGGAAGCCGCCCTCGACGTGGTCGTGGATGCCGCCCAGGCGCATCGCCTCGAGGGTGTCGCGCACCATCCGCGCCGCACGGGGGTCCTGTGTCCAGCGGTGCATCCGGAGCAGGAACGCCAGCGCAGCCGGGCGCGGAAACTTCGTGCCCCGGCCGAAGCCGCCGAACTGGGTGTCGAAGGTGGCCCAATACCGGTCGACGGCCTGCCGCAGGCGCTCGGGGCCGGGCAGGTTGCCCCGCCGTTGCCAACGCGCCTCGGCGCGGCGCAGGCGCTCGGCGTACTGGGTCGCCTCGTCGGCGACGCCCTCCGGGTCGTCCTGGTAGGCCTGGGCCATCTCGCGCAGTAGCGTGGCGAAGCCGCGCGCGCGTCCCCGCTGGCCGTCGTGGGGCGGAAAGTAGGTCCCGCCGAAGAAGGGGCGGCCGTCGGGCGTCAGCCACACGGTCATCGGCCAGCCGCCGCGACCCGTCAGCATCTGCACGAAGCCCATGTAGGTGTCGTCGACGTCGGGACGCTCCTCGCGGTCGACCTTGATGGCGACGTAGTGCGCGTTGATGTATCGCGCGATGGCCAGGTCCTCGAAGCTCTCCTCCTCCATGACGTGACACCAGTGGCAGGTCGCGTAGCCGATGCTCAGCAGCACCGGACGGCCGAGGCGCTGCGCCAGGGCGAAGGCCTCCGGTCCCCAGGGATGCCAGTCGACGGGGTTGTGGGCGTGCTGCCGCAGGTAGGGGCTGCGTTCGAGCAGCAGACGATTGACGTAGCGCGGGGTGCCATCTGGCATGCGGTGGCGGGTTCGGATGGGCTCGTCGGGCGGGCGTGCCGCCAGGGCTGCGCGCAGTCGCTCCTGGACCGCGGGTGGCATCGGCGGCGCGCCGGGCAGGTCGAAGGGGGGCGCGGCCGTGGGCGGGGTCACGGGGTCCTCCTGGGTGGGGTCCGGTTCGGCTGTGCCGCGGGCCAGCCCGGCGCCGGGTGCGGGGGCCCGAGGGGGCGCGGGCGCATCGGCCCGTGCAGCCGGGGAGACCTGCGGCCGGGACGGTGCCGTCGCGCGGGCTCGCTGGTCGGGTTTGCCCGCAGCCGGCGTGCACCACGAAGGCGAGGGCCAGCACCGCGATGGCGCGGTGGGGGCCCGGGTGGCCCGTGCCGGTGGCGTCCCGAGCGGGGCAGCATGCACCGTCCGGCGCGGGCGCGTGGGGCCCGAGGGTCCGGTCCTGTCCGTTCGAAAGAGGCCGCCGCGCACCGGCGTCGGGGGCCGCGGACTTGGGCGCTTGCGGCAGGCAGGTGCCGGTCGGGCCGTTCCGAGGGCACCGAGGTGGGTCGGTTGGGTGGCCTGCCGACCGGCGTGCGCCGGGGTCGCGTCGGGAGGGGCGCCGAGAGCGTCCGGGCCGCGGGGGTCCGGCCGCCGCGGCGCCACGGTCGCCCGCGGGCTGGACCGGCAGCGGGCCCCTGACCGATCCACCGGCGGTTGCGCAGTCGCGTCGAGGACGCAGCGCCGGCGCCGGGCGGGTCCGCGCCGTGGCGTGGCAGCCGCAGGGAGGCTGCGTGGGCAATTCAGTTCCGTGTCGTGCCGGCCGGGTCATGCGCTTCGGGTAGCACCCGGCGGACGGGTCGTCAATCGAAATCCGACCGAATCGGTCCGATATGGCCGACCGCGCTCTGGTGTGCTCTCTGCGGGTGGTTGCCGCACGCGGGAGGCGAAGCGCCGTCGGGCCGCGTGTCGTGGCGCGCGTCGCAGGCCGTGGTGCAGCGGCGGCACTTGACGGCGCGCTTGGAGCGATACAGCGCCGCGTCGGCGCGGGCCACCACGCTGGCCGGCGTGTCGCCGGGCAGCGCCGAGGCGGCGCCGATGCTGACCGAGGCGCGCCACGGAGCACCCTCGACGGGTTCGGACAGGCGCTGGCGCAGGCGTTCGATGAGGCAGACCGCGTCGCTGGCCCGCCCGTCGGCTCGGAGCAGGGGCGTGTCGCGACAGACCACGACGAACTCGTCGCCACCCGTGCGGACGAGCACGTCCGTGGTGCGCAGGTTCTGGCGGACGACGTGGGCGACGCGGCGCAGCAGCGCGTCGCCGGCGACGTGCCCCAGCGTGTCGTTGACGCGCTTGAGGTCGTCGACGTCGAGCGCGATGACCGTGCACGGTGCGCCGTGACGCCGGAGGCGGGCCAGCTCGGTCACGAGCACCTGTTCGAGCATGCCGCGCCGCCACGCCCCCGTCAGTTCGTCGACCTGCGACAGGCGGCGCAGCTCGGCCTCGTGGTCGCGGCGCACGTGCTCGTAGATCCACGCGAACATCGACGTCGTCACGAAGGCGCCCACCACGCTGATGCCGGTCCACGGCGGGATGACGTCGGGCGGGTGGACGGCGAGCACGACGACCATCGGGATGCCCGTCAGCAGGGTCAGCAGCAGCCCTACGCGCAGTCCGCCGAGGAAGAAGAAGACGGGCGGGGCCGCACAGGGCCACAGGTACACGGTCACGTAGCCGGCCAGGCCCCCGCCGACGACCGCGGTCGCCATGCCGAGCGCAGCACCGTACGCCGCCAGGACCACGCGACCGGTCCGGGCGACGGCCGCCAGCGCGATGCCGAAGAGCACGAGTGCGGCCAGATCGACGGCCATCCCCACGATGGACCTGCGGGCCGCGTTGACGACCACGAAGATGCAGACGATGGCCAGCATGACGGCCAGACACCGGCATGCGACCCGCACCCTGTAGCCCCGATGACAATGATTTGCAGACACCGTCGTCCCCGTACCTCATTCCATCGGACGGGTGAGGACGAAACTGAAGGGCAGGGCGGGACCAGTGGGCTCCCGGCGGCGTCACGGTTCGGTCACCGGCGGCTGCAGGTCTGGGGAGGCCGCACGCAGTGCCTCGACCTCCTCGCAGGTGACGGGGCCCACCGGAGGGTGCGGCGGCGGGGCGTCCGGCTCGCAGTCGCCGTCGGTGTCGATCCAGTTCTCCCCGGTGTCGGCCTGGCAGTTCGGGGTGGCCGCCTCGGGCCACTTGTTGACGCCGCAGCCGCCGTGCGCGGGGGTCAGCAGGTTGGCCTTGTCCTTGTTCGCCGTCTCGTCGCCGAACAGGTCGTGGCGCAGGACGATCCCGTCGCCGTCTTCGTCTTCGAGCTGCAGGATGCGGCGGTTGCCAGGCCACTCCTCGGTGCTCGTCCAGCCCTGGCCCGGCTGTCCGTAGGTGTACTTGTAGCCGATGCGCACGCCGCGTCCGTCCGGCGACCGGTCGGTCGGGATGTAGGGCAGCACGAAGGCGCGGGTCCACAGCCCGTCCCCGGCGAGTGCGTCGCCATGTGTTCCGTCGTCGAACATCTCGATTTTATTTGGAATCCAGTCGCCAAGCAACAGACTCGCCGCGGCGGCCGCCTCGGGCGTCAGGCACCACGTTGGCCGCTCGGCGCTGCACAGGGGCGTCTCCCCCTGCTCGGCGAGGATGCCGCCGGTGACGAATACGCGCTTGCCAGGCGCCTCGTCGGCCCACTTGAACGGATCGATGGAATCGCAGTTGCCATCGAGCATCTCGCTCGTCAGCTCGACCTGCAGGACGACCCGAACCCATCCCTCGGGCGTGCAGCCGGCCTCGATCTGGAGGGCCTCCGCCGCCGCCGCCACGGCGGCGTCGAAGGGGTCCGAGGTGGCGTCCGGTGTGCCGTCGCCCGTGTAGTCGACGCCGAGCGCGAGGAACGCGCCCGTCAGGATGGGGGCGTCGGCCTGCCCGTTCCACGTCGTATCGAAGGGGGCGGGCGTGTCGGGCGGTGCCTCCCGGGCTGCATCGAGCAGCCGCACGACCATCTCATAGAGGGTCTTCCAGGCTGGATCGCCGGACTGTAGCCGGTCCAGGGCGGCCGCAGCGGCGTCGACGCGCGCCTGGCCGCTCGGCAGCGCGCCGTGGCTCGCGGCGAGCAGGCCGAGTGTCAGCGTCGTGGACGTCACGCCGACGTCCTCCATGCCGGGAAGCGCCGCCAGATCGAAGACCGCGTAGGGGTCGAGGACGCTGGCGCGCGCCGTCACCGAGGGCACCAGGGCGGTGGCCGCCCAGGCGTCGCGTCGTGCCCACACGCGCAGGTCGGGCAGCGTCGAGCTGCCCGGCAGCGTCAGCAGGAAGGCGCCCTCCGCGTCGGCCGTCACCTGCTGGCCCGGCAGCGGGCCCGCCGGGGTGTGCAGCGACACGGTCGCGCCTGGGGCCGCCGTCACCCAACCCCGCACGTAGCTCGGTGCAGGGTCGGGCAGGTTCGGCAGTCCGGAGCCGCCCGCGAGCGCCTCGAAGGCCGGCTCGATGCCGCAGCCGACGGTCGTGGCCACGAGGGCTGCCGCCACGGCCCATCGGGCCGCAGCCCGCCGCATCGTGGCCAGACCGCAGTGGGGCGGGATGCCGGTTGGCCCAGGGCGCATCAGAACGAGACCTCCAGCGTGGCCTTCGAGCGGAAGATCCGGAACGTCTGGTCCGGCTTGATGCTGCGCCGCTGCGCCTTGTGGACGTACTCGAGGGCGTACTGGAAGTGGACGCCCTCGAAGTCGTAGCGGATCGACGCCATCACCTTCTCCTTGTCGGTGTCGACGTCCTGGTAGGTGGCGCCCAGCACCGGGCAGGTGGCGTCGCCCGGCTCGCAACCGGCGGCGAGCTGCAGCGTGCCGTCGCGGTGGGTCTCCCGCCACCGGTCGATCTGGAAGCCGGCGGCGACGCGCAGCTCGTCGGTCAGCGGATAGGCGAGCCAGAGGCGGCCCTGCAGCATCCAGCCCGTGTAGTCGTCGTCCTCGGTCTGGTGGTTGCGCAGGTCCTGGTCGAAGACGAGCTTGAAGCGGGACGTGATCTCGAGGCCTCGCCCGAGGTCGACGACGTAGTGTCCCTGCAGCACGGCGACGTGCGTGATGCGGTCCTGGTCGCGCCGGTAGACCGCCCGCGGGTCCCGCCCCCGGTCGAGGCGGTTCGCGTAGTCGAAGATGTCGGTGTCCGTGAAGCCGTCCGTGAAGGTGAAGTCGGGGTAGACCGTCTCGACGTCGCGTCCCTGGGCGTCCGTGTTGTAGCCGATGAGGGTGTACTCGGCCGACAGGTCCAGCGCCTCCCAGGCCAGATCGACGATGGCGGTCGCCCCGTGCCAGCCCACGATACTCTCGTAGAATGGCTCGTCGAAGTCCATGAACTCGTTGGCGATGTTGAGCGTCGGCACCTGGCCGCCCTCGACGAGGCCGTCGGTCAGCAGCACGTCGGCCTCGCGGCGCGCCGCGAAGACGCTCGTCCAGTTCTCCCCGATGTTGAAGTACTCGAGGTGCAGGCTCAGGCCGACCTCGAAGGGGTCGAACAGCTCGACCCGGACGCGGACGGCGTGGCTTCCGTCGCCGAAGTCGATGTCGGCGAAGGGCATCGGGAAGAAGCCCTGCGAGGTGGCCACCCCGTTCGTGACGAGTTGTGGGTCGAGCCGCTGCATCGACAGGCCCCCGAGCACGTCGATCGACAGCCAGTAGGTTGGCTCGAGGCGCGCCTCGAGGGTCGTCACGGCGTTGAGGTAGCGCACGAAGGTGCCGGTGGCGCCATCCCGCTCGGCCTCGCAGCCCGGCACCGGGTTGCCAAGGGCGTCCGTGCAGTCCGGATACAGCGTGCCCTTGGCGTCCGGGTCGGTGAAGTCGATCTCCAGGTCGAGCGTCGTCGTGCCGATCGCGGTCAGCTCGATCCAGTCCGTGGGGCGGGCGTCGAGCCGCAGCGCGTAGGCGTAGTCGTTCGCATAGAAGGGGTTGTCGAGGGCCGTGTCACCGATGCCCGTGCTCCAGCCCGGGCCCACGTACAGCTTGGGCAGCGCGACGATGCCGACCTGGTAGGCGAAGGCGCGCTGGGCGAACGACCCCTCGACGAAGGTGCCCTTGGCGTTGTCCCGGTCGATGTAGCGGACCTTGCCGATCGTCCACGGGTTGAACATCGACAGGTCGGTCGAGCCGACCAGGATGCCGTCGACGCCGGGCAGCGGCGGCGCCAGCCGGACCCAGTAGCCGCGCAGCTTCATGTACTGGGCGTGGTTCATCCCGAGGCTCTCGCCCGAGGTGTTGTGCTCGCCGCCGTAGCGAATGTCGCCGTTCTCCCACCAGTCCTGCCACAGCGCGCCCCAGCGGCTCTTGATGCGCGCGCCGGCCTGCACGTGGGGACCGACGCGCCCGAGCACCCGCAGCTCGAACTCGGTGCCGACGCCGTTGTCGCCCTCGATGTTGTCGGGCCAGAACGGGTTGCCGTAGGTGAGCAGGCCCTGCGTGTCGTTGTTGCGGAACAGCCACTTCGTGTAGAGCGTCGCGCCGAGGTCCACGTTCGCCAGCTCGGCGCGCGCCGTGGGGACGACCACCGCGATGGCGACGACGATCGCGAGTGGTCGAGGAGCCTGTCGGGAATAGGCGCCGAAGGCGCCGGTCGGTCCGTCGCGAGGGCGCCGATTCGCGTCGCGAGGGCGCCGCGCCGACCAGAGGCCCCGCGAGGCGTACCCGAAGGTACGTCGCAGCGGGGCCGACCGAGGCGCGGCGGCCGCAGCAGCGAAGCGGCGGCCGCAGCAGGACCGAATTCCCGACAGGCTCCTAGAACCACGCATGGGGCACCCGTGCAGCATCCGGCCGGAGCGGGTCAGCGATAGATCATGGGCAGCGTCGCCAGGCGCGAGCGGGCCAGATCACCGGAGGGGTCGCACTGGTAGGCGAGTGCGGAGAACTGCGCCTGGGCCTCGGCGGCCTCGCCGCGTGCCGCCCCGGCGAGGATGTCGATGACGTGCGGGTCACAGTCCCAGTCGCTGCCGCCGCCGAAGCGATGGGGTCCCGCGTACTCGTTGACCTTGCGGGTGAGCAGGTCCCGCCCCGAGGGGAAGCCCTCGTTGGACTGCATGACGACCTGCACGCCCCAGCCAGGGCCGGGCACGCCACCGAGATCGGCCTTCGAGACGACGGCCTCCAGCGTCTTGCCGCGCGCCCGGGTCACGCGCGGGATGACGACGTCCGCCTTGACCGCGGCGGCCTTCGCGTTGACCTCGGACTGCAGGCGCGTGCGCGGCTGGGGGCTGATGAGGACGACCTTGTCCCAGGCGCTCTCGGGGGCGAAGCGCACGTTGAGCCCAGGCAGCGCGTCGGTGTGGCCCGAGCCGGGCTTGTGGTCCCGGTCCAGGTAGACCTGGACGAACTGCAGCGAGAAGCCGTTGCCCTGCCACTCGCGGCTGTTCCACGGGTCGTCGATGCGGGTCGCGATCGTGATACGAAAGACGACGTCGTCGCCCTTGGGCTCGATCTCGACCTTGCGCAGGTCGAAGGCGCCGGGGCGGTACTCCTTGGATGTGGGGTAGGTGTAGGTGCCTGGGCCCTTGTCGTCGCCGCGGGGGTCCTCGAAGGTCAGCGTCTGCGCAGCGGCCGCAGTCGTCACCGCGAGCGACGCGAGCACTGCCAGCCATGCGGGAAGGGGTCGCATCGTCGTCTCCTCCTGGCCACGGTGGGCCGCACGGCACGTCTCGACGGACTCGCTCGCCATACAGCACAGGTGGATCGCTCTGTCAACGGTCGTCCGGTTCGGTCGCCGCCGCTGCGTCGCCGAGCAGCCGGGCTCGCCAGCGGACGGGGTCTCCCCCGAACAGGGGCCCAACGTCGCCGGCGAGCTGCTGCACGGCGGGAAAGGAGAGGCGGTGCGCCGGACATGGGCCGAGCCGCCGCAGCGCCTCGCGGTGTTGGGCGGTCGGGTAGCCCTTGTGGCGCGCGAAGCCGTATCCCGGGTAGGTCCGGTCGAGTGCGATCATCAGGGCGTCGCGGTGTTGCTTGGCCAGGATCGAGGCTGCCGCGATGGCCGGCTCGGTGGCGTCGCCGCCCACGATGCGCGTCTGCGGTTGGCGGACCCCTGCGATGCGGCGGCCGTCGACGAGCAGATGGTCGGGCGCGGGCGACAGCGCAGCGACGGCCCGGCGCATCGCCTCGATGCCCGCCCAGTAGATGTTCAGCGTGTCGATCTCTGGGGGCTCGACGACCGCGACGGCCCAGGCGACGGCCTCGGCGCGGATGCGGTCGGCCGCACGCGCGCGCGCCGCTGGCGACAGACGCTTGGAGTCGTCCACGCCCGTGCAGTCGAAGTCGTGCGGCAGCACCACGGCGGCGGCCACGACCGGACCGGCCAGCGGGCCGATGCCGGCCTCGTCGACCCCGGCGACGTGCGTGGCGCCGCGGGCCCACAGGGCGTGCTCGCGCTGGCGCGCCGTGTCGAGCCGAGGCGGGGGGGGCAGCCACCGTGTCGACCTCCATGGTGGACGTTCGCGGCGCCGAGCGTAGGCCGGCGCGCCGTCGGCTGCAACGGGCCGTCGCGCCGCCGCGCAGCGCCGGGGGCCACGCCGCGCGCACCGCGCGAACGAGCGTGCCCGCCGATGGAGTCCCGTGGCCGCCACCGCCTCACCGCTGCGGGCGGTGGCGGTCGATCCCGCGGTGACGCGTGCCTTGGGACGAGCTGCGCGGGGCCTCCGGTCGCCAGCGAGCGCGCATCGGCGCCCAGGCGACGCGCCCCGCCACGGGCTCCTTGCAGAGCCTGGACCACCGTGGATCAATACACCGCGATACGCGCACCCGAGCCGCGGGGCGCGGCAGGTACGGGGGCGTCTCGTGCGGAGGGTGGATCGTGGACGTTGGAGCAGCGCTGCGTGGCTGGACGGCGGCGGGCCCGTGGCTCGCACTCGTCGTGGCCGTGGGGGCGTGTGAATCGGAACCGCCTCCCAAGATGCCCGAGCCGCCGCCCATCGAGGAGACGGCGCCCCAGGATCCCCTGGCGGGTGTGTCGCTGGGCGACTACGCCGACCGGGACGCCCTGGGGGCCGCGTTGCAGAAGGTGCACGAGGTGCTCGGTCGCGACGCAGCGGCGCTTCGGTCCCATCCGGACGTGGCCGCACAGTACGTGCGGGCCCTGGTCGACTCGGCCGTCGTCGCGCTGGGCGCCAAGGCGGACACCGAGGGGGCGAAGTGGCTCGGCGGGATCGTCGGGGCCGCCGGTGCCGACGCGCCGGCCGTGCTGCGCGCCGTGGGCGACGAGATCGCGCGCGTGGCGGACGTCGTGCCCGACGATGCGACGTTGCCGCAGGCGCGGGCGGTCCTGTCCGCGCTGACCGTGCTCCACGTGCCGGACTCGGCCGTCGACGTGGCGCGGTTCGATGCGCTGCTCGCCGGCTCCGAGCCGCTGTCCGCCGCAGCCCGCCTGCTCGTGCTCGAGCACCTGGCGCCGCGGATCGAGGCGCTCGTCGAGGCGCCGCCGCAGCGCCGTGGTGCCGTCTTCGACGCGCCGGTCGCAGCGTGGCTGTGCCCCTCGTGCCGCAAGGTGGCCGCCGAGGGCGGCGATGCGACGCGCGTCGCCGCGGCGGGCGAGCCCGGGGCCGTGTGCCCCCGCGGACGCAAGGCGGTCCAGGCGGCGCGGTCCGACGAGCTGGTCGCCAAGCTCGACGCGGCGTGCCGTGGGAGCGACTACGGGCTGCCCGAGTCGACCCCCGCACACGTGGCGCTCGGCACGAACCTGTTGCCGATTCGTGCGCTGGCCCTCGTCGACCTGGCCCTGCGTCCGGTGCCCGACGACGACCCGCTCGCCGCGCAGCTTCGGCCGCTGCAGCAGACGTGGCGCGGGCGCACCGTCGGGCCGCTGCCCCTCGACGTGCCGCCCGAGGCGCTGGCCGCCGCCGTGGCGCCCGGTCCGCCGTGGACGGCCGCTCCGCTCGACGTCGTCCTCGTGACCGCCACCGAGGTGCGCGGCACGCTGCGGCCGACCGTGGTGCTGCGCCAGGGCCAGCTCGTGCTCGTGGGCGCCGACCAGGGACTTGCCTGGCCGGGCAAGGTGCTCGCACGGCTCGCCGACCTGGTGGCCCCGCCGCCCAAGGAGGGGGCGGCCGAGGCGCCCGACCCACGGGCGCAGCTCGCCGAGGCGCTGCGTGGGCTGCGCGCCGACGTCGCCCGGGCCGCGGGGACGCTGCCGCAGGCCCACCAGGACCCGGCCGCCGAGACCGCGCGGTGGCCCTTCGTCGTGCTGGACCCGTCGCTGCGGGCGCCCGCCATCGACGCCGTCTTCGACGCGCTGGCGCGCTCGGGCGCCGCGGGGGCACGCCTGGTCGCCGGCGTTGGCCCCCGCGCCTGGGTGCCCGTCGTGCTCGGCAGCCCCGACGCGCGGGCCGAGGCGCTCGGCCTGCGGCGTCAGCAGCCCGTCGTGGTCGTGCTGCGCAAGGACGAGGCGGACGTCTTCCCCGCGTCGGGCAAGCTGCGCGCCACGGGCAAGAGCGTCCGACCGCGCCCGGGTGCGCCGAAGCTGCCCGACGGCGCCAAGGCCTGGTACCGCTGGGAGCGCTTCGCGAAGGCGACCGTCGCGCTCGATGGCGACGTGCCGGCAGCCGCACAGCGGCTCCGCCAGACCGTCGCCGCCGTCGTCGCGCACTCCGGCGCAGGGCCCTACGTGGCCGTCCACGTCGAGGGCCACGTCGACGCCCCCCATCTGGTGGCATGGCTCGACGCGATCGGTCAGGCGTCGTCCACCGAGGGGCTCGACTGGGCGACCCTGCTGCCGGCGAGCGCCTGCGCCGAGGCCAAGCCCCCGTGCGCGCGCGGGGTGGTCGGGCTGCGTTCGGGGATTGCGCCGCCGGCCCTCAAGGGCCTCAGCACCGAGCCGCGCAAGCGACCGGCCTCCGAACCCGTCGAGGTCGTCGCCGCCCAGCGGCCGTCGGCCGAGTTCTGCAACAAGGCCGACATCAAGCGCGTGATGGCGGGTCGCGCCAACGCCTTCAAGTTCTGCTACGAGCGCGTGCTGCAGACGTACCCCGACCTGGCCGGCCGGGTCGTGGTGCGCTTCGAGATCCCCGAGTCGGGCAAGGCCCGCAACATCCGCATCGCGCGGTCCGACCTGGGCAACGAGAAGGTCCACCAGTGCATCATCAAGCAGATCCGGAAGCTGACCTTCGAGCCACCCCGCGGCGGCGTGTGCGCGGTCAACTGGCCGATGCGGTTCACGCCCCGATGACGCCTGAAGCGGTCCCCATCGTGCTCGCGACGGGCAACGCCCACAAGCGGGCCGAGATCGTCGCCATCGTGGGCGACGTCCCCGTGCGCTGGCTGACCCTGGCCGACGTGCCCGGGCTGCACCTGCCCGACGAGGACGGGGACACCTTCGAGGACAACGCGCTGATCAAGGCCATGGCGGTGGCGCGGGCCAGTGGCCTGGCCGCGCTGGCCGACGACTCGGGCCTGTGCGTCGATGCGCTCGGCGGCGCTCCCGGGGTGCACTCGGCGCGCTTCGCGGGCCCGGACGCGACCGACGCCGCGAACAACCGGCTCCTGCTGGCACGGCTCGACGGCGTGCCCGACGCACGGCGCGGGGCGGCGTTCCACTGCTGCGCCGTGCTCGTGTGCCGCGCGGGCACCCGGCTGGCGCGGCTGCCGGCCGTGCCCGGTGCGCGGCGCGTCTGCCGGCACCGGCGGCTCGAGGACGGATGGTGCGCGTGGGTGGCCACCGGGCGCGTGGCGGGCCGCATCCTGCGCGCGCCCGCCGGGGCTGGGGGCTTCGGCTACGACCCGCTGTTCTACCACCCGCCGAGCGGCCGGACCTTCGCGCAGCTCGACCCGGCGGCCAAGAACGCGGTCAGTCACCGGCGCGCGGCCTTCGAGCGCATCGGGACGCTGCTCGCGTCGCTGCGCGGCGGTGCCACCGGCGGCAGCGACCGATCGTAGGCCACGATGGCCTTCGCAATCGCGTCGGCGATGCGTGCGTGCCAGCGCGCGCGCATCAGGGCGCGTCCCTCCTCCGGGTGGGTCAGGAACCCCACCTCGACGACGATGGCCGGACAGGGGGTGCCGCGCAGCACGGCGAACGGGGCCTGCTTGACGCCGCGGTCGGGGGTGCCCAGCGCGCGGGCGAGCGCGCGTTGCACGTGGTGTGCGAGCCGCTCGCTCAGGCTGTGGTCGGCCTGCCGCTGCAGGTCGCGGGCGATGACCTCGGCGATGCGGTGCCGCGCGTCGCGCGCGCCGATGCCCCAGGGCAGCGCGGTGCCCTGCTCACGGGCCACCAGCGCGGCGGCATCGCGGCTCGCGGCGCCCGTCGCCAGAAAGAAGGTCTCCACCCCGCGCGCCTCGGGGCGGGGGGCCGCGTTGAGGTGGATCGACACGAACAGGTCCGCGTCGTGCGCGGTCGCGAAGGCCACCCGCGCGTCGAGGTCCATCGCGACGTCGGCCTGGCGCGTCAGCAGGACCTCGGCGTCGGTGCGCCGGCGCAACGCCTCGGCGACGGCCTCGGCGATGGGAAGCGTGACGAACTTCTCGTAGACGCCGTGGTAGCCCATGCACCCCGTGTTGTCGCCGCCGTGGCCTGGAT
>AMFO01002698.1_pt1 | contig 29441 bp, 22 predicted proteins | sample 552608 | NCBI WGS metagenome assembly AMFO01 (sample SAMN01893955, study PRJNA167987) | microbial mat metagenome | biome: hydrothermal vent | place: USA: Loihi, Hawai'I | collected 2003-05-01
TGAGCGCAGAGCGCTCGAAGTATGGCCAAGCGGTGGAGTGGCAGAAGCAGGGGCGGTTCCAGCGGGCGGCGCGCAAGTTCTTAGAGGTGAAGGAGCAGGTCACCGAGCGCAGCGGCAAGAAGCGGCAGGTCCCGTTCTACGGGGAGTCGCTCGCCAATGCCGGCTACTGCTTCTATCTCGCGGCAAAGGCAGCGAAAGGGCCACGGGCGACCGAGACGCGGCAGAAGGCACAGGAGACGCTCGGGCGGGCTTTGACGTACGGGAAGGGGCACAACCAGCCGGGCGCGTGGGCCGCGGCGGCGTATTTCCAGTCGCTGATCCTCGGCTCGGATACGGAGAAGAAGTACGCGGAGGCGCTCTCGGTTCTCAGCGCCTTCGACGGCCCCTTGAAGAACCAGACCGGCTATCTGGCTCGCGCGTACGCACAGTCCATCGCCTGCCTTGTGAAGCTGGATCGTCTAGAGGCCGCAGAGTCCCGGTTCGACACCTTGCTCGAACGGTTCTCCTCCGCTTCGCAGGTCTCCACCGCCGCGCTCGAAGTGGGACAGGCGTACACGGACCAGGCCGACGCGCTGATGAAAAAGGAGAAGTTCACAGAGGGCGTCGCGCGCCTGCGGAGCGCGGCGCGTTACCTCGCGCTCTGGGCGAAGCGCTCTGGGCGGCTCAGCTTCAACGGCGCGATCTGGGCGGGGGACATCCTGTTTCGCGCCGGCAAGTTCGACGAGGCGCGAACGGTGCTCGCCCGCGGGTTCGAACGCGTGAAGACCCGCGACCAGCTCCCCGAGGACGATCGCAAGGCCCTGGTCTACGAGACCGCCCAGGTGCAGTACGCCAGGGCGCTGCTCGCCCTTGGGCAGCTCGCCGAGGCGGTGAAGGTTCTGGAAACCGCCATAGCCGGATACGAGGCGGAGGGGCAGAAGCCGCTGGAGGATTTCGGGTTTGCGTTCGCTTACGCCGACGCGGTGTACCGCCGGTGGGTGAAAGCGAAGCGCCCGAAGTCCGACGTCCTGACGGTGAAGGCGGCGCACGAGGCCTACTGGTCGATCATCGGCCATATCGACGAAGACAGCTGGCCGCAGTTTTTGCGCGAGTACGGACTGGGCACGACCCCGTACTTTCGGGTGAAGCTCGAGGCCGATGCCCGCGAGCTGGAGATCAAGCTGGCCCTCAAGCAGTGGGGGCAGGTGAAGTTTGCCGTCGATCAGCTGGAGAAACAGGGGTATCTGGACGACCAGATCGATCTCAACGACGGAAGCTGGGTCTCGGGGCGCATCGTCGAGGAACGAGCCGACGGGACGATCGTGGTGATGGTCTCCCAGAAAAAGCGCGAGCTGGCGAAGTCCACCATCAAGGGAATCGATCGGTTCCCAAAAGACATCCGCAAGCGCTTCTTCCGGCTTCGGGCCCAGGCGATCTCGGACGGAGGGCTCCGGTGATGGCGGCGGTGACAATACGCGTGACGGCGAACAGGTCTGCGAAGCGGGTCATGGCTCCGTTGGGGGGGCGGCCATTGGGGTTGCGGTCCGCGGCGATGGTGGCACTGGCGCTCGGACTGCTCGCGGGCTCTGCGCAGGCGAAGGGGGATCGGGTCGTCTTCGTCGATGGCGCGAAGCCGGACCTCGTCGGAGTCGAGGTGGTCAAGGAGACCTTGGCCGAGGTACGCCTCCGTCGGAAGGGCACGCTCCGCGGCAAGGAGATCCTGCGGATCGTCCACGGTTCGCCGCCGGCGTCCTACGCGAAGGGCGAGGCCGCGTTTTTGTCGGGGCAGTACAAGACGGCGACCGCGGCGTTCCAGGCCGCACAGTCGGCCGGCGGCCAGGAGTGGGTCGGTCCGTACGCGGTCTTCTACGAGGCCGAGTCCCTTCGTCTGGGCGGGGAGGTCTCCGCGGACAAGGCGCGGTTTGACGAGGCGGCCTCGCGGTATCGGAAGTTTCTGGAGACCTACCCGGACCACCTCCTGACCGCCGCAGCCAAGGCGGGGTTGGGCGAAGCGCTCCTCGCCGCGGGAGATGCCGACGCGGCGCGCAAGAAGTTCGAAGAGGTCGCGCAGCGCAAGTACGGGGACTACTGGGAGCTCGCGGGCAAGGTCGGGATCGGGCTCTGCGCGATGGCGCAGAAACAGTATCTCGAGGCGTTGACCCAGTTTCAATCGACGATCGCCGCCGCGAAGCGGCCGGGATTCAGCGAGGTCCTGGTTCGGGCACAGGTCGCCAAGGGCGCGACCTACATGGCGAAGCGCGACTTCGACCAGGCGATCTCGTTCTACGAGCGCCTCGCCTCTCGCGGGGAAGGGCAGGGGGCGCAAGCCGCGGCGGGGGCGTACGTGAACCTCGCGCGGGCGTACCAGGAGCGAGGCCGAGGCGACGACAAGAAGAAGGCTCTCCGCACCTATATGGCGGTCACGATTTACTATGCGGGTGCGCCGAAGGCGTACGCGGATGCTTTGTATCACACCGGCAAGCTGTTGGAAGAGCTTGGCGATAAGAAGCGAGCGGAGCCGTTTTTCCGTGAGCTTAAGGCTCGGTGCTCGGAGTCTAACTGGGCGCAGAATGCGCCGTAGCCGGTCCTACGATTGGTTGCGAAACGAAGAGGCGGTCTCGGAGACGATCCCGAAGGAGGGGTTTCAGGTCATGAGTTGGCGTAAATTTTTTCCATTCTTGTTGGTCGTCACGGCTCTGGTCCTGCTCGGCGGACCGCACGCGCTTGCAGAAGACGGCGACGGGCAGTCTTTGTGGACCCTGATCAGCTATGGCGGGGTCATCGGGTTCTTCACGATCTTTCTCAACTTCGTCGGCATAGGCTTCGCGATCGAGCACTTCATCAACATCCGCAAGGACGTGGTGATGCCGCAGGAGGTCCTCGGGCAGATCGAGGAGCTGTTCGACGAAGGGGAGTACGAAGAGGCGATGGTCGTCTGCGAGAGCCAGCCGAACTACTTCACGCGGGTCGTCGCCGCGGCTCTCCCGATGGTCGGCACCGGCTTTGACAACATCGAGAAGGCCGCGGAACGGGCGAACGACGAAGAGGCGATTCGGCTCTTCACCAAGATCGGGCACATAAACTTCATCGCCAACGTCGCGCCGATGCTCGGGCTGCTCGGGACGGTCTCCGGCATGATGACCACGTTCGCCAGCCTGGCGAACGCGACCACCCCGCCGACGCCCGCGACCCTCGCCGGCGGCATCATGAAGGCGATCGTGACCACGGTCATCGGGCTGGTGGTGAGTATCCCGATGTCCTTCCTCTTCTACGTGTTCCGGATCAAGGTCATCGGTCTGGTCCGGGACGTGAGCGAGTCCTGGCGCGCGCTGATCGAGCGGTTCCGCGACTGAGCGGGGCGGATCGCGGCGTGCGGGTGCGACGAGAGCCGGAGGCGGGGCGCGAGACACGCACCGTCCGGTGAAGGTTCAGGATGAGCTCGGGGCGTGTCACCGGCGCGCTGCCCTGCTCGGAGGACGACACATGTCGACGGTGATGGACCAGGTGGACGACGGGGAAGGCAAGGCCGACCTTACCCCGATGATCGACATGGTGTTTCAGCTGATCATCTTCTTCATCGTGGTCAGCGACTTTTCGAGCTCGCAGCTCGAGCCGCTGACGTTGCCGATTGCGATCAAGGCGGACACCGACTTCAAAGAGAAGAGCACCGACCGGGTGATCTTCGTCAACGTGCTGCCGGACGGGAAGATCATGATCGATCGGCATATCTTCGGCGGCCCGGATCCTCGGAACCCGGGGCGCGATCTTCCGTACAAGGTCCTCCACGACTATATCCAGATCCAGGCCGACCTGGCGCACATGGAGGAGAACAAGGAGTCTCCGGGCCATCAGGTCTCCAAGCTTCGGGTGGTGATTCGGGCGGACAAGGACTCGCGGTACAAGTACGTCCAGCAGGTCTTCAAAGCGTGCGCGGAGAACCGGGTCTTCAAGACGGTGATCCACGCGACGAAAGAGAAGTTGAAGCGGGTTGGAGGGAAGCTGAAGTGAGCAGAGCGCTCGATACCCTGAGGAAGATCGAGGCGGAGTCAGATCTCACACCGATGATCGACGTCACGTTCTTGCTGCTGATCTTCTTTATCGTGACGGTCAAGTTCAAGACGTCCGAGGGGCAGATCCAGGCGTTCTTGCCGAAGGATCGCGGCCTCAACACCTCGAGCCCGAAGGCGGTGACGGAGCAGCGGGTGAAGCTGCTCTGGTACGATCCGCACAGCGACAAGCCGACCAAGGGTAAGCATGGGCGCTGCGTCTTGAAGGTGGGAAAGAAACGGTTCGCGAATGTCGGGTACGCCGGCGATGTCTGTTACTACCCGAAGTGCGGAGAGAACCATGGTTCGCCCGATTTCGCGGCGCTTCGAGACTACCTCGCGCAGGCGAAGCTGACCTACCCGAAAGAGCGTGGCGGCAAGCACGGGATGCCGGTGATCATCGACGCCCGCAGCCAGGTCCAGTTCAAGTACGTGGTCCGCGCCCTGAACGCCTGCCTCCAAGCGGGGATCCAGGACGTCACCTTCGCCGCGGCGGAGGATGCGTACTGACCGAGCCCCGGAAGCTTGGCTTCCCGTCTCCACCGCCCCTGAATAGGTACGCGTGGTGACCCCCTTCCCGCCAGGCCGGCGCCGATCTGCGGTGTGGCAGTGCCATGTCATGTTCTCTGAGCCTTGAGGCCGGAGGAGCAGCATGCGCTCTGCGTTCTCTTTGTCCCAGAATGTGTCGGTGCTCTTGCGTCGGAGACCTGTCGCTTCGGGCAACCAGGTCGAGGGTCACTGAGCAGCATGGGAGGGGGCAACGTCTCTCAGTGAGGTTCGCGCGCACGGCGTCGACGATCCGAAGGAGCGGCTCGCCGACGCCGGTCCCCTTGCACTGTCCCCCGCGGCGCAGCCGAACCACGTCCGCGCCGGGGATCGCCGCTGCAAGATGACCTCTTCGCGAGCGGCTAGATTTCAGCGAGCAGCGAGGGTGACGGTGACCTTCGTCGTCTCGCCGTCGCGGATGGTGGCGGTGAACGCGCCTTCGCGGCCGTCCGCAGTGCGAACCGTGCCCTGGTAGCTTCCCGCCTTCAGGCGCTTGCGGGTCAGGGTGCCGTCGGCGCCGGTGCGGGTGTTTTTGAATACCGCGTCCATGCTGGTGCTCGGCGGCGCGGTGCCGTCCGCCAATCGCAGCTCGAGTCGGCCGTCTTTAACCGTGGCGCCGGCGGGGCCGATGGCGCGCACCTCGAGCGAGCCGCCGGGGCTGAGCCCCAGCTCCACCGTGACCGTGGGGCCGCCGGTCCGGCGGTCGAAGGCGTAGGTGCCGGAGAGCGCCCAGACCGTGTACAACCCTGCCGGCAGGTCGTCGAGCTGCGTTCCGGTGCTTCCCAGCATATCCATCTTGTCCGTCGAGTATCGCCTCCCGTCCGCCCCCACCGCGATAAGCGTCACCCCGGAGGCCGGGCGTCCGTTCGGATCCACCACCTTGGCGTGGATCGTCCCCGTCACCGCGAGCCGGAGCTCGAGGCCGGTCTGGTCGGCGCGGGCGAGAGAGACGCCTTGTCGCGCCACGCCCTTTCCCGGGCCCTCTCCCGAGAGGGTGGCTTCGATCTCGTAGCCTGTCGTATCGAGCGGCCGGAGGGTGAACCGTCCGAGCGCGTCGGTCGTCGCCTTGGCACGGCGTCGGCGGAGGATCGGGTCGTCGCGCTCGTCCATGCGGACCGCGGTCACCGCGGCCCCCTCGGCCAGACTACCGTCCGCCCGGAAGACCACCCCCGAGACATAGCGCTGAGGGAGCCGGAGGTCCAGGCGCACCTCTTTCTGACCGGAGGAAACGGTCAGCGTCTTTCGGTAGGTGGGAGGAATCATCAGCACGTAGCTCCCCGGCGCCACGTCGTCGAAGCGGAACGACCCATCGCTCTCCGCGTACTTCACCTTTGTGCCCAGGAACGCTTTTGCGGTCGGGAGCCCTCCGTCGGCCTTCAGCAGAGCGAGCACCTTTTTGGGCAAGCCCCCGGCGACGGAGATGGTGCCCACCAGCGCCGTGCCCGTCGGCGCGTCGCCGAAATCGAGGTGGGTTGTCCCTGCCTCTTTGACGGACACCGTGTGCATGATCTGCGTCGGGCGGGCCGTCTCCTGCTTCGGGATCCCCTGGACCATGACCATGTACGTGCCCGGCGCCAGGCCGCGTATCGCGTAGGTGCCGTCGTCTGTGGTCTGGGCGGTGCGCCTGCCGAGGCCGGGCGCCGTCGCCTGCACCATCACGCCGGCGATCGGGGCGCCGCCCGGGCCCCGGACCGTTCCCTCGATCTCGCCGCCGGAGCCGAGGGCGAAGTCTGCGCGGGCCGGCTGTCCCGCCGTGAGCGTGAGGGCGCGCGTAGCGGAGAGGTGATCGCGGTGGACGCAGACCAGCTGCCGGGCTCCTTCGGGGAGGTGCTCCAGCCGGTACGACCCGTCTTCTCCCGCGACCGAGGTCGCGGCGCCCTGGGTCGCGAAGGCCGCACGCAGCGGCGTCTCCGCGGCGGTGGTCCACGCAGCTTCTTTCGCCTTGCGCATCGTGGCGCCGACGTCGGACTCGGCGATCTGCGCCAAGCCAAGCGTCCCGACCGTCGGGATGTCGGTGGCGTCGACCACGACCGCCCCCGGGACGCCGAGCCCGGTTGCTCGGTCGAGCACGCGTCCGGTGACCGCCGCGCCGCGTTCGAGCCGGAGGGTGACCTCGCGGGTCTCTCCGGCAGCGACCTTCACGGGGACGGCGCGTTCCGCATAGCCGGGGTGGCGGACCTGCAGCTCGTAGGATCCGGACACGAGCGCCCCGACCTCGAAGCCGCCGGCGGCATCGGTCCGGACGGGCAGGACCTGGGAGCGCGCCAACTTGGCGAGGAGCCCGCCGCCCACCGGGCTCACCATCACCGACGCCTTCTCGATCCGGGCTCCGGTGCGATCGTCCACGACGCGACCGACGATGTGCCCCGCAGTTCGGCGGACCACCACAGCGGCCACCGAGGAGGAAGCGGTCGCGGCGGAGGCGGCGGACGCGGCCGTCGGAGCGCCGCTGGGCGCGGCAGATCTCGCGGCTCCGGTCGCGGGGGAGGCCGGGGTACTGCGCTTGGCAGCCCCCCCCCGGGCGGAGGCCGGGGGTCGCGTCTCGCTATCCAGCGCCGTCGCCGGTCCGGAGTCTCGGACGCGGCCTCGCGCACGCTCTCGCAGCGCCACCTGGGATCCGCCCGTGTTCGGGCGTTTCCGAACCACGAGCCGCGCCCCCGCCCACGCCAGCCCTAAGGACCTGCCAAGAAATTAGTGCCCGTTTCCGCCGGTCCTCGACGCCGCTGGACTGCGTTGCTCGTCGGTCGCGTGCCCGGGCACGCTCCCATCCTCGCGCCTTGCCAGCGACGCCGATGCCTCGGCGGAATTCGGCCACTAATTTATTGGCGGGACCTAAGGTCGCGAGCAGCGTCGCGCCATACGTCGCGATCTGCCGTCGGTTCCAACGTCTTGCCATGTTCGCCTCCTCCTATCGGGGCGGCGCGCAACGGCGGGAACTGGTCAGGGTGAAAGGATTCGAACCTTCGACCTCCTGCACCCCATGCAGGCGCTCTACCAAGCTGAGCTACACCCTGATTTTTCGTTCGCAGACGGGGTCTCGCTCGCAGTGTCGCCAAACCCGAGCGGAAGGGTATACAACCAACCCGCGCCCGGGTCAAGCCTCGGCAGCGAGCCCGCGTTGGCTCAGCCACCGCGACCCCGCTCGGTTCTAAGATCCCGCGTCCTCCGTGCGCCCGAACGGGCGGAGGCCGCTGCGTCAAAACCCGCGCCTGGGTGGCGGCACGCAATGTGCTAATTCGCACCATTGACGGTGGAACTTTTGGGGCGGCGGCCCGTCGGAAAGCCGCGTCGGAGGCGGGCTTCGTGGCGCGTTCACGGTTGCGGGGCTCGGGGTTCTGGCTATACTGCCGGACACGGCGTGCTCGCCTCGCCGGAGCGCCACCCCATCTGTGCAAGACGGGTAGTCATTTCGTCACTCGGGGCAAGTGCGGAATCGTCCGCACTGTGGAGCCAACCGATGGTTGCACTGGCGGAACCGACAGCTTTCGCGTGGAACCCAGACAGAGAGAGGCGTCCATGAAGGAGTTGGCGAAGAGGTACTTCGTCTCGTTCCCCGCGGCGATCGTGACGCTGACCGTGATCGGTCTGTTCTCGATGTACGGGACGGTCGCTCTCGAAGGCGACGCCTCGATGGCGTTCTTCAAGCAGTGGCCGTTCACCCTCGTCATGTGCGTCTTCATGCTCCAGCTGATCGTGGCGGTGCTGACGCGCTGGCCCTGGCGCCTCAGCCACACCGGCTGGATCGTGGTCCACACCGGCCTCGTCGTGATCTGCATAGGGCACATCCTGACGAGGCAGGGGCACATCGAGGGGACCGTCGATCTGTTCGAGGGGCAGCAGACCGACCATATCGACCAGCAGGGGATGTGGCTCCTCACCGCCGATCTCCCCGATCTGGGGCGCCGCGTCCGCATCAAGCTCCCCCTGGCCGAGCTCGAAGAGGCGCCGGACACCCCGATCCAGAAGGGGCCGTTCGTGCTCCCTTCCGGCGACGCGCTGACGGTCGAGCGGTTCTTCCCGACCTTCGAGGTCCGCACCCGGGTGGTGCCGGTCGCGAGCGACGCGCCGCCCTTCCACCCCGCCTACCGGCTCGAGCTCTCCTCCGGCCGTGGCGCCCCGCTTAGCACCTGGGTCTTCCGAGGGGGCGATGGGCACCAGCACGCACCCGTGGCCTTCAACACCGCAGCCGGGCTGCGGATCGCGGCGCTCTACCGGCAGGTGCCCGGCCGCGCCGGGCTGGAGCAGCTCTTGGATCTCGGCGCGATCGAGGTCCAGGGGAAGGGAGTGTCCGTGCCCGTGGTCGAGGCGTTGAGTCGGGCGACCGTCCTCGCCGGCACCGGGGTCTCGGTCAGGGTCCTGCGGCGCTTTACGCGCATGCGTCTCGACACCCGCAAGCAGAAGCCGTTCGACGCGCTCGAAGGCGAGCCGAACCCGGCGCTCGAGCTGCTGCTGAAAAAGGGCGACATCGAAGAGCGCCGCTGGATCTTCGCGACCCACCCCGAGGCCAGCACGCCCGGCGAGGGGAAGCTCGGGTTCACGCTTCGGTACCGGATCCCCGAAGGCGCCGCGGAGCGGGTCGCCACCTTCGCGCAGAGCTCGGTGACGTTGGTTGCCCGGGCCGACCAGCCGGACAAAACGATCCTGGTGGTCTCCGACGGCGAAGGGCACGTCCAGGTCACGTCGTTCGTCCCCACACGCCAGGTCGCGCTCCGCTGGCTCGGGCGCGCGAGCGTGGCGATCACCGACCTGCTGCCGAACGCGCGTGAGATCGAGGAGCCCTTCTGCGCGAGCTACCAGTCGAACCGGCCGGCGGTTCTGGTCTCGGTAAAGCGCGACGGCAAGGTGATCGATCGCGGCTGGGTTCGCTGGAACGGGGAGCAGACCCCGACGGTCCTTACGGGCTCGAGCGGCAAGATCAAGCTCCGCTACAACACGCGCACCGTGGAGCTCGGGTTCAAGATTCGGCTCGAGGACTTCGTGCTCGAGACGCACGAGGGCACGAGTATGCCGCGCTCGTTCGAATCCTTTGTGCGCTTGATCCCGGACTTCAAGGCGTTCGTGCTCTTGAACGAGCACCGCGTCCCCCCGATCGATGGCGGCCCGAGCGGCGACCGGTTCGCCGACCTGCAGATCGCCTCGCCTGGGGGGCTGGAGAGCGGTACGGTGCTGCGGGTCGAGACGCCGCGCGGCTTTTACTATGCGGAGATCCAGTCGATCGATCCGGGGAAGCAAGGACGCGCGGTGGTCCGGGTGGAGAACATCGGCCGGCCGGGGACGCTTCCTGCGAAAACGCGCATTCCCGCGCAGTCCCGCGCCCAGGAGCTGTACCACATCTACATGAACCATCCCCTTACCCATAAGGGGTACACGTTCTTCCAGTCGTCCTACGATCCGAAGACGCTCCGCCGCTCCATCTTCCAGGTAACGACGGATCCGGGTTGGAAGACGGTCTACCTGGGGTACGCGTTGCTCGTGCTCGGGTTGCTGCTCGTGGTGTACATCAAACCGTACTTCGTGCGCCGGGAAGCGACGCGTCGCGCGCGGGTTGCGTTGGCGCGGATCGAGGCAGAGAAGAAGGCAAAGGCCGCGGAAAATGGGGCGGCGCCGACCGTATAGGCGAAGCTTGAAGGTGTTCGGCGGCTCGAGGTGTTCAGCGGCTCCGTGCCGCCAAGGAGGTGTTGTTGTGAGCTTGGGTAGACCGGTCCCAATCGCGCATTGTACCGACCGCTCCGCGGTCTGGCGCGCGTCGTTTGTAGTTTTTGCGGTGATCTTGGCGCTCGGAGCCTCGGTGCGCGCGCAGGAGACGCCGCAGGGTGCCAGCGCGCCCACGGCGGCGCCTGCGAACGCCGTGCTGCCGGTGCAAAGCGGCGAGTTGGCTCGGAAAGGCGGTCTCTACGACATCTCGCCGCTGCGCGGCTTGACCGTGCAGGACGGCGGCCGCCGGAAGCCGTTCGACACCCTCTGCCGGGAGAAGGTCGATCTGATCCTCGGGAAGTCGTCGTACAAGGGAGAGGATCCGGTCTACACGTTCCTCGCGCTCTGGCTCGAGCCCGATCGATTCCAGCACGTAAAGGCGGTGAAGATTCACAACTTGAAGCTGGCGGACATGTTCGGGAAGCATAAGAGCCCCGCCTACCTGTCGTTCGAGGAGGTGCAGTCGAACGCGACGTACCAGAAGGCCTATGCGGACGTTCGGAAGAATGCCGGGATGGTGATGGGCCCGAACCAGAAGGCGATCCTGGAGCTCACGGATCGCTGGTGGATGGCGCGCGAAGTGGGATCGCTGATCAAGGTGCTGCCGGTGCCGGGCAAGCGGGTGACGGACGCTTGGAGCAGCGTCGAGGCGCCAAAGGGGTGGTCCGTGCAGGCCGCGGGGGCGCTGGCGGGGAAGATCAGAGCGCTGCGCAGTGTGTGGCGCGCGGGCGACGTCGCCGGCACGAACAAGGCGATCGTCGCGTTCGCGGATGCGGTGCGCGCGAAGCAGAAGGTCGGGGCGTTGCCCAAGTGGAAGGCATCGGTCGAGGTCGCGCTCAATCGGGTCCGCCCGTTTCGGTGGGCCTGGGTGATCTTGATGTTCGCGATCTGCTTTTTGGGCGGCGCCGTGCTGACCAAGAAGCGAGGCTTCTACGTCCCCGGCCTGCTGCTTCTGCTGGGCGGGCTCGGGTTCGCGATCTTCGGGCTCACCGCCCGGACCCTGATCGTGGCGCGGGCGCCGGTCTCGAACCTGTATGAAGCGACGGTCTTCGCGACCTTCGCCTGCGTCTTCGTCGGGACGATCTTCGAGCTCAGCTACCGCAAAGGCTACTTCGGGCTCGCGGCCAGCGTGGCGGGAACGCTCGTGTTCATGCTCGCGGACCTGTCCCCGAACATGGACCGGCACATCAATCCGCTGGTTCCGGTGCTCCGGAGCTACTGGCTCAATATCCACGTGACCTGCATGCTGCTGAGCTACGGGACCTTCGCGGTCGCGCTGCTGCTCGGCGTGTTCTACTTCGCCCGCTGGTTCCCGGCGAAGGGATACCCGCGCTTCTCGATCGCCGCGCCGATCGCGATCTGCGTGGGCGGCGCGGTTCCTCTGTTCTGGGTCGCGGGCAGTGGGCTGCGCCCGGAGCTCTGGTACTACGTGGTCGCCATGCTTGGAGCTCCGGTGACCGCGACCCTCGCCAGCTACGCCTGGGTGCGCGCGACCGGCGGCGGATCCAAGGTGATCGAGGCCGACCGCAAGGTCCTGAAGGCGCTCGAGAAGTACATGTACCGCGTAATCCAGGTCGGGTTCTTGATCTTGACGACCGGGGTGCTGCTCGGGGCGGTGTGGGCCAACGAGTCCTGGGGCCGGTACTGGGGGTGGGATCCCAAGGAGACGTGGGCGTTTATCACGTTGCTTGTCTACGGCGTGTTCATTCACGGCTACATGGGCGGGTGGTTCCGCGGCGCGCTCGCGGCGATCTGGTCGGTGATCGGATTCTACTCCGTGCTGTTCACGTTCTACGGTGTGAGCTACGTCCTCCCCGGGCTGCACAGCTATCTGAGCGAATAAGGCGCCGCCTTAGGACGCAGCCCGTCTGAATGGGGGGCCGCGAACAGGCCCCGGCGAGTGCAATCTGCGCTCGTCGGGGCCTTTTTCTTGTGTATGGGCTTCTTCGTTGGCATCATCACCGGCTTGGATTTCGGCGGGGCGATGAGCTCGCCCCTTTGCCCGGACGACGACAACAAAAACCCGAGAGGTGGGAGTAGGCGGATGGCCGAGCAGGCGGGGCGATTGGTGGCGCGCGACGAGGTCGATCCGAAAGACTGCTGGGACCTCTCCAGTCTCTACGCGGACGAGGCGGGCTGGGACCGAGACTTCGCCGCGGCGGAGGCGGTGCTGCCCGAGCTGCGGGCGTTCCGCGGACGGCTCGGAGAGGGCGCGGCGACGTTGCGCGCGTTCTTGGACCTCGAAACCGGCGCCGACCGGCGCCTCGTGCGGCTCTACAACTACGCGGCGAGGCGGTCGGACGAGGACACGAAGAACAGCCACTTCTCGGGGCTTCGCGATCGGATGTCGGCGCTGGTCTCCCGCTCGAGCGAGGCGACCTCGTTCTTTCGTCCCGAGCTGCTCGCGCTCCCGGCTGAGACGCTCGCGGGCTACCTCGCGGCCACAGAGCTCGCGCCGTTCCGGGTCGTGCTCGACCGCATCGTGCGAATGAAGCCGCACACGCTCTCGGAGAAGGAGGAGCGGCTCCTCGCGCTGTCCCACGAGGCGACCAAGGCCGCGTCCGAGATCTTCGGGCAGCTGACGAACGCGGACCTGACCTTCGGCACCGTCGAGGATGAAAACGGCCTGCCGGTAGAGGTGACGCACGGGCGTTACTCGAGCTTTTTGCAAAAGCAGGATCGTTCGGTCCGCAAGGCGTTCTTCGAGACCTACTACCGCGGTTTCTTCGAGCACCGCCACACCCTCGCGGCGACGTTGGCCGCCGGCGTTCGGCGCAACGTGTTCTACGCGAAAGCGCGCGGGTACGAGAGCGCGCGGCAGGCGGCGCTCTTTCCCCAGGCGATCCCCGAGGCGGTGTACGACAACCTGCTCGCGGGCGTGCACGAGAAGCTGCCCGCGCTCTATCGCTACTACGAGCTGCGGCGCAGTCTGCTCGGGCTGGACGAAAATCACTTCTACGACGTGATGGTCCCGGTGGTGCCGGACGTCCAGATGCGCCACACCTACGGCGAGGCGGTCGATCTCTGCCTTGAGGCGCTCGCGCCGCTGGGGGCGGAGTACACCAAGACTCTCGGGCAAGGGCTTCGCGGCGGGTGGGTGGACCGCTATGAGAATCGCGGCAAGCGCTCCGGAGCGTACAGCAGCGGCTGCTACGACTCGGAACCGTTCATCTTGTTGAACTTCGAGGAGCAGAGCCTCTCGAGCGTCTACACGCTCGCGCACGAGGCTGGCCACTCGATGCACAGCTGGTCGTCGCACCGCGCGCAGACGCCGCAGGACGCGGACTACTGTATCTTCGTGGCCGAGGTGGCCTCGACGTTCAACGAGACGCTGCTGACCCACCATCTACTGTCTCGCACCGATGATCCGCGCCAGCGCGCCTACATCATCCACCGCGAGATTGACGGTCTGCGCGGGACGCTGTTCCGACAGACGATGTTCGCGGAGTACGAGCACCTGTTGCACCGGCGCGTGGAGGAGAACCAGCCTTTGAGCCTGGACGCGCTCACCGGTATGTACCACGAGGTGCTCGCGCGCTACTTCGGGCCGGACTTCGCGCTCGACCCCCAGCTGGATCTCGAGTGTCTGCGCATTCCGCACTTTTACTACAACCACTACGTCTACCAGTACGCCACCGGGATCTCGGCGGCGATCGCCTTGTCGCAGCGGGTGCTGGGGGGGGAGCCCGGCGCGCTGGAGGCGTACCACGGGTTCTTGTCGGCTGGCGGTTCGGCCTACCCGATCGAGATCCTGAAGCGGGCAGGGGTCGATATGACCTCGACCGCGCCGGTGACCTCTGCGCTGGCTCACTTCGAGCGGCGCGTCGCGGAGCTGGAAGAGCTGATGGTTGCGGTCTCGGTGTAGGCAGGCGCGCGGGGGCGGGCGGTTAGGAGGGCGCGGCTATGCGATTTCAGGGCAAGCGGGCGCTGGTCACCGGGGCGGCGGGGGGGATCGGGCGTGCTGCCGCGGTGCTCCTCGCATCGGAGGGGGCGAGCCTTGCGGTGCACTATCGCGACGACGCTGACGGCGCGGAGCGGACCGCCACCGCTTGCGGCATGGCGAGCGGTACAGTTCCAGCGGTCCTCCGCGGTGACCTCGCTCGTTGGGCCGAGTGCGAGCAGGTGATCGCGGACGCGGCGGCATCCCTCGGGGGTCTCGACGTGCTGGTCTGCGGCGACGAGCTCCCAGAGGTGCGTCCGGTCTCCGACGAGAGTCGTCCCCTCGGCGAGGCGGCTTGGCACGACGTGGTGGAGACCGGCCTGCGCGTCGCGTGTGCTTTATCCCAGGCGGCGGGCGCTATGATGCACGCCGGCGCGGGTGCGATCGTGCTGGTGGGGAGCCGGGTTCTGGCGGGCGCGGGCGCCGCCGCGATTCTGCGCGAGACCGCGGACGCGGGATACTCCGGCCTGGCCCACGCATTGGCGAGGCGGCTTGGCGCGTCGGTGCGCGTAAACGCCGTGCTGCATGGCCGCGCGCGTGCGGCGCCGGAGGGCGGAGCCGCGCGGCCGGCGCGGCCGGAGGACATCGCCCGCGTTGTCCTCTTTCTCGCCTCCGAGGACGCCGCTCTGGTCACCGGGCAGGCGTTGCGGGTCGACACTGAGCTGGGGGGTGGGTCAGCGGCTCGCGGCTAGGTTCGGCGCAACCGTTCAGAGGAGTCAGTCTGGAACAGACCCCCTGTGAACCGTAACGGTTCGGCGTGGTAAATCAGGCGTAGGTTTCGTAAGATTCCAGACTTCGAACGCCCGGCTTCGGCCGCGGCGCCGTGCTGCATCGCCTCCACAGAAGGGTGCCCCCGAAGGGGCGGGTGCCGGGGAGGGGGCTGCATACAATCCGAATGTGGACTGGGGGTCCGATCGTGACCGACACATTGAGCGTGACCGATAACCGAACAGGGAAGAGCTACGAGATCGGCATCGAGAACGGAACGATTCGCGCGATCGATCTCCGGCAGATCAAGGTCACAGGCGGCGACTTCGGCTTGATGAGCTTCGACCCGGCGTATCTCAACACCGCGTCCTGTGAGAGCCGGGTGACGCTGGTCGATGGCGAGAATGGCGTCCTCCGCTATCGCGGCATCCCGATCGAGCAGTTGGCGGAGCACTCGACCTTTTTGGAGGTCGCCTATCTCCTGATTCACGGCGATCTTCCAGGCGCGTCCCAGCTGGCGGCTTGGACCTACTCGGTCACGACCCACACGTTCATCCACGAGAACGTGAAGAAGTTCATGGATGAGTTCCGGTACGACGCCCATCCCATGGGGATGCTCAGCGCGACGGTGGCGGCGCTCTCGACCTTCTACCCGAGCGCCCGGTTGATCCACGATCCGGCCGAGCGCGTAAAGCACCTCCATCGCCTGCTCGCAAAGATGCCGACGATCGCGGCGTTCGCCTACCGCCATAGCCTCGGGCTGCCGTTCGTCTATCCAGACAACGACCTCTCGTACGCCGGGAACTTTCTGAACATGTTGTTCAAGTTTTCGGAGGTGAAGTACGAGCCGAACCCGGTCTTGGAGCGGGCGGTGGACCTGCTCTTTATCCTGCACGCCGACCACGGGCAGAACTGCTCGACGACGTCCGTGCGCACGGTGGGTTCGTCGCAGGTGGACCCGTACTCTGCGGTCGCGGCGGGGGTCGCCGCTCTCTATGGGCCGCTGCATGGCGGGGCGAACGAGGCCGTGCTCCACATGCTCAAGCGGATCGGCTCGGTGAAGAACATCCCGGCGTTCCTGGCGCGCGTGCGCACCGGCGAGGAGCGCCTCATGGGGTTCGGGCACCGGGTCTACAAGAACTACGATCCGAGGGCGCGGATCATCAAGAAGGTTGCGGACGAGGTCTTCGAGGTGACGGGGCGGAACCCGCTTTTGGACATCGCGCTCGAGGTCGAGCGCATCGCGCTGGAGGACGAGTACTTCGTCAAGCGGCGGCTTTATCCAAACGTCGATTTCTACTCCGGCCTGATCTACCAGGCGATGGAGATTCCGACCGACATGTTCTCCGCGCTGTTCGCGATCCCGCGTACCGCGGGATGGCTCGCGCAGTGGCTCGAGATGATCACCGATCCGAAGCAGCGGATCGCGCGTCCGCGCCAGGTCTATCTCGGAAAAAGTGAGCGCCCGTTCGTGGCGATCGAGGACCGGTAAACGGTACCTTCTGTGTAGAGGGCGCCCTCTTCTCTAGAGCGCGCCCTCTTCCTGCGCCTTCTTTTGGAGCCACTCCTGCACGAACTCGTTCATCTCCTTTAGCACCTTGGGGTCGCCGGCTACTTCCGCGTAGTAGCGCTCAGACAGTAGCTGGAGCAGCTCTGTCTGGAAGGAGCGGAACTGGGGAGGGACGCGGAGCGTGACCTCGCCGATCGAGTTGTCGAAGACGACGTACTTCCCGCTGGACTGGCCTTCTTTGCCGGCCTTCTTCGCCAGGTAGTCCTCGTAGGTATCCGGGAACTGGTCGCGGATGTAGTCGCCACCCCCTCCACCGCCGCCGCTGCTGCCTCCGCTGCCGCCGCCGAACGTACCGGACATCGCTCTGGTCTCCTTTTGTTGTTGCAAGGGGGGGAGCGGACCCGCCGGGATCAGCCCCAGACGGCGCCCTGGTCGCTGATCCGGTCGAACGATGTGCCCGCGTGGATCAGTCCGGTGAGCGTCGCGCGGTCGAATGCGGTCAGGTAGAGCTTACAGCCGATCAGGCTTGTGTTCGTGAGGTTCGCCTCGGTCAGGTTGGCTCCGGTGAGGTCGCAGTTGACGAGCATCGCCCCTTCCAGGTCAGCGCGGTTGAGGTTTACGTCTTTCAGGTCGCAGTCTATGAGGTAGGCCTTGCGGAGATCCGCCCGCATCATCGAGGCGTGTCCGAGCTCGAAGGAGACGTGGAGGAACCGGGTGACCGGCATCTTCGCGTTGGTGAGCTCCGTGTTCCGGAAGCGGCAGCAGCTGATCGCCGCCCCTTGCAACCTGGCGTTCATGAGGGCGGAGCCCTCGAAGTCGCAGCGATCGATGGTCGCGCCTTCCAGGACGATCTCGTTGAGATCGGAGCCCAAGAAGCGGCTGCCTTCGAGCGCCGCGTCCGGCAGGCGCGCGCCTCGCAGCGACAGTCCACGTCCCGTGCTCTGTAGGAATGTGCAGCGAGACAGATCGGCGCCGCTCATGTCCACGTTGGTGAACACGCTGTCCTGTACGAACAGGCGCTCGGCCTCGATCTTTTTCAGGTCGAGACGGCTCACCGTGTCGCCATCGACGGTGCCGACACGGGTGATCTTGTCGATGAACGCGTCGCGGGCGAAGGTCGAGTACTCAGCCATGGTGTCGGTCTGCTCGCATCGTGGTTTTGGTCGGCGTGCAACGTGGTTTCGGTCGGTGTGCAACGTGGTTTCGGTCGGTGTGCAACGTGGTTTCGGTCGGCATGCAACGTGGTTTCTGCATGGCGGGCAACGTGGTTCGGTCGATCCGGGCGGTTTGCGCCGGCGGCAACCTTGACGGTTCCCTCAAAAGTGTCTCGGGCGATCGCGACGAGAAGAAACCGCCAAGGCGCCAAGGTCGCCAAGAAAGCGCCAAGGAAAGTTAGGAGCGATTGGAGTTGCGTCGATGCGGATCGTCTTCGCGTCCTTGGCGGTTCTCTTTCTCCCTCTGCGGTGCTCTCGGCTTCGACGCCGAGTTTTGAGGGGAGCGTCGTCAACCTTACGGTCCCTGGACCATTCCCTCCCCGCTGGTTGCCGGGGTCAGCCGCCCTGTTGGTCTACGTGAGAGGTCCGCTGGACCTCTTGTTGGTAGTACTCGCCGGTGTGCTCCCGGTTGACCACGACGCCGAGGGCTTCTTCTATATCCTTCGTGATCTCCAGGCACTTCTTGCCTTTTACGCCCTTCACCTCGAACGAGACGTTTCCGTCGTCGTCGATCGTGAACTCGATCTCGTGCTTCGCTGCCACTTCTTTCCTAACTCCACTTCCGGACGGTGATGTGGATGTGCTGCTTCTTGTCCGTCGTCTCTTCCCCGACGACGTACCCCTTCTTCTTGATCTCCTCCATCACGTTCTCGTAGGCATACGACTTCAGGACCTTCTTCATGAAGTCCTTCTGTTCGATCCCCGCGTGGGTTTCGAGGTTCTCCCAGTCGCAGATAAAGGAGTAGGTTTCGCCGACCTTTTTGATTCCGATGTCGATCGACGACTTCGTGTCGATGACGAGGTCGGCTTCGGTGAGCTCCTGCCGGTAGCCTCGTACGTGCGTGACGTTCTCTTTGAAGGTGAACCCGAGCTGCTTGAGCACCTTCTTGAGGATCACGAGGCTCTTGATCTTGGTCTCGACGGTCGTGAAATGTGACATGGGGCCCTCGCCTCGGGTCTCGAACGGTTCTCGACGCGCTACAGCTCAAGCCGGCGCACGTCGCTCTTGCTCTTCACCTGTTGGATCGAGGCGAAGCGGGCGCGCGACTTTGCCCATTCCCGCATCGCGGTGATGTCTTCTTGCATCGTCTGAGAGAGCGGGACCGTCTCCTCGACTGCCTGGAGGAGCCCCTCAGTGTTGAGGTCCATCCCTTCGTCGAAGGCGTCGTAGAGCGCGGAGTTGACCGACTCCTCGATCTCTGCGCCCGAGTACCCTTCGGTTGCTTCCGCAAGCGCCTGGATGTCGAAGTTCTCGGGGAGGCGCGGGTAGCTCGGCGTGCTCGCACGTGCGATGTGGATGTTCCAGATCGCGTTGCGCTCCTCGATGCTCGGCAGATCGACGAAAAAGATCTCGTCGAAGCGTCCTTTGCGCAACAGCTCGGGGGGGAGGAGCTTCACCTGGTTCGCGGTCGCGATCACGAACACCGACGACTTCTTCTCTTGGAGCCAGGTGATGAACGTGCCGAAGACGCGCGACGTGGTGCCGCCGTCGGTCGATCCGGACGACTGGATGCCGCTGAGGCCTTTTTCCAACTCGTCGAGCCAGAGGATGCACGGGGCGACCGACTCTGCCGTGCGGACCGCGCGGCGCATGTTCTCCTCGGACGAGCCGACGAGCGAGCCGAACACCCGTCCGATGTCGAGCCGGAGGAGCGGAAGCTGCCATAGGGTGCCGACCGCCTTCGCGGTGAGCGACTTTCCGCAACCGGGGACGCCAAGGAGCAGGATACCCTTCGGCTGGGGCAGCCCGAACTCGCGCGCCTTCTTGGAGAACGCCTGGGCGCGCTTGTCCAGCCAGCTCTTCAGAAGCTGGAGTCCGCCGACTCCGGTGATCTTCTCTCTGGGATGGAGGAACTCCAAGATCCCGGACTTGCGGATGATCTGCTCTTTTTCGTTGTGAATGACGTCGAGGTCGAAGCGCCGGTGCTGGACCAGGGACTTCGCGAAGACGTTTTCCGCTTCGACCGCGGTGAGCCCGAGGGCGGCCTCGGCGATCTTGTTGCGCGTCTTCTCGTCGAGGTGGGTATCGACGGTCGGGTTGTTCTCGACGTTGCGAACGATGCCGTCGAGGATAAAGCGCAGCTTCTTGATGTCCGGGAGGTCGAAGTCGACGACCGCGATCTCTTTTTCCAGCTCTTGCGGGATCTTCAGAATCGGCGAGAGCAAGATGATGGTCTTGCCGGTGCCGCGCAGTGCCTGGTGCAGATCGCGCAGGCGCCTAACGATCGTCGGATCCTGGAGGTAGGGGTGGAAGTCCTTGAGCAGGAAGAGCCCGTCCTGCTCGGAGGAGATGATGTAGTTCAGAGCCTTCAGCGGGTCGCGAAGGTCTGCGGACGTCTCGCTCGGCCCCTGCCAGCCTTCGGAGATCGACCAGGTGTAGAGGCGCTTCCCGCGATCCCGTACCCCCTTTTCGATGTTGCCGATGGCGTGGACGACCCGGCTCTCTTCGAAGGAGACGATCCAGATGAGCGGGTAGCGCGCGCGGATGAGATACCCGATCTCGACCAGCGCGTTCTCGTGGTGCTCGTCCAGCTTTTCTTCGTCTTCCTCTTTGCCGGTCTGCTCGATCACATCGTTGACGAGGTTTGCCATATCGGCTGGTGGTCTCCCCAGTTGGCCCCGAGCGGGTCTATTGCAAGCTCTGCGCGCGTAGCGAGCCGCCAGGAGCGGACCGGAACGACCGCGCACCGGCGCGGCCCTACCCGCAGGCGGTCCGATCAGTCGAGGTCCAGGTTGCTGAAGCGCGTCGAGATGTCGTGGAGCGCCTCCTGCTCCGCGTCCGACAGCGACGGCGGCTTCTCCTTCTGTGTCTGTTTTCTGGTCTTGGTGCCGGCGATCGCAGCGGCTCCGACCGCTGCGATCGGGCTCGGAGAAGTCGGCGCGGCGGCTGGCGCTGGCGCCGGTCCGCTCGTTCGTACGAACTCTGTCGTCACGCGGTCACCGAACGTGATTTTCTGGTTGCCGACCCGGAGCACCGCCTTGCCCTCTTCGACCTGGAAGTAGCCCAGTTCCTTGAGCTTCGGGAGGCGGCGCTTCAGTTGGTCTATCAGCTTCGAGAAGGAGAGCTCTCTTTCGGCGTCGGCCGCAGCATCGTGCTTGTGCTCTCCGGGGAGGCTGAAGGGCATCGTGCCGTCGACGACGTAAACTTTGGTCAGGTAGCTCAGGATGTTGAGGAGCTCGGCTCGGTCGAACTTGTCGTACGAGCGGCGGATCTCCTCGGCGGCGGCGCGGCTGGTGCTCGGGCGCGGCATCGATTCCTCTCTCTGGTCTCGGGCCTGCAGTTCGGCCCCGGCGCGATTCAAAATCGTCAATGTTCGCAGAAGGCTCCGAAGGCCTTCATGCGGGGCTGGTTCCGACGCGAAGCGCCCTGATTATACAACGGCCGAGGGGGGTGTCAAAGCGGCTCGGTCGCGGTTGCATCGGCCGATGAATGGGGCTACCATTGCTGCCCGGGCACCCTTTTTTCTCGTGGAGGCGTGAGGCATCGATGGCCAAGCTGAGGATCGCACGCGTCAAGGTTACTTTCCGGCTGCCGGTGGCGGTCGCGGTGACGGTCGGTGCAAGCCAGGCGCGGGCTGGCGTTCAGCCTGTTCACAAGCCTGCGGCGCGGCGAGCGCGCGGGCCGATCGGCGGCAACGCGTCACGCGGGGAGAGGCTCGGAGCAAAGGCGGACCGGCGGGCTACCCGGATGCTGCGCGGTGGCGGTCTCGGGGCCGCGGTGCTTCCGAAGGCCGTGCTTCCGAAGAAGGGCGGAGGAGGTCTTCTTCGCGGGCTGCGGGCTCTCCAGCAACAGACTCGCCAGACCCAGGACGTGAGCTGGACGCAGGAGAAGGACCACCGTTTTGCCGGGCGCGGCGGTAAGCGTCTCGGACGGCGAGAGAACGGACCTGCGGCGCGTCGGCGCCGGCTGGAGAAGATTCGGCGGGCGGGCGGGTCTTCCAAACGGGGGGGCTTCGACGCGCTCCATGCCCTCTCGGGGCTCCTCGGCTCGGAAGACGGCGGGGATCTCGGTATCCCGGAGCTTCATGCGATCGGAGATGAGAGTCGCCACCGCGCGGGGGGGGAGTCTTCTCCGCATCTCCACGACGCCCTGCTGTTGACCGGGCAACTTACGGATGTTCGCGTGCAGAGGCGGGTCGACGCGCGGCGTCGCGCCCGGTTGCGAAGTCAGACTGGCTACCTGCGCGACGAAGTGAACGCGGATCTGATGTTGCACGCTGACGAGCGTGCTCGGACGAAAGCGCATCGTTGCCACGGCGGCATCCTCGGCGGCGGTGGCGGCGGCGGGAAACCGCATCCTGGCCAAACCGGCGGCGTTAAGCCGCATCCAGGGCAGACCGGTGGCGGCAAACCGCACGGATCCAAGCCGAAGGGTCTCCTGACCAAGCTGCTCCACGAGCTCGGCATCGAGCCGAAGGGCGTCGGGGGCATGATCGGCGGCGTAGTCGGGGCGGTCGGTGGAGGCATTCTGGGCGCGATGGCCGGCGGAGGGGCCGGTGCGCTCCTCGGTGGGTTGCTTTTGGGTCCGGTCGGCGGGATTCTCGGTGGCGCGGCCGGCGCGATGGCTGGCGGGATTTTCGGGGCTTCGCTGCTCGGGCAGCTCGGCGCCAAGGCCGGGGCTGGAGCGGAGAAGCTCATCGGTCATGCCGTGAAGGGAGTCAAGAAGGTCGCGAAGGGAATCGGCAAAGGGATTGGCAAGGCGGCCAAGGGCGCCGGGAACTTCTTGGCGAAGGCGGGCAAGGGAGCGCTGGATCTCACCAAGAAGGTTGGGAAGTTTGCCTGGACCGGTCTCAAGAAGACGGGCGGGCTCCTCGGCGATGTGGTCAAAGGTGCGTGGAACGTCACCAAGAAGGTCGGCGGGTTCCTCGGCGACGTAGGCCAGGGCGCGTGGAACGGCATCAAGAAGGCAGGCCGTTTTATCGGCGGCGTAGGCAAGAAGGTCGGCGGGTTCCTCGGCGACGTAGGCCAGGGCGCGTGGAACGGCATCAAGAAGGCAGGCCGTTTTATCGGCGGCGTAGGCAAGAAGGTCGGCGGGTTCCTCGGCGGAGCGGCGAAGGGCGCGTGGGGCCTCGCGAAGAAGGGTGCMGGCGCGGTCTGGGGCGGCATGAAGGCGGCCGGCGGCTTTCCTCGGGAAGGTAGGCGGTGCGGTCGGCGGGTTCCTCGGCGGAGCGGCGAAGGGCGCGTGGGGCCTCGCGAAGAAGGGCGCCGGCGCGGTCTGGGGCGGCATGAAGGCGGCCGGCGGCTTCCTCGGGAAGGTAGGCGGTGCGGTCGGCGGGTTCCTCGGCGGAGCGGCGAAGGGCGCGTGGGGCCTCGCGAAGAAGGGCGCCGGCGCGGTCTGGGGTGGCATGAAGGCGGCCGGCGGCTTCCTCGGGAAAGTAGGCGGGGCGGTCGGCGGGTTCCTCGGCGGAGCGGCGAAGGGCGCGTGGGGCCTCGCGAAGAAGGGCGCCGGCGCGGTCTGGGGCGGCATGAAGAAGGTCGGCGGCTTCGTCGGCGACGTGGCCGAGGGCTTGTGGGGCGGCATCAAGAAGGGCGCCGGTGCGGTCGGCGATTTCTTCGGAGGAGTCGGGAAGAAGGCCAAGGGGTTTGCCAAAAAGACGGCGCATGCGATCGGGGAGGGGATCGAGGACGCGGGAGAAGCGATCGGTGACTTCGTCGAGGACGCCGGGAAGGCGATCGGCGGTGCGATCTCCGGCGGAGCAAAGAAGTTGGGGGGCTTCATCTCCGGTCTCTTCGGCAAGATGGAGGCCGGCCAGGCCGATCTCAACTCGAAGCGCTACGAGTACGAAGCGGAGGCGATCGAAGCGCGCGTTCGTGGTGCGGCAATGCTGGCGAAGAGAACCAAAGAGCGCGAGAGCATCGGTGCGGGTGCCCGGAAGGCGGAAGCTGCGGTTGGCGACGCGACGCCGCAGGCGGAGCGTCGGCTTGCTCGCAGCGCGCCGCGTGCCGAGGGGCAACCGCTCAGCGATGAGATGCGCCGAAAGCTGAAGGACCTGCTCGGATACGAGCCTGCGTCGTCGATTCGGTTGCATGCGGGCGGTGCGGCGCGACAGTTCACGAAGGACATTCGGGCGGTCGCGGCGACCAAGGGGACGGACATTTTTCTCTCGCGCAAGGTGAAGCTCGACGACCCGGATGACCCGGAGACGCTGGCGGTGCTCGCGCACGAGATCACCCACGTTCGGCAACAGATGACGGGGAAGATCGCGAAGGCCGACAAGTCGAAGGCGTCTTCGCGGAGACCCACAGGGCGGCTCGTGCTTCCCAAGCTGGTTCGGGGCGCGCGGCTCGCTCGCCACTGGTCTGATCTGTTTCAACCGCGCGGCGCGAAGTTCAACGCAGCGGCTCGCCCGGTCGGGTCCGCGGGGCAGAGCGCGGCGCGCAGCGGGCAGGTGATCGAGCCGGCGGCGCCGGGGCCGAACTCGCAGCACCGGGCGATCATCGCTCGCCTTGGCGGGATGGCGGCGGCGCGCAACAATCGGTTGCAAGGGATCCTCGGCGGCATCTTGCTCGCACTGGGCTGGCAGCAAAAACCGCCGGCCGAGCGACCGGAGCGGCCGGCGACCCAGCAGCAGCTCCTCGACTCGCCGGAGGCCGGAGGCCACGCCGGTGGGCAAGCGCAGCTTGAGGCCGACGAAAAGGCTCGGGAAGCCCGGGATGCCCGGCTCCACGCACTCGCGATGGAGGCCGAGGCACGGGCGGCTGAGGCGGATGTTCTGAACCAGTTGCATTCGGAGACGGCGGCGAGGGATGCGGAGTGGACGGAGTTCATGCACTCCGGCGACCACCATGCGCACAACCCGCTGGTCGAGGCGAAGGGGCGGGCGAAGCCGCGTCGCCGGGACGAGAAGCAGACGCCCCTGAACTACATTCAATCGTTCATGAAAACTTACCAGTGTCTCGGGTTTGTGAGTGAAGATGACTTCCTCGACGAGCTGTGCGAGCGGGTGGGCGACCTCATGGAAGAGGAGTGGCAGACTGAGCGCGAGCGCGGCGTCCAGGTGGTTCCGTTCTAAAGACGCGGCGATTTCCCGGGGCCTGTCGGAAGTGAACGTAGGCAGTCGGGGGCACGAGCGGCCCGGGGAGCGACCCCGGGCCGTTTTGTTTTCGCGCGGCGGCGGTGGTATCGTGTCGCGTTTGCGAGTTCGCTGGGCCGAGGCTGGGCTGCCGGTGACTCACCAGGAGCGCGTGCAGACTAAGAAAAGAGCGGGGGACGACCGGAGATGGAGACGGTGAAACACGTCGTCGGGGCTGCGGGCGAAGGGCTCGGCGAGATCGAGGAGCGTATACGGCTTGTCCGGGAGAAGGTACTCCGGGACGCGCGGGAGATCGTCGAGGTGTTGAAGCTCGACTTTCCGAAGTTTATCGAGCGACAGGCCCGCGAGCGCTACACGAAGGCCGGGAGCTCGTTTCGCCTTGACGCAGCCGCGCTTCGTGCCGTGAAGGAGTCGGTGGAAGCGGCCGGTCAGCGGGCGGTCGCGGAGTTGGTTCCAAAGCTCGAAAACTGGGTGCTTTGGCTGTCTCCGGAGGCGAAAGTCCCGGCGGGAGGGGATCGGCGGACGCTGTCGGGGAACCGAGCGATCCAGTCGACCATCGCCGAGATTGGCGGGGTTCTGCGCGGGGTACTTTGTGAACACGGGTTCCCTGGCGCGGACGAGGACGACTACGACGACATCTATGTGCTTCCGTCTTGGTTTATCGCGGGGCGGTTGCTCCTGAGTCTGGTCGAGTCTTACTGGCGGAACCTCGACGAGCTTAGAGGGCTCGAGGACGTTCTGCTCTCGACGAAGGCCCAAGGGGTGGAAGAGCAGCGGGCGGAAGACTGGGACGCCGCCTGAATTTTTCGGCTGACACGCTCGTCGGTTTCAGAGAGCTTTCCCGACGAGCGAATCCGGCCCACAGTGCCGGATCTTAGAGGAGGCCGGGTCTTAGCGGAGCCTTGCGCGCAGTAGCGTGCGCCAGAGAGCGCGTGTCGCGACGAACGCCCTTTGTGCTCCGCTGGAGGCGCCCCGCACGGCGCCTACTTCTTTCGAGAGAATCTCGATCCTCGGGAGGGGGGCGTCGGGTTCTGAGAGATGGGGAGCCGGCCATGGCTCCCGCGTGCGGAAGACCACCGGCGCCGAGAGCTCGACGCGGCGCACCTGTCGCACGAGGAGCTGTCTGGTGCAATGGGCAAGCGCCTCGTCCAGGTACGGTGCACGGTCACCGTCGAAGCTTCGCCGTTTTGTGAGGCGCGCGACGATCGCCGGGTCCACGAACGCCAGTGCGCCCTGTGCTCCCAACGGCGCCCCAGGTTTCCAGGTTCGAATCTCCATAGCCACAGGATATCGCGCCGTGGCTGCCCGCGAAAGAGCGGGAGGAGACCCGCGAGAAAGGGGCCGGGAATCGTGCAGTTGACAAATCGGCGGTGACCACCCTACAGTGTCTCTTCTTCTTGGCGGGACGCCCTCACGGTCTACGGGTGTCCGGTTCGTAGGGGACGGGACGGCCTCGCTTTGGACGGTTTCACCCCGGGGGGGGAAGCCGGATCGCGAAGTCAGTGACTGGCTGCTCGCGAGAGTGATCTCTTAACCTGTTCGACACACAGCCCTTGCTCTGCTGGGCGTATAGGAGAAGGAGTCTCCATGGGTCGGCCGAAGCGGCATGAGCTGCTGAAGGATATCTGTGTGACGCTCGGGGTTGTCCTGGAGCGATATCTTCCGGGGTTCTTGGACGGCAAGAAGATCGAGATCGTCAACGAGCCCCCGAGCGAGGAAGTGCTCGCCAAGACGCTTCGCAAAAAGAAGAGCATACTGGTCAGCGTCTGTCCGATCGACGCGAAGCGTTCGACACGCGTGCAGAGCCAGAACCAGCCGATCGTTCACGAGGAAGATGAAGAGGGAAACCTCGTCGAGTATCGGTGCGGGCCGCCCACCTACATCGAGAGTCGGTTTCTCGTCACGCCGTGGGTTTCGGGGGCGTTGGAGGCGCAGGTCGTCCTTGGGGCGATCATGCAGCACTTCAACTCCTACTCCGAGGTTTTGGAAGAGGACATTCAAGGCGACTCGATCCAGTTGGACGACAAGCCTGCATTCGAACAGGATCTCGAGTTCACGGTCGCTGAGCTCATCAAGCTCTGGGACGCGTTCAAGGTGCCGTATCGGCCGAGCTTGGTGTATCGGGTGACAGTGCGGATGGAATCCATTCGTCGGACAGCGATTCGACGCGTGCGGGAGCGGCGCAACGTCTACCGCAAGCTGGAGGGGTGACCGCCCCGAGAAGTCGGGGCGGCTCTGCTTCGGCAGCGGGAGGCTCTTGGGCCACGGACGAAAGTAGGAGGTCTGAAAACGCGAGAAGAGCCGGGGAACGATGAAGACCAGTACAGCTCCCGGTTCTGTGGGGTCACAAAGGTAAGAATTGCGGGGCGTGCACGCAGCCAGGACGCGACGGAGCGCCTGGCGCGGGGGGTACGTCCCCAGAAACTGAGGAGAGCGTAATCTATGGCTACGAGTTATCTGAGCCCGGGCGTGTACGTAGAAGAGGTTGATCGTGGCACGAAGCCGATCGAGGCTGTCGGCACGAGCACCGTCGGTTTTCTGGGGACCTGCAACAAGGGACCGGTCAATAAGCCGGTCTTCTGCACCAACTGGTCGCAGTACGTCAACACGTTCGGCGATTTCCGCGACAGCGACCACCTCGCACACGCGGTCTACGGTTTCTTCAACAATGGCGGCGGCCGCTGCTTCATCACGAACGTCGGCTCGGCCGGCGCGACTGCGGGCAAGGACGACAAGGGCGCGCCGACGAAGGGCGGGGCTGCGGACGACAAGAAGCTCACCGGGATGTTCATTGGCGAGGACAAGGGTCCTGGTAAGCGCACCGGTCTCAAGACGTTCGAGGACGTAGACGACATCAACCTCGTCTGTGTCCCTGGCGTCACCTCTCCTGCGGTCGTCGATGCCGTGCTCACGCACTGCGAGAACCGCAAGGACCGCTTCGCGATTCTCGATAGCCCCGAGGTCATCGCCGACGGTGGCGTCGATAAGCTCGGCAAGCCGCGCGATTCGAAGTACGGCGCGTACTACTTCCCGTGGATTGAGGTTTACGACCCGGAGAAGGGCAACATCTTCGTCCCGCCGTCCGGCCACATGGCGGGCATCTACGCGCGCAGCGACTCGGAGCGCGGCGTGCACAAGGCTCCGGCGAACGAGATTGTCCGCGGCGCTCTCGGCCTGCGCTACAGCATCTCCCGCGGCGAGCAGGATATTCTCAACCCGAAGGGCATCAACTGCATTCGTGACTTCTCGCGTCGTGGGCGCGGGATCCGGATCTGGGGTGCGCGCACGGTGTCGAGCGATGCGTCGTGGCGTTACATCAACGTCCGCCGTCTCTTCATCATGATCGAGCAGTCGATCGAGATCGGGACCCAGTGGGTCGTCTTCGAGCCGAACGACTACACGCTCTGGAAGAAGATCACGCGCGACATCCGTGCGTTCCTCTACCGTATCTGGCGCACGGGCGCGCTCTTCGGGAAGACCCCGGAAGAGGCGTTCTATGTCAAGTGCGACGAGGAGACCAACCCGCCAGAGGTGATCGATGCGGGTCAGGTGATCACCGAGATCGGCATCTGCCCGGTGAAGCCGGCCGAATTTGTCATCTTCCGTATCGGCCAGTGGCAGGCGGGTTCGGACGTCAGCGAGTAAAAATCTCGCTAGTTTAAGAAAACCGCGTCCGGGCGCCCTATACTTTGGGTCTGACTCCGGGCGCGGTTCGTTCGCGGTCGACTGGGGAGAAGGTCTCCCGGGCGGCCACGTCATCGTCCGGATGGCGGTGTGATCCGAAGGCCCAGGGTCTTCGGATCGACGTCTACAGTCGGAAGGAGGAGAGACCGTGGGTGTAAACGAAAATTCCTACGAGATTCTGGAGAATGGGGCCGGCAAGTTCAAGATCGACATCCAAGGGTGTACGGTTGCGAGCGCGAATGTCGAGTCCATCACCGTTGAGGATCTCGTCATCGACGAGCGTGAGATGACCTCGGGTGCGGACTGGGACTATCGGATTTACGGCCCTGGCGACGCGCACTTTGGTTCGATCACGGTTCGTTGCCGCGTGGGAAAGAACTCCAAGGAGCTCTACCAGTGGTGGCAGGACTGCTCGGTAGGCAAGGGCATTCGCAAGAGCATCACTGTGACTTCTCTGAAGCGCGATCAGACCGATGCACGTAGCTGGAACTGCCTCGAGTGCTTCCCGACCCGCTGGGATTCCGGTGAATTCAGCCCCTCTTCCAACACAGCGATCGAAACGATCGTGTGCAAGATGGGCCGCGTGGAGCTCGCCACCTGAGGTCGCGGTTAGCGCAGGTGGAACGCAAAGAACTAAAAAGAGCAAGCATGCAGCGACAGTGCAAGGGAGGTTATAGGTAATGGCTGGATACACGCCTGACGAGATGCTCGTCGTATCGGGCTTTACGGTGGAGATCACCGGGGCCGGTACCGGGACGGATGTGGATACTTGTTGGGAGACGGTGTCGGGTGGTTCGCTCAACATCGAGGTTGCGAACTCTTCGGTCGGGACCAGTCAGGTCCAGACGACCACGCCGGGACAGAAGTATATCGATACTCTGGTTCTTCGGGGTGCGTTGACCGGGGCCCGCAAGGCTCTGTGCAACTGGATCACCGAGACGGTGCAGGGCAAGGACTGGAAGCGGAGCGTCACGGTCAAGGAGATCATGAAGGACGGTTCGCCTGGCAAGAACTACACCTACATCGATTGCTTCCCGACTCGCTACGTATTCCCCGCGTGGTCTGCGTCGGGAACCGGAAACCTCT
>AMFO01001652.1_pt1 | contig 29408 bp, 18 predicted proteins | sample 552608 | NCBI WGS metagenome assembly AMFO01 (sample SAMN01893955, study PRJNA167987) | microbial mat metagenome | biome: hydrothermal vent | place: USA: Loihi, Hawai'I | collected 2003-05-01
TGCAATTTATGAGAATAGAAGTCCTATTTGAAAGAAAATCATAACCGGTTTAAGTGTGATTTGGATCGCAGGACTAAAGCAATTCCAGCCAGCGATGCCACCAACCCTATAAATAAGAAAATTACCTCTGTATAAGTAGCCGAGTGGGAAACAATACTCACCCAGGCCTCTATCAGCGAAATCAAACCTATCACCAGTAATATATATCCGATGTTCATATACTCCTTTAGTCCCATTGCATATTGCCCCCCCACTTCCTAATGAGTGGGGATGTTGCAAAAAAATTGCCAAAAGGAAAAAAGCCTCCATTTCTTGGTTATTATCTACCGTATTAACGGATTAAAAGAGCTTTCAGTACCTCAGTTCGACCAGATAAATCCCTAAACTCAATAAAATATATTCCCGACGGCAACGGAACCTTTTGCTTATTCAGAGCTTCCCAGTGGAATAAATGGCGACCCGGTAGTACCATACTAAAGTTTTCGCTCCATACCTCCCTACCCTGCAAGTCAAAAACCCGCCAATAACCCTGGAAAGGTTCCCGGTTCTCCATGACAATGGTAAGAGTGCTATTGAATGGATTGGGGAAGGCCGCAGTTAAACGGTAACTGTCTGGCAATTGAGAAGAGGGTTGGGTATCTGTGACTTGCTGGACCTGTTTGTGAATCCAATATCCGGGATCGAATTGTACTGAAGTGGGTTGAAAGGGAAGCAGCAGCGTAAAATCCTGGGAACGAAGAGAATCCCATAAGGTCACTAGGGTATCATCTATCTGAAAATCAATGGGCATCTTGAAAGTGGGAAAGATTCCTCCTTGGACTTGGTCGATGTGAATAGTGACTACGGAATTACCTCCTGAGTCCGGGGCCGTGGCTGCCCACCACCAGCGGTATTCGGGCCGGCTGCTACCATAGATCCACTGATCGAAAAACCAGTCCAGATCCATTCCGGAGACCGATTCCACTACATCCTGAAAATCTTCTGTAACTGCATGGGAGAATTGATATTGCTGGCGATAACTTGCTAAGGCTTCAAAAAAGTTATCGTCTCCCACGATGTGGCGCAGCATGTGTAACACCCAAGCCCCTTTTCCATAAACAATGTAGTCGAAAATGCCCCACACATCGGTGGTGTCCTGACGATAGATAGAGCCCGTGTAAGCGTAATCCATGTTTTGCATATGGGCACGATAGGCTGATTCACCATAGAGTGCACCCCAGTAAAGTGCCTCAGAGTAAGTGGCGAAACCTTCATTCAGCCAAATGTGATGAAAGTTGGCACACGTTACTAAATCACCCCACCATTGATGAGCCAGTTCATGGGCTATGGTGTTCTCAGAGGAACTACCCATGCTGGAACAAGTTTGATGCTCCATAGCCCCACCCCAGTTGAACTGAGCCATTCCGTATTTTTCCTCTTTGAAAGGATAATCCCCGTACAGGCTGTCGTACACCTGGATCATTGTGGGAGTTCGATTCCATCGGTTGATATTGGTTTCATTGTAATAGTAAGGATACATCCAATACTGTAATGGAAGCAGTGTTCCGTCGGATAGCTCAACAGTATCCTGCCAGGTCATATACCTGGTAACGGAGACGAACACCAGGTAGGTAGTGATGGGGTAGCGATGCTGCCAATGAAAAGTTCTCAGCCCCCCAGGCGTATCAGTAACTTCCACCAGCATTCCATTTGAAACTCCGGTGAGGGTAGAATCCACCGTAATCCAAACATCCAATGAGTCAGCTTTATCAGTGGGGGTATCTTTACAAGGCCACCAGGTACGGGCCCCGTACGGCTCGCTTAACGAGGACAACATAGGATACCCCCCCTGGCTACTGAAAGAGAAGGCCTGAAAACCAGTTTCCACTGGATGCCCATGATAAGCGATACCTACTGTGAAAACCTGCTGGGGAGGTTGGGGCTGGGTAAGGAATAGAGTCAGAATATCATTGTCACGCTGTACAAAACTGTCAGCGAAGGTTACCGAGTCCACCACCATATTGCTGAAAAAATTGAAGTCCAGGGTATCCAACCAGCCGAGGGGATTAATGGTTATTTCGGTGTAGCCATAAAGAATTGCATTATTGATGTCAAAGCTGAAATGCAGTTTATAACCGGTGACATCGTAATGTTCCATGTTGGGCGTCGTACTCAGAGTTTGCCAGGCTCCTGTGGATTTTGCCAAAGTTTTCAGGGATTGAGTCATATGGGGTTTTTCTAATCGTTCCTGGGCAGATGTTCCCGTACCGAGACAGAATAATGTAATGCCTAGAATGGCCTTCGTTCGAGGCAACCATTTATAGTACTCACTCATACTGGATACCCCCTTTCTGGGAAATAAAGCTATAAACCATCGAAGAGTAGTAAAAATTAGATAAAGATTATTTGTTGCCTTTCGAGGCTTTCGTCCATAGTCAATGAGTTAACCCCCACCGTCGAAGCTATTTCAACGATGGGGGTTTTCCCAAAAATTACCTTTCCGCGCTGTAATAAGCCAATGCTGGTCAGTTGGTTGAAACTGCAGCCTCCAGCTCAGCACTGCCGGGTAACGAAGCCAGTTGTTGCAGATAGCGATAGTTTTCCTTAGCCAACCGATCAGCTTCTTCTATATAAGCCGCAGCTTTTTTGGGATCGATCTTAGACAACATCCGGAACCGGGTTTCGTTGTATGCATAGTCTTTAACGTGAATCCGCGGCGGTTTCGAGTCCAGCTTCAGCGGATTCTTACCTTGTTGCAGTAAAGTGGGGTTGAATCGATATAGTGGCCACAATCCACTTTCCACTGCCAGCTTTTGCTGCTCAAGCCCTTTACTCATATCGATACCATGAGCGATACAATGGCTATAAGCAATAATCAAAGACGGTCCCGGGTAGGCTTCGGCTTCGATGAAGGCCCTGACCGTTTGGGCGTCGCTGGCCCCCATAGCAACCTGCGCAACGTACACACTCCGATAGCTCATAGCCATCAGACCCAGTTCTTTTTTGGGGGTCGGTTTGCCTCCGGCAGAGAATTTAGCCACCGCCCCCAGGGGGGTGGCTTTGGAGGTTTGCCCACCGGTGTTGGAATAAACTTCCGTATCCAGCACCAGAATATTCACATCCCGCCCGGAAGCCAATACGTGGTCCAGACCGCCATAGCCGATATCGTAAGCCCAACCATCACCACCAATGATCCAAACACTCTTCTTCACCAGGCTATCAGCCAAACTTAACAGCCATTTCGCTCGATGATCGTCCATCTTAGCCAAACGAGACTTTAGTTCTTCCACTCTCTCCCATTGACGGCGGATCTCAGCCTCTTCTACCTGCACGGCATTCAGAATCTCATTCACCAGCTCAGCTCCGATTTGATCCCGCAATTCCTGCAGCAGGTTTTTAGCCTGAGCGGCCTGGCTATCCAGTGTCAGACGGAAACCTAACCCAAACTCAGCATTGTCCTCAAACAGTGAGTTAGACCATGATGGCCCCCGACCTTCTTTGTTCTTGGTCCAGGGAGTAGTGGGCAGGTTGCCGCCGTAAATTGATGAACATCCAGTGGCATTGGCTACTAACATCCGGTCACCGAAGAGCTGCGTGGCCAGCTTGATGTACGGAGTCTCACCACAGCCGGAGCAAGCTCCGGAGAACTCAAAGAGCGGTTCCAGGAACTGGGAGCCTTTCACCAGGTTGTGTTTGACTTTATTGCGAGGAACCTCCGGGAGGGCTTCAAAGAAGGCCCAGTTGACCCGTTCGGCTTCCCGCAGAGGTCTTTGGGGAGCCATATTGATGGCTTTGCGGGTGGGATCCTGTTTGTCCACTGCGGGGCAGGCTTCCACACAGAGCCGACAACCGGTACAATCTTCAACCGCTACCTGCAAAATGTACTGATCATCCGGGCCCCATTCCTTCCCACGCACTTTGATGTGTTTCAGGGTTGGAGGAGCATCTTTGAGTGATTCGGGAGAAACTACTTTAGGCCGGATGGTGGCATGGGGACAAACCAATGCACATTTATTGCATTGAATACAAAGCTCCGGCTCCCATACCGGAACTTCATGAGCAATATTGCGCTTTTCCCACTTGGTAGTACCCACCGGCCAGGTACCATCGGCGGGCATAGCGCTCACCGGCAATTCATCACCCAAACCGGCAATCAACTTGGCCGTGACTTCTTGGACGAACTTGGGGGCTTCCGGCGGCACAATCGGCGCTTGAACTTCAGTACCGGTTACGATATCGGGTACTTCCACTTCATGTAGGTGGGCCAAAGCTGCATCCACCGCCGCAAAATTCTTCCGAACTATATCTTCACCCTTGAGACCGTAAGTCTTTTCGATCGATTGCTTGATCTTAGCAATGGCTTCGTCTTTGGGTAGAATTCCCGAAATAGCAAAGAAACAAGTCTGCATAATGGTATTGATGCGGCCACCCATACCTGCATCCAAAGCAACTTTCAAAGCATCGATCACGTAAAACTTCAGTCGCTTGTCCAGAATCTGCTTCTGGTAATGCCGCGGTAAATGATTCCAGACTTCATCGGGACCGTAGGGGCTGTTGAGCAAGAAAGTTGCCCCGGGAACCGCAATTTTCAGGACATCGAACTGATGGATCAACTCGAACTGGTGACACGCCACGAAATTGGCTTCCCGGATGAGATAGGTAGAACGGATAGGTAGTCTTCCGAACCGTAAATGAGAAATGGTGGTGCTACCGGCTTTTTTGGAGTCGTAAACGAAATAGCCCTGAGCATAGTTATCGGTTTCAGTACCGATGATCTTGATGGAGTTTTTATTGGCACCGACTGTACCGTCCGACCCTAACCCGAAAAATACTCCCCGGAAAACTTCTTCGGACTCAGTTGAGAAATTCTCGTCGAAATCCAGGCTGGTATGTGACACGTCGTCGATAATTCCGATAGTGAAGTGGTTTTTGGGCCGTTCCTTCTCCAATTCATCAAAGATTCCTTTGACCATGGCGGGAGTGAACTCTTTGGAAGACAATCCGTAGCGCCCACCGATGATGTTAGGAATCTCTCGGAAAGGCAATTCGCCTCGTTCTCGACTCTCATTTATCGCAGTAACCACGTCCAAATACAGCGGTTCACCAGCTGACCCTGGTTCTTTGGTACGGTCCAGCACCGCGATAGCTTTCACTGTCTGGGGCAGGGCAGCCAGCAGGGCTTTTCCATCGAAGGGGCGGAATAAACGAACTTTTAGAACCCCTAAATTGGCGCCCCGGGCATTAAGATATTCCACCGTCTCGTGCACGGTGTCACTTCCGGAGCCCATGATGATGATTACCTGTTCAGCTTCGGGAGAACCAACATAATCGAATAGATGATACTGGCGTCCAGTCAGTTCGGCAAATTGATCCATGGTGCGTTGTACGATTCCGGGAACCGCGGCATAGTAAGGATTAACCGTCTCCCGTCCCTGGAAAAACACATCGGGATTCTGGGCCGTACCTCGAATGAAAGGATTATCAGGATTCATTGCCCGTTCTCTATGGGCCAGAATCCACTCCTCCTTGATCATGGTGCGAATGTCTTCATCGGTTAACTGTTCGATTTTCCTAATCTCATGAGAGGTTCTAAAACCGTCGAACCAATGGAGAAAGGGGACCCGTGACTGTAATGTGGCAGCTTGGGCGATAAGCCCCAGATCCATCACTTCCTGAGCATTGGCTGATGAAAGCATGGCGAACCCCGTGGACCGCACCGCCATCACATCACTGTGATCACCAAAGATGGAAAGCGCTTGAGCAGCCACGGAACGGGAGGCCACGTAGAACACGGTGCTGGTAAGCTCCCCGGCAATTTTATACATATTGGGGATCATCAGCAATAAGCCCTGGGAGGAAGTAAAGGTGGTAGTAAGGGCGCCGGTTTGCAAAGCTCCGTGAACGGCACCGGAGGCACCTCCCTCGCTCTGCATTTCGGCCACGGTGGGAATTGCCCCCCAAGCATTAGTTTTACCCTCAGATGACCATTTATCCGCTAATTCCCCCATGGGTGAAGAAGGGGTGATGGGATAAATAGCGCACACCTCATTGGTCTTAAAAGCAATATATGCGGCGGCTTCATTGCCGTCGATGGTCACCATTCTACGTTTCATTTAGGACCCTTTCCTTTTATCAAAACAGCTCTACGCTATCACGTCCCCTCACCGCCCAAATGGCGAAAAAGGGACTATAAATTTCATGCCAAATCATTCCTTTTCCAAAACAATTCCCCCTAAAAGTAACTCTATCAAGAGTTACCAAAAAAGGGGTGCTTTCATCATATAAAAGAGGAAATTTTCCCCGGGATGCAATGGGAAAGTTTTTTATCCGAAGTCAAAAACTGTCGTTTATGCGCTGGAGAGATTCCCGAGCCCCGTCCCATATTCATTTTTCAACCTACAGCCCGTTTGCTGATTGTGGGGCAGGCACCCGGCCGTAAAGTGCATGAAACCGGTCTGCCCTGGAACGACGTCAGTGGAGACCTGCTGCGCTCGTGGCTATGTATGAGACGAGACGAGTTTTATGACTGCGAAAAAATTGCTATTATCCCAAGTGCCCTATGTTTTCCGGGCACTCTTCCCAAGAAAGGCGATCTACCACCTCCCCCGCGTTGTGCTCCGACTTGGCATCCCAGATTCTTACAGTTTTTCCATCCTGAGCTTGTACTGGCAGTGGGACGCTATGCTATAGGATATTATTTAAAAACCCAGGAACCGGTGAGCAGAATAGTGCGTAGAGGACTTCAGATAAGAAACGGGCTCAAGATTTTTCCCTTACCCCATCCCTCGCCGCGAAACCGCCGCTGGTTAGCCCAGCGTCCCTGGTTCGAGCTTGAAGTATTGCCTGAATTGAGAAAAGAAGTAAAAAGCGCGTTAGAAGTTTAATATCGATTCCTCAGCGGCCGATATAGGGCTGGTCCTTCTTTTCTGCAGGCGCGGACGGTACTTGCGGCAGATTCTATTTTTTAGCGGCCGATCTGCGCCGCTGCTGCATCTCAGCCCATTGTTCACTAGTTAAATGGCGCATTTCGTTGAACTCGCCGGCACCTAGCAGCCATTCTCCTCCATCTATGGTAACAATCTCCCCGTTGATGTATTCCGCTTGGGGTGAAATGAGATAAGCCGCCAGATTAGCTAGCTCATCTTTGGTGCCAGTCCGTCCCAAAGGCTGTCGGGCCAGTAGTCGTTCTTCGAAACCGGGAGGCATTAGACGTTCCCAAGCTCCCTTGGTAGGAATCGGTCCCGGTGCAATAGCCACGGTGGTAATTCCATACCGCCCCCATTCAGCGGCAAGGGATCTGGTCAGGTTCCGTACTCCCGCTTTAGCAACGGCTGAAGGTACGACAAAGCCGCTGCCCGTTTCGGCGTAAGTTGTCACGATGTTTAGAATACGCCCCTTCAAGTGATTCTTGATCCAGTATTTTCCAAAAAGAAGTGATCCGTACACACTGCCCCGCAATACAATATCTATTACGACGTCGAATGCTTTGGGGGTAAGAGCTTCGGTGAGACTAATGAAATTACCCGCAGCGTTATTCACCAGAACATCTACCTGGCCAAAATGGGACACAGCCTCCTCCAAGCATTCCTGGAAGCGCTGCGCATCACGGACATCCAGTTGCAAGGGCAGCACTTGAGTGCCGGTAGTCTTGGCCAATTCAGTAGCGGTTTGCTCCAACACATCCAAACGGCGGGAAGCAATAACCAATTTGCCCCCCAGCTCACCAAATCTACGAGCCATAGCTTTACCTAAGCCCGTACCACCCCCGGTTATAAAAATTACCCGGTCCTTAAGTAAATCCCTTATAAACATTTAGGTTCTCCTTTCATTATCTGCCCCCAACAGAAGAAAAATGGGTAGCCTAGTATTGATCATAGACAATAAGCAGCCTGCACTAATAAATCCAACTGCAACTATTCCTCTGTAAATCTATTTCTCAATATTCATTTCCGAAGTATTTGCTTTATGAAAAAAAGCACGATGGATGTAGATTTCTTAGCCATGCCTGGATGGGCAAAACTAAATCCTGACTGGCACATACGAGGACAAAATGAAAATCTTTAAATCGTTATTACTAGTACCATTACTCCATAGTTTTCTAGGCATTATTAGCCCAATTCACGCCCAAAATAGAAACATGCTTGCACAATTATCTCTGGAGGAATTGCTTCAGACGCCGGTGACTACAGCCTCTTTAGTGGAAGAACGTTATGGCAATGCACCTGCCGTGATGTTAATCGTTACTGAAGCCACGATAAGGGAGCGAGGGTACCGGAATCTACTCGATTTACTGGAAGACCTTCCCGGTTTCGACGTACAGCGCAATGCCGGTGAAAATATATATGCTAGAGTTGCCCAATGGGGTGCCGAGGGAATAAACCGTTTTCTTATTCTTCTGAACGGGCATCGCATAGGTGCGCCGGCCGGCGAATATGTAGCCATAGGTGACAACTTCCCGTTATTGCAAGCCCGGCGAGTGGAAATTCTCTATGGCCCGGCAGCCGCTGTTTTTGGAGCGGATGCTTTTGTAGGCGTCATTAATATCATCACCGATGACGAACGTCTGGCTCAAGGGTTTAACCTTGGAGTCTTAGCCGGCGAGGAAAAACATTATAACTTCCACCTCAGATATCATCGACATCTTTCCGAGCAGATTCAATTTACCTATTTAATGCAGTACGATGTCGACCACTTTCCCAAATTAGACGAAGCCTATCCGGAAGCTTTTCAACCTGTTGCGGCTATTACTGAAGCTGGAGACACAGTAGTACCTGCCGATGCCCGCGAAACCTTCCACGCCCAAGAAGAAGCTTTTTCAGTCTGGATTCACCTTCAGCTCACACCTCGGACTAATCTTTATTTCATTGAACACCGTTTTAGAATTCCCACTTCGCTGGGAGAAAGACCGGCTTATGCCATTTACAGCCCTGATGCCCATTATACGACCCTGATTCAGAAATATTTGCTGGAGCACAAACAAGCTCTGACCGCTTCGGCAGAACTGCGTTCTACCTTAGATTTCCATCTTCTCCGCGTGGATCCCAGCTCCAACTTCCAGAACATCTACAGCAACTTTAAGCCAGGTTATAAATACGCATATTCGCAGTTGTTTACGTTAAAAGAGGAATTTCACCGTTCTGTTAAAAATCGCATCCTGGCTATTGGGCTGGAGAGCAACCACTACTCCGTATTGCCCAAAACCATGGACTTGGATCATCCATTTGATACCCGTTTAAGTCCTGAGGAACAAAAATATTATTATCCGGGAACAGATAGTACCTTACGCGTCAAGTTTTTTCCGGTTACGTATCGAAATTTCGGCGTTTACTTCCACTGGGCCTGGTCAGGCAAACATTGGAACCTGACTCTAGGCACGCGAGGCGACTGGAATAGCCGTTACGGCGCAAGCGTCAACCCCCGCTTGGGAATTATCTTCACCCCTCACACACGTACATCATTTAAACTATTATATGGAGAGGCTTTTCTAGCTCCTTCTCCCCAGTTTGTATACGGTCAATGGGGAAGTTTTAACGATTCCATCAATGCCCAAGGAGAGTGTGTCAGCAACTTCTTCCATTTGCCTAATCCGGATTTAAAATCAGAAAAGATCAGGACGTTATCTCTTGCTATTCTATCCGATTTACCCTGGGGCGGAAACCTAAGCTTTGATGCTTATTATTCCCGAATGAAAAACTTACGTACGACTATTCGTGCGGATTCCTTGTCAAGGTACATAGAAGGAGGTTTCATCGAATACCCTCAAATCTATGGCAATACCGGTAAAGGTGAATTTGCGGGAATTGATCTTAGTTATTCAATCAACTTGATTTTTAACTATTGGCGTTTAGCTCCTTGGATCAGCTACTCTTACGTAACCGGACACCGTCGGAATCCAGGAGAGCCCTGGAAGGAAACAGGCTTTTTTAGCCCCCATAAAATAAAAGGAGGTTTGACTATAGGTTACCGCAGTCATTATTTCACTACCCTTCGTTTCCGGTATGTGTCCAGCACACTCAGCGGGATATTTGACGGATCCAACCCGACTCGACGAAAGCGAATTCCCGGCTATCTTGTTTGGGACCTTCATTTAGGTAAGCAAAAAATCACTCCGAGTTTAACTATAGAGCTGGACGTAAGAAACTTATTCGATTTAAGGTACTATCAACCAGGAATGGGGACCAAAACAGCTTTTCTCGAAAACCCACAGGACCCACGGACCTGGTATGTCAGGGTAGAAAAATCGTTCCAGCCCCTTTTCTAGACCTACGAGTTAGGTGAGCTACCTATGAGGATTTTTCCCCTGCAAGTAATACTCCTGCTAAACATTCTGTGGGGGGAACCGCTGTATTCTCAAAAGTCCCAGGTGCGCTCGGAGCTGCAATTGAAAGCCGCGTTTCTGCTTAAAACACTGCGTTATGTGACTTGGCCAGCGGACAGCGTTAAAGCCGACAGTACTCCAACCACTTTAGTGATTGTCGGTAACCGGAAGTACTTACCAGTCATTAGAAAACTTGCCGTTAGTCTCTATGGTCCTGACTCAATTAATGTTAAATTTTGCAGGGATTTAGAGGAAATCGAGGGCGCTGATATAATCTTTTTATCGAAGGGTGAAGGTCCAACCACGCAAATGGTCGTGCGTCGGTTTTATGGAAAGCCGGTACTTATCGTTAGTGAAAAGGCCTGGGATATCCGGTACGGAGTACATCTGGCTTTCTTTTGGCAATGGGATTACTTATGCATTCTGGCTAATCCTCGGGCTTTTCGTCGATCACATCTAAAAGTAAGCTCCAGGCTTTTACGCTTAGCCGTCATCTGGGAGAAATAGGTAGGTGATCTCTTTTAGAAGCTTGAGCTTTAAATACCGTTTAATGGGGATTACTTTGATAGTAGCTGCTATTGCAGTGGGCTTGGGGTTAGTAGTTATCCATAGCTCCCTAGTGAAAGTCATTTACCGACAGTTATACGATGAAAATCTGGCTAACGCGAATATGCTGGCTGATGTTGTGAGTACCGCCGTTCTTTTCCAGGACACTACTGAAATCCGCCGTGAGTTGGAGATAGCAGGCAAAGCTCGTCATTTACAGCATGTCATCGTTTACGATCGTCAGGGTTCGTTGCTGGCCAGCTTCCATCATGCCCAGGCCCAGTTTCCTCCGGAAAAATTGTCTAATAACGCGGCGGTGATGAAAATCGGCACGGGATTACATTTTTGGGTGCCGGTAGTATCCCTAGAAGATACCCTCGGCACGCTTTACTATGCCGTCTCCTTAGCTCCCATGCACTCATTGCTAACCAGGGAATTGCTGACTTTTATGGGGCTAGGAGTTTTCTCTTTACTACTTATCTACCTAGGTGTTTCATTCTTGTACCCCTTAGCGGTTGATCCCTTGACCAAATTAGCTGATACGACCAGAAAGATCGCCATCCGCCACGATTATTCTAAACGCCTGCCGCCCTACCCCGTGCGGGACGAAGTGGGACGACTGTATGAAGATTTCAACGAACTGTTGAATCAATTGGAAGCCAGAGAAAAAGTCCGCAACAAACTCCTCGAGCAATTGCGGGAAGCTCTCCAGCGAAATGAGGCCCTGCTCAGAGCTATTCCGGACGTGTTATTCGTCATCGACGAGCAATGGACCATCAAAGAAGCCTGGGTATCTGAAATCCGTTTCCCGGGCCTCGAATCGCTGGGGAATATTGAAGGGAAAAAAATAACCGACTTCCCTCTGGCCAAACCGGACCTGGTGGCCCAATTTCAGTCTCTGTTCCGCACCGCGATGGAAACTCGTTCTATGAAAACCATGGAATTCACCATCGATATCAATAATCGTGACCTGCACCTGGAAGCGCGCCTAGTTCCATTAACCGATTCCGAAGTCATGGTCATGGTCCGTGACGTAACCGCACTAAGGAAAGCTCAGAAGGGGATGCAAAGACAAGCGGAGCGGACCAGAATTCTTTCAGAAATAGCCTCCGAGTTGAATAATGTTACCACCCGCAAACAATTACACACCATCGCCATCGAAGGGTTGCGTCGATTACTGAGAGCTGATGCCGGGATGCTGATTTGGCAAACGGGGTCACACGAATGGCGGCTAATAGAGGTGAATAATGTGGGTACAGAATTAGGCGAAAAACTGGCTGCAAACTTTAGTGTGGAATCCACTCATTCTCCTTCTAATCCAATAGTAATTGAAGATTTAGGAGCTATTAGTGACCCCACTTCCTTCCAGGAATTATTAAGAGCCGCCGGATGGCAATCCGTGTTCTTACTAGGGTTAGAAGGCAAGAATTACTTTGCATGTCTAATAGCGCTTTTTGCCGCCCCCCGTCGGTTTTATGCTGATGAGCTGACCGCTGCGGAAGTCTTAGTAGATAATATCTCCCATACGATGGCCCGTTTAAGCTTCATCCGCGAACTACAAAACCGCGAGCAGCACTATCGTCAACTGGCAGCCAGATCCATAGTTGGTATGGCCGTCTTTACCCCCAGCGACCAAAGATTGCAATTCGTCAACCCGCGCATGGCCGAGATAACTGGACACACTATTGATGAACTGCAGTCGGAAAAACGTTTGTGGGAAGGCTTTTTATCCCCCGAAGATCAGGAACTTGTGGCAGAGAATATGCGTCGATCTTTCCAGGGAAAGGATGTTCCTCCTTACATAATCAGCCTTACTCGTAAAGATGGCAAACACCGCTGGGTGCAAATTAGTCATATCCCAATCGAATTCGAAGGTCAGCCTGCTTTTCAACTACAAATACAGGATTTGACCGAACTTTTTGAAGCTCGCTGGGAACTGGAAAAACACCTGCAACGCTCCGAACTACTCCGAGAGGCAACTGAGCAGCTAAACCAAAGTGATAACCAGAAGAGCGCCATTAATATCCTATTGCAGATAGCTTCAGAATTATTGGAAAGTGAGAAATATGCTATTCTACTAAAGACTGGTGATAATGCCGGGGCTGAAACTCAATTTGCTTCTGGCATTTCTTCAAAACTCTTGGAAGCAATAAAGGAAGAAGTCACTAGAGTAAGCTTGTTGACCGACGAGAATCTCGTAGAAATTAAAGATCTGAAACACAGTCCTTTCAAATGGACAACCAACCGGAGTTTAAAAAGAGAAGGTATCAGATCGTTAGTCATTATACCAATTGACCAGCATTTCCCTCCCGATTCGTGGCTACTTGAAGCTTTTTCAGAGGAACACAAGCTGACATCTGAAGAGAAAAACGCCCTCAAGATGCTGGTGGATAATTTCCGCGTCACAATCCTCAGACTTGAACAATTACAAGCTATTCGTGCCAGCGAAGCTAAATACCGGGATGTCGTAGAGACCAGCCGAGACATTATTTTTCAAACTGACCGACGCGGTCGGTGGACTTTACTTAACCCATCGTGGCAGGAGATTCTGGGCTATGACCTTGCTGAATCATTAGGTAAGGATAGCACACAATACGCCCATGACGAAGATAAAGAGGCTCTCAGCCAGGCCTGGCAGGAGTTGCTGACCGAAAGAAAAAGCTTTATTCGGATGGATTTTCGTTTTGTAAGTCAGGATAATCAGATCCTATGGCTACGATGCCATGCCCGCCCAGCCAAGAATTCAGTGGGCGAGATAACAGGTATTACCGGCACCCTATCCAACATCACCCTCCAACGTCAGGCACGTGAAGCATTATTACGCCATCGCCAACAATTAGAAGAGGAAGTAGCCCGGCGAACCGCAGAACTGGAGTCCTTCACTTACTCAGTATCCCACGATTTAAAATCACCTCTACGGGCGATTGACGGTTTTGCCAATATCCTGCTGAAAGACTATCACACTCAACTGGATAGTGAGGGCCAAAGATTACTTCAGATCATAATCAAAAATGTCAGACACATGGCTAATCTAATAAATGATCTACTAGCCCTTTCCAGAGTCGGCCGCCGAGACTTGTCAATAAAACACCAGGATATGAACAAATTAGTTTCCGAAGTAATCAAAGAGCATCAGGGCAATATCGGATCCAGAAAACTTGAGTGGCGTGTACAAGAATTACCTCCCGCGTTAGCTGACGTAAACACTATTCGACAGGTATGGACTAATCTGATAGGAAATGCAGTCAAGTTTACTTCAAAGAGAGAGTTTGCTTTAATAGAAATCGGAGGGAAAGAAGAATCTGAACATGTCATCTACTGGGTCAGGGACAATGGAACGGGGTTCGATATGCGATATGCCAACAAGCTTTTCGGCGTCTTCCAGCGGCTGCACCATCAAAGTGATTTCCCCGGCACTGGAGTAGGACTAGCCATCGTCAAGCGAATCTTAGAACGTCATAATGGGCGTATCTGGGCTGAAGCAGAAGAAAACAAAGGCGCTACTTTCTTCTTCACCCTACCTAAAAAACCTTCACACCCTAGGGATCAAAACGACTTGCTCTAATATACTAACACCAATTCAAGCTTTGGTGTAGGGTGCACTACAGACACTGGTCCTGTCCCTTCCACCCGAATCGCTATTCTGAAAAACAATTCTTTAGATCCACACCCACGAAATCGTACCAACAGCGGTTACATGATACCTTCTTACGCCAGCTAATGGATTTAGAAATAAAATCAGGGGCGACCAACCGAAGTCTATTGCCTGTTTCGGATGAAGGAATTAGCAAATAGAGCGGACTAATTGCTTGTGCTCATTCCTCTTAGATATTGTTAATAGCGTCTTAAAGAAAAACAAGAAGCCCCCGAATGGGGGCTTCTTGTTATGCTGTTAATTCAGTGGACTTTAGAAGGTCAGCTTCAAACCCACATTCCATTGCCGAGGCAACCCCAAGAAGACTTCCGCAGCAGACGCAGTATGGGGGAAGTAGGGAACGGTTCTTCCAGCCCAATAGCCAAAAGCGTTGTAACGGCTGTTATCCACTGCATCCTGAACATAGACTGCATCCAGCAAGTTGAAGACGTGAGCGAAAGCCTGCAGCCGCATGCCACCGATATGTACGGGCAGATCGTAGCTGATATGCAAATCGACTAAGCTGTAGTCAGGAGCTTTCCACGATTGGGCCCGATCAGTGGAATCGGTCCGGCTGAAGGGGTCCCAATCGGCATAGTTGTCAGCATAAAACTTGTAGACAACCTGAGCCGTGAAGCCTTTAACCGGCATCAATGAGAAGCCCAGGGCCAGCTGAGTCTGAGGCGCATCACCAACTTTCAGACCATCCACGTAATAATGATAAGTCTCAGTAGTGTCATTGCCGCCCGTGTAGGTCTTATATTCACCCTCTACGTCGCTGATATAGCGCCAATTACCCAACGATAAAGCGGCATCTAAGCGCATCAGGGACATGGGTTGGAAAGCGCCTTCGAACTCAAAACCGGAATGGAGAGCGTCCATACCTGTGAGGAAGATGTAAGATTCAGAACCATCGGCATTGATAACACCCCGGAGATTGGAACGATCAAGCCATTCGGTCCAGTAGTAATTGGCCTTATAGGTCATAGCCCCGTTCATCAGGCTACCGTTTACACCGAATTCCACTGACTTAAACTTCTCATTTTTGGGATTTTCATAAACGGTGCCATCCCGGTCATTAATGGCATTGTCGAAGATAGGCACTTTAGAGATGTAACCCAGGTTGGCATACACGGACAGATTATCGCTGAGCTTATACATACCACCGCCTTTGATCTGGAAACCGGTCAGGCCTTTATTCTCGGCGTACAGCTCACCTTTGCTGTTAACTTGACCGCGGGCTTCATACAGACTGTCACCAGCTGCTTTGGTAAAGTGATCTGTGAAGGTGTAACCGATCGTGCTCCAACCCAAAACACCATAAGCGGAAATGGGGCCGGACTTGTACTCGGCCTGGCTGAAAACACCAAACCAATCCACGGTATTGGTGTTGTAATAAGCGATCTTGTCGCCCAGGCGCTTCATCTGCATTTCAGCAGTGGTGTCGAAATCGTTGTAGGTATAAACGTAATAATCACCACCTAACAGATCGCGTACTTCCCGGAAGTGATCGATTTCCGCCGTCCGCCAATCGATACCGAATTGAGTTTTCAGATTATCGTTCACCTTGTAGAAGAGCTTGGAGATCGCCCCGATGGTCCACTGCTGGTTGCAGCTATTACGCAGGATACCTTCCGACTTACTCTCTGTAGCAGAGTAGGTAGAATCAATATTGCCCGTATTTTGAGCGATAGTGGCATCCCAGTCCACGATCCGCGAGGGACCGGAGTAATCCCAAACCATATGACCATAAGTACCGGTGCCACCACCCTTACCGCCGGACCAGTAGAGGATGGTAGCCAGGTTCATTTTCTCACTGAAGGTGTGATACCAGTTCAGGTTGACTTGGGGCTTGTGGAAATAGTTTTCCCGCTCATTCAGGAAGTCTTTAGCATGGCGAGGTTCGGCGTCATGGGTCAAGTACATGGTCCAATACTGCACTCCGTCATAGCTGGGATCTACAGTATTGTAGTTTTCATTCCAGTCCCGACCAGCTGCGTGGAATTTTTCAAAATAGTCGCCTACACCGTTGCTATCAGCATCATAACTCAGCTCCTCATCGGTCAGCAAGGAAGCGGCAAAGGCGCTGTCATAGGCGGCCACATTCTGCTTATAGAGGTTCTGGCCATGCCGCTGGGGAGCTCCCAAAGCATAAAACTCAAACCGATCGGTATTGCTGGCTTGATAACTAGCGCCGAAGTAGTAAGCCCAGGCATCGGTCCAGGTGCCTTTGTAAAAGCCATCGCCGATCTTGCGAACGATGGTACCGCTGAGGGCCAGGCTATTGTTGATTAAGCCGGTGTTGAAGCCCAGCGTGGATTTCAGAAACCCCCAGGAACCGAATTCCTGCTTGTACATCAGCCCCCGTTTGTGACTGGCAGGATCGGTGATAATGTTCATGGTACCACCGATGGAAGGAGTGGCCAAATTAATGGCGCTGAGACCACGCTGAACCTGAATCGAGGAAGTTGCATCCCCTACTCCATCCCAGTTAGACCAATAAACCCAGCCGTTTTCCATATCGTTGACCGGTACACCGTTGATCATTATGGCCACATTCCGCTGGTTGAAACCACGGACGTTGACCCGCGCATCACCGGCTCCGCCACCCTGGGCAGTAGCATAAACGCTGGGGGTGGTATTCAATACTAAGGGGATGTCACGGGAACCCAGCCGCAATTCCATAACCTGCTTATCCACATCAGAGTAGGCCACTGGAGTTTCCCGGGTAGCCCTGGATGCTACCACTTCCAAACTGGCTACCTCGATGGCCGCGGGGGACAGCTCGAAATCTACCACAGCAGGGACCCCGGCCACCACTTTCGCTTCCCGGGTGACTTTTTCATAACCGATCACCGAAGCCGTTACTTGATAGACGCCTGGGGGTACGTTCTCGATCACGTAATTCCCCGACATATCGGAGGCGCCCCCATAGGGTTGCCCTACTACAATAACATTAGCGCCGGGCAGAGGGTCTCCTGTTTTGGCGTCCACCACTTTCCCACGAATGGTTCCTTGAGCCAGAACCAAAGCGGGGAGTAGTACGGCCACCAACGCGAACCAGTAGCGTTTGCCCATTACAACTCTCCTCCTTTTTTGGTTGAAAGGCAATTGTCTCCTCTATGGAACGCCGAGCGCTGGAATGAACTGAACACGATGCCTGAGTTCTTCCCGCTCAGCCCTGATAGCATATTTGCTTCATTTCGAGCGGCAAAATAGGCCCCCCCGTCGAGACTGTCAACCGGTAATTGAAAATTCCAAAGAAACCTTCTGAAAATGGTCGCGAAACTCATTTTCATGACCCAATCACCCTGAGTATTCTTCAATCTACAAGTAAGGTTATGACGTTCAATGCCGTACCATAAATCATCGTTTCCCATCTAATAAAACAAGAGTAGCTACTTCTAATTTCCTTAGACTAGAAACGTGTGGTCCTGAAGCTGTTTAGTTTGGAAACCATCGCAATATTTTCATTAGGAAAAATCCACCTTGAATTTTAATCTGAGATGCTTTATGGGAGCCGAATCTGCGCTAACCACTATTGAAAAAAAACATCTGGTACGGGATATAGACCCCCGCGACTTGTACGGGGTAAATGACACCAATTTGAAACTTCTCGAAGCTCAACTGGAAGTAAATCTCGCCGCCCGGGGTACGGAAATCACCATTCGCGGTACGTCCGATAAGGTAGCTCTGACGGAACAAACCCTATTGGAAATGACGGCCGTAGTGGCCCGGAAGGGGTATGTGGACAAAGAAGATGTGTTGACAATACTTAACCTTGTCCGGGCAGGGCAAACCCCACTTGGTGAACCGGGGTTAGATGAAGTTATCCTATTCACCCGTACCGATGTGGTAAAACCGCGTACCCCCGTCCAGGAACAGTACTTTCAGGCCGTTAAGCAAAACGACATGACATTTGCCATCGGCCCGGCCGGCACCGGAAAAACATACCTGGCGGTAGCTTTTGCCATTTCCGCCTATAAAAACGGTGAAGTACAACGGATTATTCTCAGCCGACCCGCTGTGGAAGCAGGCGAACGGTTAGGCTTCTTGCCCGGCGATCTGAGGGACAAAGTCGATCCTTATCTCACCCCGCTGTATGACGCCCTTTTTGATATGCTCCCCATGGACAAAGTGCGCCTACTGATGAACCAACGCATCATCGAAGTCGTACCCCTGGCTTATATGCGGGGGCGCACATTGGATGACGCCTTCATTATCCTCGACGAAGCCCAGAACGCTACTTCGATACAGATGAAAATGTTTCTGACCCGGATGGGGGTCAATTCCAAGATTATCGTTACGGGGGATTTAACCCAAATTGACCTACCCGGAAATGAGGAGTCCGGTTTAGTACAGGCGGTCAGAATTCTAAAGGGCGTCCCAGGCATCGCTTTCGTGGAGTTCACTGAACAGGATGTGGTTCGTCATCCGTTGGTAAGAGATATCATACGAGCCTATCGGCGCAATGTCCGCTGAAATAGAAATTGCAACCAGCCTGTGGCTCTCTGAAGCCAAACCCCGTTATCAGGAAGCAGATCAAAACGTTACTTGCGATGTGGTGATAATCGGGGGCGGTGTAACCGGGATCTGCGCCGCTTACCATATGCTACAACTGGGAGCAAGAGTGGCTGTCATCGAAGAAACCCAGTTGGGAGCTGGCGCCAGCGGCCGCAATGCCGGTTTTCTGCTGACAGGCCCCGTAGAGCATTACGCCCGGGCGGTAGCCCTGTTGGGACGGGAAAAAGCCCGCAAACTATGGCAGTTTTCCCATCGATCGGTAACGGGGTTAGTAGATTTAATCCAGGGATTACCCCTGGATTGCGATCTGGAACTATCCGGTGCTCTACACGCCGCCGCTTCCGAAACGGAAGAGGAAGAATTAAAAAACAGTGCAGCGCTTTTGGCTGAAGACAACCTGGAAATAGCGCTACTGTCCCGGGAAGAGGTACAAAAACACCTCAATTCCCCCGACTTTTTCGGGGGAATTTTATATCCGCACAACGGGGGGTTGCACCCGGTCAAATTCTTGCAAGAACTGGCAGCCTATCTGGTGGATCACGGAGTGCGCATTTTCGAGAACACGCCCGCTCAGGAAGTCGAAATCACCGACTTCGACGCCGCGGTAGTTCACACCCCCAAAGCTCGCCTAGAAGCTTACCTGGTGCTATTAGCCACCAACGCTTACACTCCACGCTTACGTAATTTCTTAGAAAACAAAGTCCTTCCCGTCAGGGGACACATTATAGCTACCGAGCCTGCTCAACGCCGCTTATGGTCTGAAGTGGTTTATACCAACTTCGGCTACGAGTATTTTCGACAGTTGAGTGATGGGCGTATTGTAATTGGTGGAATGCGGGAAACAGTCCCCGGTGGTGATAGTCTGCATTATGAAGAAGATCCCTTGCCGGAGGTGATTGCTGAACTGGAACGCTTTTTGAAGACCCGTTTCCCGCCTCCGATGCCGGCCGTTGAATATAGATGGGCAGGATTAATGGGTTTCTCCCGGGATGGTTTACCCATCATTGGGGCTATTCCCGGCGAATCAAATCTTTTTTTCGCCGGGGCCTACACTGGTCATGGCTGGGGATTCGCTTATGGCGTGGCCGAAGTCACCGCTAAAATCATGCTGGAAGAAACCACCTCCGATTTGGAGCTGTTTTCCATGCGTAGGTTTTTGAAATAATCTAAGTGAAGAAAGGATAGGGCATGTCCTCTTCCAAAACCTTGCGAGAAGTGGTAATCGTAGCTGCCAAACGGACACCCATTGGGGCTTTTCAGGGCCAGTTAGCCGCAGTGCCGGCCGTCCGCCTAGGGGCAACAGCCATCAAAGGTGCTTTAGAACAAATCGGCCTGGAAAGCGAAGCCGTCGACGAAGTCATCATGGGTAACGTATTAACCGCCGGTGAGGGCCAGGCGCCCGCCAGACAAGCTGCCCTATATGCAGGTCTCCCCTACGGCACTGAATGCCTTACTATAAACAAGGTGTGCGGATCGGGGCTAAAAGCCGTAATGTTGGCGGCACAGGCCATCCAAACCGGTGATGCGGATATCGTGGTGGCGGGGGGCATGGAGAACATGAGCCAGGTCCCCTATTATCTCCCACAAGCTCGAACAGGATATCGCCTTGGTATGGGAGAGCTAGTGGATGGTATTCTCAAGGATGGTTTACTGGACGCCTACGATGGTTGTCACATGGGAGAAGCCAGCGAAAAATGCGTGGTGAAGTACAATTTTACCCGTGAAGCTCAGGATGAATTTGCGGCCGAAAGCTATCGCCGGGCTCTAAAAGCCCAGCAGGAGGGAGCTTTTGATCCCGAAATTATCACGGTGGAAGTTCCCCAACGTAAAGGCGATCCGGTACCTGTAACCATGGATGAAGAACCAGGTCGGGTGAAATTCGATAAAATCCCTAAGCTGCGACCGGCTTTTCTAAAAGACGGAACCATCACCGCCGCTAATGCTTCAAAAATCAACGATGGAGCGGCGGCGCTGGTGTTGATGACCCCGGAAGAAGCTGCACGCAGGGGATTAAAAATTTTAGCTCGGGTGGTAGCCCAGGCCTCAGCCGCCCAGGAACCTCTGTGGTTCACTACGGCACCTGTCAAAGCCACTCAGAAAGTGCTCCGCAAGGCCGGTCTGACCGCCGAAGACATTGATTTATGGGAAATAAACGAAGCTTTTGCAGTGGTTACCATGGCCGCCATCGAAGAATTGAAGCTGGATCCGGCCAAAGTGAACGTTCATGGTGGGGCGGTAGCTCTAGGGCATCCCATCGGCGCTTCCGGAGCGCGGATTCTCACTACCCTACTCTATGCCATGGAGCGTTACGATCGACACTTAGGGTTGGCCACTCTGTGTATCGGTGGCGGTGAGGCGGCCGCATTAATCGTTGAACGTGATACTTGACTTCAGAACGGGGGGTGAAAATATGGAATTGAACAAAATCGAAATAATCGGAGTAGTGGGCGCGGGAACTATGGGTAACGGTATCGCCCACGTTTTTGCCCAGCACAGATTTCAGGTGAAGCTCTACGATGTGGCTCAAACGGCTTTGGAAAAGGCCTTGAAAACCATCGACCGCAACCTGGAGCGTCAAATCAAAAAAGGAGTTATTTCCGCAGACGAGAAATCCCAGATATTGGGTCGTATCCGCCCCACCACCGTGATTGAAGATTTGCGGGAAGTACAATTTTGCGTCGAGGCAGCTCCAGAGAATGAGGAGTTGAAAAAAAGCCTCTTCCGCCAACTGGATGAGCTTCTAGCGCCGGAAGTAATCCTGGCCTCCAACACTTCTTCTATTTCCATCACCACCCTAGGAGCTCAGACCAATCGCTCCGCGAAAGTTATCGGAATGCACTTCATGAATCCCGTACCGGTCATGAAACTGGTGGAGGTAGTTCAAGGTCAGGATACAGATAAAGAAACCGTAGAGATCACCATGGAATTAGCCCGGAAAGCGGGGAAAGAACCGGTAGCAGTAAAGGATTTCCCTGGGTTTATCTCCAACCGGGTGTTAATGCCCATGATCAACGAGGCCATATACGCTTTAATGGAAGGCGTAGCTGATAAAGAGGCTATTGATAAAATAATGCAGTTGGGCATGGCCCATCCTATGGGGCCCTTGACCCTGGCAGATTTCATTGGGCTGGATGTCTGTCTGGCAATTCTGGAGGTGCTTTACGAGGGCTTTGGAGATCCTAAATATCGCCCATGTCCTTTGCTGAAACGCATGGTAGCCGCCGGTCATTTGGGTCGCAAGACCGGGCGGGGCTTCTATTCTTACTAATAACTCGAAAAGTGACTTGTTGAAAACAGAGGAGCTGAAGGCTAATGGATTTTGCGTTAAATGAAGAACAAAAGTTAATCAGGGACACCATTCGCGAATTTGCCGAAAAAGAGATTCGACCGGGAGTCAGAGAACGTGATGAGAAGGCCGAATTCCCCGCTGAGATTATCAAGAAGCTCGGTGAGTTAGGTTTTATGGGCATGCAGGTGCCCGAGGAATATGGGGGCACCGGCCTGGATACCATTAGTTACGTCATAGCCATTGAAGAAATCGCACGGGTTGATGCTTCCGTGGCGGTCATCATGTCCGTGAACAATTCTTTGTTCTGCACCCCCTTGATAAAATTCGGTACCGAAGAACAGAAACGTAAATATCTACCTGCCGTTTCCACCGGGGGTAAACTGGGAGCCTACTCACTTAGCGAACCTCAATCCGGGTCCGATGCCAAGGCCATGTTGACTACCGCCACCAAAGATGGTGATTATTACGTACTCAACGGCGTGAAAAACTGGGTGACCAACGGAGATTCTTCCGATTTCGTGGTGGTATTCGCCAAAACGGATAAGAATGCCGGTCATCGGGGGATTTCGGCTTTTGTAGTGGAAAAAGGTTGGCCTGGTTTTACGGTCGGTAAAAAAGAGGACAAGCTAGGCATTCGAGCTTCGGACACTTGCGAATTAATCTTCGAAAATTGTCGCGTTCCCAAAGAGAATTTAATCGGCCAGGAAGGAGAAGGGTTCAAGATCGCGCTGGCTACATTGGATATTGGTCGAATCGGAATCGCCGCTCAGGCACTGGGTATTGCCCAGGCTGCCCTGGACAAATCGGTAGCCTATGCCCAAGAGCGAAAGCAGTTTGGTCGTCCCATTGGAGAATTCGAAGGCGTGGGCTTCAAACTGGCTGATATGGCTACGCGAATTGAAGCGGCGCGTTTGTTGGTTTATCAGGCCGCCTGGCTCAAGGATCACAACGCCCAAGAGATAGGATCCCGCGCCTCCATGGCCAAGATGTATGCCGGGGATACTGCCATGTATGCTGCCATCGAAGCCGTGCAGATTCACGGAGGTTATGGATATATCCGAGAATTCGAAGTGGAACGCCTTATGCGAGATGCCAAAATCACCCAGATTTATGAGGGGACCAATGAAATCCAGCGCCTGGTAATAAGTCGCCGGTTGCTGAAAAACTAAGAATTACACGGAGGAGTAGACTATGGCCTTTTTTTCCAATCCAGAACTCCATGGCCACGAACAAGTGGTTTTCACCAATGATCCCGAATCGGGGCTGAAAGCCATTATCGCCATTCATAACACTAGTCTGGGACCTGCCCTGGGTGGATGTCGGGTCTGGAACTATACCAATGGCGAAGAGGCGCTCCGGGACGTACTCCGCCTCTCGGAAGGGATGACTTACAAATCAGCTTTGGCTGGTCTAAACCTAGGGGGCGGTAAAGCAGTGATTGTGGGAGATCCCAAGGTAGTGGCCAACGAAACCACTTTTCGGGCTTTCGGACGCCTGGTGGACAGTTTGGGCGGCCGCTACATTACTGCTGAGGATGTCAATACCACTCCCCGGATGTTGGAATGGGTACGGGATGAAACTCCTTACGTGGTAGGTTTACCACGGGAATTAGGAGGTAGTGGAGATCCTTCCCCATTCACGGCCTACGGCGTTTTTCTGGGAATGCAGGCCGCCTTGAAAAAGGTCACGGGTAACGAGTCCCTAGCCGGGCGGAAGATAGCTTTACAGGGCCTGGGCCACGTGGGGGTAAATCTGTTGAAGAATTTGGTGAAAGCCGGGGCAGAGGTAATCGTTACTGATATCAGCGAAGAAAAGGTCAAACAAACTCTTAAAGATTACCCCGGTGTAATAAGCTGTCCCCCCGACGAAATCTACAGCCAGGACGTGGATATCTTTGCCCCCTGCGCTTTGGGAGCTGTGCTTAACGATCAAACCATCCCTCAACTTAAATGCAGCATTGTGGCCGGTTCGGCCAATAATCAGCTGGACGACTATGAAAAGCACGGCAAGATGTTGATGGAACGGGGCATTTTATATGCTCCGGACTATGCCATTAACGCCGGCGGGGTTATCAACGTTTATGGTGAATTCGAGATTTACAGTGAAAAGCGTTCCTATCAGCGGTGTGATCACATATACGAGATCCTGCTGCAGATTTTTGAGCTTTCCGAGAAAGAGAATATCCCCACTATGGACGCCGCCAACCGGCTAGCTGAGGAGCGCATTCGCAAAGTTGGGCGCCTGAAACAGATGCATCGGGCCGGTACTCCCCTTTGGAGGGTGAAACGCTGAGTCATGCGGGAACGTCGTAAAGCGCGCGAGTTCGCTCTCCAGGTGCTCTACGCCTATGAGCTGGCTCAGGACGATTTGGAATTGACTTTTAACCGGTTATCGGATTATAACCCACTACCAGATGCTTTACGGGATTTCGCGTGGGAGTTGGTACAAGCTACAGTGGCTCATAAAAATGAGATAGATGAGTTCATTCGACGTAAATCCCAGAACTGGGTCCTGGAACGAATTGCCGTTCTGGATCGGCTGATTTTGAGAATGGCAGCCACGGAACTGTTCTATTTTCCCGACATCCCGCCCAAGGCATCTATTTCGGAAGCAGTGGAAATCGGCAAAACCTTCAGCACCCAAGAAAGCGGTGCTTTTATAAACGGCATCCTGGACGCCATTCTGAAAGAAGGGTTGGAACAGGGCCGGATTCAGATGATATAAAACCTCCCCTTTGGCTCCCCAGAAAAGCATTTCGCCGATAGGGGTTAAAATTAAGTTATGCCCATGTTAAAAAATCTGATATACAAAGTCCTGGGCGGTACTAAATCCGAACGGGAAATCAAACGGTTGATGCCCATCGTGGCGGAAATCAACCGCCATTTCGAGGAGTTACAGAACGCTGAGCGAGCAGACCTCGTCGCTAAAACCGAATACTGGCGGAAAGAATTAAGAGAATTACAAGAACGCGTTCGCCGCGAAGCTGAAGAAGACCATAAATCCACGGAGGAAATCGAAGACCTGGTCTTCCAGGCCGAGCAACGGTATCTGGATGAGATTCTTCCTGAAGCCTTTGCTGTAGTTAAAAGAGCTTCCCAGCTCCTGCTGGGAACTAAAATCCAGGTCACCGGGCGAGAAATCGAATGGGATATGGTTCCTTACGATGTCCAGCTCATTGGAGCCATCGTATTGCACCAGGGTAAGATCGCTGAAATGAAAACCGGCGAGGGCAAGACGCTGGTAGCCACCATGCCCATTTACCTTAACGCCCTGACAGGTCATGGTGTACACGTAGTTACCGTCAACGACTACCTGGCGGAACGCGACTCCCAGTGGATGGGAGCACTGCTGGAGTATGTGGGGGTGCGGGTTGGTGTCATTCTGAATCACATGACCAACGATGAACGTCGGGAAATGTATGCCTGCGATGTAACCTACGGCACCAACAACGAGTTCGGCTTTGACTATCTGCGTGACAACATGGCCATCAGCAAAGAGGATCTGGTGCAGCGGGGCCATTTTTACGCCATCGTGGATGAAGTCGATAGTGTACTCATAGATGAGGCCAGGACTCCTCTCATCATTTCAGGTATGGTGGAGTCTACACGGAACCAAAATTTCAATGAGCTAAGGCCGAAAGTTGAGCAACTGGTTCGCAAACAGACTCTCTTGGTCAATTCATTCTTAGCGGAAGCTGAGGAAAAACTCAAGAATCCTGAAACCGAGTATGAGGCGGGTATTCTGTTGCTCAAAGCTTATCGAGGAGCTCCTAAAAACCGCCGCTTAATGAAACTGTTCCAGCAGCCGGGGGTCAAGAAACTCCAGCAAAAGGTAGAAAATGACTTCCTGCGGGATAAGCGGATGCCGGAGATCGATGAGGCTCTGTACTACGTGATCGATGAGAAACAGAATGTTGTCGACCTGTCTGACAAAGGCCGCAAGCTCCTTTCTCCTGACAATCCAGAAGCTTTTGTGATCCCCGATTTGGGTACCGAGCTGGCCAAAATAGACGAAGACCCATATTACACCCCCGAACAAAAAGCCAAATTAAAAGAAGAGCTGTACGCGCTCCATGGTGAGCGTTCAGATACCATTCACAATATCAGCCAGCTTTTGAGAGCCTACGCCCTATTCGAGCGAGACGTGGATTATGTTGTTCAAGACAACAAAGTTCTGATCGTTGATGAATTCACGGGCCGGATTCTGCCGGGAAGGCGGTACAGTGACGGTCTACACCAGGCGCTGGAGGCCAAAGAGCGGGTTAAAATTGAGCAAGAGTCCCAGACCCTGGCCACCATTACCCTGCAGAATTACTTCCGTATGTACAAAAAGCTGGCGGGCATGACGGGCACGGCCGCCACCGAGGCGGAAGAGTTTTATTCGATCTACAAACTGGATGTAGTGGAAATCCCCACTAACAAGCCGGTAATCCGCATCGACTATGATGATCTGATTTTCAAGACTAAGCGCGAGAAATACAACGCCGTCATTAAAGATATTAGTCGCTGCTACCAGAAAGGGCAGCCGGTACTGGTTGGTACCATCTCAGTTGAGGTCTCGGAAACTCTCTCTAGAATGCTTAAGCGGGCGCATATTCCCCATAACGTTTTGAACGCTAAACACCACGACCGGGAAGCGGAGATTGTGGCCCGAGCCGGTCAAAAGCACGCGGTGACTATCGCTACCAACATGGCCGGGCGGGGAACTGACATCAAGCTGGGTGAAGGTGTCAAAGAATTGGGGGGATTGCGCATCATTGGAACCGAGCGCCACGAATCGCGGCGTATCGACCTCCAGCTTCGGGGACGTTCCGGTCGCCAAGGAGACCCGGGAGAATCACAATTTTACCTATCTCTGGAAGATGATTTAATGCGCCTCTTCGGCTCCGACCGCATCGCCCGCATCATGGATCGGCTGGGAGTGGAAGAAGGCGAAGTTATCAAGTCACCCATGGTGACTAAAGCAGTGGAACGAGCCCAGAAGAAGGTGGAGGCCCGCAACTTCAGCATTCGTAAACACCTCCTCGAATATGACGACGTGATGAACCAGCAGCGGGAGGTTGTTTACGCCAGACGACGACAGGCTCTCCTGGGCGAGAATCTGGAAGAAGAATACCAGAATATCATTCAGAATTACGCCGACGCCTTAGTGGAGAAATACTGCGCTGACATTGGCAATCCGGAAAATTGGGATTGGGATAGCTTAAACTTCGAGCTGAGCCAAACCGCGTTGTTACCACTGGAGAAGCCTACCGATATTGAATATGACGCCGATGCTCTGGGACGTTACATAGCCAGCCATATCCAACAGGTCTTTGCCAGTCGCAAAGCCATGATCCCCGATCAGGAGCAGTTCCAGCGCCTTTTGCAATTTGTTTACCTCCGGGTAGTGGACGAAAAGTGGCGAGAGCACCTTTACGACATGGATCAGCTGCGGGAAGGAATAAACCTTCGGGCGGTAGGTCAGAAAGATCCTTTAATAGAATACAAACGTGAAGGCTATCAGCTCTTCGTCGAGATGCTGGATGCCATTGACCGGGAAGTACTTCATCTATTCTTCCACCTGCGCATCGTGGATGAACCTGCCGAATCACTGCGTCCGGTGCGTATGCCTCGCAACGTTACCTCACAACATGCGGCAGCCACTGGAATGGGCTTTTTAAATGCTTTACCTACGGCTACTCCGGAAGGAGCTGCACGTGGGGGATCTGCAGTGGCAGCACCTCCCAAGCGTCAACCGATCCGTGTAGGCCAGAAAGTCGGCCGGAATGACCCCTGTCCCTGCGGCAGTGGTCTGAAATACAAAAAGTGTCACGGCCGTGTGACCTGATTAGCACCAGGGCTCTAACAATTCCGTTACAACTAAATAAGATTTGTTTCCCCTAGTGCCTACCTTAATTTAGTGTGAATTCATGACAGAAAGTGCGGGCTTCCAACGTGACGGGAGTCAGGAAGAGCCGCTTATTGATAGCAAAGAATCGAACATAAGCCTGGGTGGAGGTTCTATGCGCAAAATATTTTCCCTGATGGTGGGGCTGATTTTGGCTGGTGCTTCAGTGTTGGGAACAACTACGGTTTCCATCGTGAGCAGCTCAGTGGCTAACAATACACCCACTATCGCAGTACCCATTAATCTGAGTAATACGGATACTGTTGGGGGACTCCAGTTCAGCATTAAAGACCTCCCCAACCAGCTGAATCTAGTTGGGGTTTCAGCCTACGGCCGAATCGCTGCCGAACCTTATGATGATGTAGGGAACGGCGTCCCAGGCACCGCCGGTAACGGACAGTATGATGTGGGTGAACCTTTCCAGGATTTAAATGGTAACGGTGAGTGGGACGGTGCTTTTAACGTCGAATTCAACGATCGAGACACTTCAGTCAGTGTACTGATTTTCGACGCCAGCGGTCGTTCTATTCCCCCAGGCGATGAACCCATTGCGTACATCATTTATTCCATACCCAACACCGTCCAAGACGCAATTATTAACCTGCGTTTCCATGAAATTTTAAACACTGATCCTCAATTTTTGCTGGTGGTAACTGATCCATACGGTAATGCCATGCCTACTAACTGGATGGATGGACAGGTAACGGTTGGAGGAGTAGCCGTGTATTTTTCCGGTCCGGCTTATGGATCGCCGGGGAATACAGCTACTCTTCATATTGCAATGAATAACGCCTCTCCAGTTAAAGGCTTTCAATTCAGTGGGATCCTCTAGAGTCGACCTGCAGGCATGCAAGCTTGAGTATTCTATAGTCTCACCTAAATAGCTTGGCGTAATCATGGTCATAGCTGTTTCCTGTGTGAAATTGTTATCCGCTCACAATTCCACACAACATACGAGCCGGAAGCATAAAGTGTAAAGCCTGGGGTGCCTAATGAGTGAGCTAACTCACATTAATTGCGTTGCGCTCACTGCCCGCTTTCCAGTCGGGAAACCTGTCGTGCCAGCTGCATTAATGAATCGGCCAACGCGAACCCCTTGCGGCCGCCCGGGCCGTCGACCAATTCTCATGTTTGACAGCTTATCATCGAATTTCTGCCATTCATCCGCTTATTATCACTTATTCAGGCGTAGCAACCAGGCGTTTAAGGGCACCAATAACTGCCTTAAA
>AMFO01000070.1_pt1 | contig 28912 bp, 35 predicted proteins | sample 552608 | NCBI WGS metagenome assembly AMFO01 (sample SAMN01893955, study PRJNA167987) | microbial mat metagenome | biome: hydrothermal vent | place: USA: Loihi, Hawai'I | collected 2003-05-01
AGGGTTTCGAGGTGCGTTTTAAACCCGCCTTCTCCAGTCAGGAAGTCACCACGCTACCTTTGAAGGCCGGGGCTTCTAAAGACCTGGACATCGAAGTAAGCCCGCCCCCCAGGGTCGCCGCCGGCACCTACCCCATCCAAATCACCGCCCAAGCCGGCGAAGCCAGAGCGAGCCTTTCCCTCAAGGCCGTCGTGACCGGCCGGCCAGAACTTTCCTTGACCACGCCCGACAGTCGGCTCTCCGGCCGCGCCTACGCCGGGCGGGAGTCGCCCCTCAAACTGGTGGTCAAAAACCGTGGAAGCGCCGCCGCGAAAAACGTCAAGCTCTCCTCGTTCGAACCCACGGGTTGGGAGGTAAAGTTCGATCCCAAAACGATCGACGAGATACCCGCAGGGGGCGAGGCTCAAGTCACCGCCAAGATCAAGCCCAGCGGCAAAGCCATCGCGGGCGACTACATGGTCACCATCACCGCAAACCCGCAAAACGGCACCAGCAAGTCCGAGGACTTTAGGATTACCGTGCTTACCTCAACCCTTTGGGGCCTGGTGGGCGTAGGGTTGATCGCCGTCGCTTTGGGGGCACTGGCGCTCGCCGTGGCCCGCTTCGGCAGGCGATGATGGCGGCTATCCAAACGGAAAACCTTACCAAGCGCTATGGTTCGGTGGTGGCGGTCCGCGACCTCAACCTCACCGTAGAGGAAGGCGAAGTCTTCGGCATCCTGGGGCCCAACGGATCGGGAAAAACCACCACGATCTTGATGCTGCTCGGCCTCACCGATCCAAGCGCAGGGCGGATCAGCGTACTGGGGCGCGACCCCGTGCGCGAACCCCTGGCGGTTAAACGCCGGGTAGGCTACCTCCCTGACTCCGTAGGCTTCTACGAAGAGCTTTCGGGCAGGGAGAACCTTCGCTACACTGCAGCCTTAAACGGGCTGCCTTCGCGCAAGACCGAGGCCAAGATCGGGGAGCTGCTCGAGGCCATGGGCCTCACCGAAGCAGCCGACCGGCCGGTACGCACCTACTCGCGGGGCATGAAGCAGCGTTTAGGGCTGGCCGACGTCCTGCTTAAAGAACCCGAGCTCGTGATCTTGGACGAACCCACCCTGGGCCTTGATCCCCAAGCCGCCCACGAATTCCTGGGCCTAATCCGGCGCCTTAAGGAAGGAGGCATGACCGTCATCCTCTCATCGCACCTCCTACACCAGGTACAAGCGGTCTGCGACCGGGTAGGCCTATTCAAGAAAGGCGAGATGGGGCTCGTGGGCCGGGTAGGGGAGCTGGCCAAACGGGTGCTCGGCGGGGCCTACCGGGTACGCGTTCGGGCCCGCGGCGCCTTACCTGTCGAAAGCGTGCAAAAAGTCCCCGGAGTTCTGCGCGTGCGCAAAGAGGGGGGAACGCTATGGATCGAGGCCGAGCGCGACCTCCGTCCCGAGGTCGCTAAGGCCGTCGTGGAAGCAGGGGCCGAGCTGCTCGAGATCGGGCTCGAGGAAGCCAGCCTAGACGAGGTCTACCGCGCGTACTTCGGGGAGGTGGAAGATGACGCGGCGTGAAGGCTCGGCGTTCGCCGGTCTACGGGTGGTGTTTTTCAAGGAGCTGGCCGATCTGCTCTCGGGAAGCCGCATGCGCTTTCTGGAAGCCCTCGTGGTGCTCACCGCGCTGGGAACGGTTTATGCTGCGGTGCAAACGATTAAGAACGCAGTCGGCGAGGATCCTTTTCTCTTCCTACGGCTCTTCACCACCGCCAAAGACCCCTTGCCCTCCTTTGTTGCGTTCCTTGGCTTCTTGGTGCCGCTTCTGGCCATCGCCCTGGGGTTCGACGCGGTCAACGGCGAATTCCAGCGCCGCACCCTAGGCCGGGTGCTTTCGCAGCCAATCTACCGGGACGCTCTGCTTTTCGGGAAGTTTCTTGCCGGTCTGACCACCCTTGCGGTGGTACTAACGGCCACCTGGCTTCTCGTCACCGGACTCGGCATCCTGCTTACCGGACTTGCCCCCTCAGGCGAAGAAGTCGCCCGCGGACTGCTTTACCTGCTGGCCGCATTGGCCTACGGCGCGGTGTGGTTGGCGCTCGCGTTGCTTTTCTCCACGCTGTTTAAAAACCCCGCCACCAGTGCCTTGGCCACGATCGCGGTTTGGCTCTTTTTCACCGCTTTCTGGGGGATGATCGCCGGAGTGCTGGCCCCAGCGCTCAGCCCCGTGCGCTACGGCTTTCCCGAAGAGGTTTTGCGCCAGGCCCAGACCGAGTTGGCGCTCGCGCGCATTAGCCCCGGTACGCTTTACGCCGAAGCCACCCTGGCCTTGCTCCGGCCGGAGGTTCGAGCGCTGGGGCCGGTCCTTCCTCTGCAGCTCCAGGGAATGGTCCTCGGCACACCGCTACCACTGTCGCAATCGCTACTCCTCGTCTGGCCCCAGTTCTCAGGTCTCGTGGCCGCCAGTGTGATTCTGTTTGTACTGGCCTACGTCTTCTTCCAGCGGCAGGAGATCCGGGCGTAGGCCCAAGGTGAGGCCGCTTATAAGAAATCTCCGTGAGCCATTCCGCTTGCGAAAGCCGGCATACTCCTTGTTCATCGCATTTCTGGGGCCCCCACCCTGGCTAGCGCCAGGGTGGGGTGACATTATTCCAACCACTCGGTCTTGTACTCTTGCGTTAACGGCACCAAGCAGAGGAACATCACCGGTTCGTCGCCGATGTTCTCGTACCAGTGCGGGGTTCCAGGAGGGATAAAAACCACGTCGCCAGGACCGACCTCGAGGACCTCGCCGCCCAAGCCCAGCCGCATGCGTCCCCCGAGGACGTATTGTTCGTGTTCGATCTCGGGGTGGAGGTGCTTCGGAATCCGTCCTCCCGGCAGCAAGGTAAAGCGCCGCATCAAGAAACGCGGGGCCTCCTCCGGCCCGATGAGGATTTGGACGTAAGCACCCTCGGCCCTCTCGACCGGAACCCGGCGCACCTTATCGGCGTGCACCACTTTTGCATTCACGAGCTTTCCCCCCATTCCCCCAACAGTCTAACCACTTCGTCGTCCGTTACTTGAGGAAACGCATCGTAGTAAGCGGCGACGGCGCCAAAGTCCTGAGGCGTGCTTAAAACCACCACCTCCGCTTGGGAGGCAAGCCTAGCGGTGCTGTCCGCCGCACCCACGGGAACGGCGATCACCACCCGCGCGGGGCGCTCGTTCTTGACCGCGGCCAGGGCGGCCTCGAGAGTGCTTCCGGTGGCCACTCCATCGTCGGTGAGCACCACATCCCGTCCCGCAAAGGGCACTTTAGGGCGGACCGCGCGGTACCGCGCCTTACGCCCCTCGATCACCCGCAGCTGCCCCAGAACTTCCCTCCGCAGGTAGTCTTCGTCGGCGTAGCGGTAAGCGTAAGGTTGCACGATGACCTCACCGGTCTCGGCCACCGCCCCTAGGGCGAATTCCGGGTTCCCCGGTGCGCCAATCTTCCGCGCCAACACCACGTCCATCGTTCCCCCCAGCTCACGAGCAAGCACGTCGGCCAAAACGGCCCCGCCCCGGGGTACACCCAGGATCACCGGGGCTTCCAGGCCCAGAGGCCTAAGGGCCTCGGCCAAAAGTTCGGCCGCTTGGCGGCGGTCGCGGAAGCGCATGACATTTTCATTCTACGGCAACGGCCAAAAGGGACGACTCGGCTATTAGGTACCCCGGCGAAGCAAAAGCCTCGCCGGGGGCCCGCAAACGGAAAAATTCCACTGGGTGTTGCAAACTCCACGCGCAGGTACTTAACTTTTCTCGGGGACTTCAAGGGCGTGCATCGCAAAAGGCCGCCCTGGAGCGTTTCGCCCAGAACCCTTACCGGGCGCTGGCCTTCCTGGGAATTGCGTGAGGGACGAATACCGGTCAAGCCTGGGCTGGGCCGGTGGCCCCGAATGGAAGGTCTCCCGAACGGTTATGCTACGGGCACTACGCCTGTACGCTTAGGAGGAGCCATGGAGCTTGGTTTTACCGGTCTGCCCATCCGCTTCGTTGAGTGCCCCCGGGACGCCTGGCAGGGGCTATCCAAGTTCATCCCCACCGAGGAGAAGGTGGCTTTTCTAAGGGAGCTTTTGGACACCGGGTTTCGCCATCTGGACCTGGCGAGCTTCGTCTCGCCTCGCTGGGTGCCGCAGATGAAGGACGCGGCCGAGGTTTTAAGGGCGCTACCCCCGCCCGCTGGAAGGACCTACCTCGCCATCGTGGCCAACGAAAAGGGCCTTCTTCGCGCCCTCGAGGCCAAAAACCTTACCGCCGTCGGCTACCCCTTTTCCATAAGCGAGACCTTCCAGCAAAAAAACACCAACCGCTCGATTAAGGAATCCTGGCCGTTGGTGGAGAAGATGGTCGCCGCTACCCGAGGGCGGCTTGACCTCGTGGTCTACCTCTCGATGGGCTTTGGCAACCCCTACGGCGATCCCTGGGACGAGGAGATCGTGCTCGGCTTCGTGGCCCGCCTGAGGGAGCTCGGGGTGCGGGAAATCGCCGTGGCCGACACCTACGGGGTGGCGAGCCCGGGGCGCGTCTACCGGGTGCTCGCCCGGCTGGTGGACGCCTTCGGTCCCGATGGCCTGGGCGCCCACCTGCACAGCCGCCCCGACCCGGCCGAGGTCAAGGCCAAAGTGGACGCCGTCCTAGACGCCGGGGTGCGTTGGCTGGAAGGTGCGCTCGGCGGAGTGGGGGGCTGCCCCTTCGCCGGCGACGATCTGGTGGGCAACCTGCCGAGCGAGCTCGTGCTTCCCCACCTTGTGGACCGGGGATTTGAGCCTGGGGTGGAGCTTCCGCGCTTGTCGGAGCTTAGAGAGAAGGCGCTTTGGATCAAGCGTCGCTACGCCTAAAGACCAGATAAGGCCCTTCGATGCGGTCTAAAACCGGCACCACCTGGCTTTTCTCGAGTTCGGCCACGGCTTCTACGTCCGCTCCAAGTCCTACCGCAAAAAGCGCCTGGGCGGCGGCCGAGGCCTCGAGGGGGGCGTGGGGATTAGGGTAGTGGGCAAAGAGCGCAAGCGCGGCCTGCGCCCCGTCGTCGGGGTTACCCTCGAGGTAAGCAAGCACCGCTCCTGCGGTGTAGGCGTCGTCGAGACCGAAGCCCCCTTCCTTGCCCGCGGCCAGCACGGATACCTCTTCTTTGGCCGTTTTTTTCGCCCACGTCGCCACCGCGCACCGGTTCCAAAGCGAAGCAAGGGCCATGTACCGGGCCGTCTTCGCCGCAAGGCCCGCGGCACGGGTGCCGTTGGTGGTGCTCATCACCACCCGCTTTCCGGACACCGGAGCAGCGAGCGCCTCACGGGGGCTGTTGCCCAGGTCAAACCCGGGGGGCTTTAGCCCCTTCGTCTCCCCGGCGACGAGGAACCCCTCTCCTTTGAGAGCTAGGGCGGCGGTGTGGTCGGGGGCGAACCACAACTCTTCGGCCCCCGCCTCGAAGAAGGCTACCGCCGTGGTCGTGGCCCGGATGACGTCAACGACCAGGGCGACGTCCGCGAAGGCCACGCCTTCGCGGGCAAAGGGCTCAAAACGCAGACGCGGCCGCACGGCGCAAAGCCTCCAGGTTCTCCTTGACGCTGGCGCGCTGATTGTAAACGCTGGAGGCGGCGACCAGCACGTCGGCCCCAGAACGCACGGCGTCGGCGGCGTTTTCCGGGTTAATCCCCCCGTCGACCACCACCAGCGCTTCGGGGTTTTCGCGGGCCAGCAGCCCCTTGGCTTCTTTTAGCTTCTTGAGCGTTCGGGGGATGAAGCGTTGGCCAGAAAAGCCCGGGTTGACGCTCATCACCAGGATCTGGTCGAGCTCGCTCGCCAGGTCCTCGAGGAGCGCCACGGGGGTTCCCGGATTGATGGCGATTCCGGCCTTTCCTCCGGCGTCGTGGATTTGTTGCAAAAGCCGGTGGGGGTGCGGGGTGGCCTCGAGGTGGAAGCTCACCCGGTCGGCCCCGGCCTCCACGAAGCGCTTGGCGAATTTCTCCGGTTCGACGATCATCAGATGCACGTCAAGCGGGAGCCGGGTGATGCGCCTTAAGGCTTCGACCACCACCAAGCCCATGCTGATGTTGGGAACGAAACGGCCGTCCATGACGTCGACGTGGATCCAATCGGCGTCGCCTGCCTCGGCCTCGGCCACGGCCCGGCCGAGGTGGGCGAAGTCGGCTGAGAGGATGGAGGGAGCAATGCGCGTCATCTCAGGCCGTAGAGTACCTCTTCGAGAATCGCCAGGTCCCGGATGACCACGCCCCCGTCGGCGGCTTGGATCGCCCCCATTTCTCGCAAAGCGTGAAGCACCCGGGTCGCCGTTTCCCTGCTGGTCCCCGCCAGGTGGGCGACCTCGAGGTGCACCACTGGGACGAACCAGCCTTCTTCGGTGGGATGACCATGGCGGTGGCGGTAAAGCTTCAAAAGCGCGTACGCTACGCGGCTTTTGGATTCTTCGAAGGAGAGGATGACCACCTCCTCGTTCATTTCACGAAGCCGGCCGGCGATGATGCGGGCCAGGTTGTGGGCGATGAGTGGGTAGCGCCGGATCAATTGCAAGTAGAGATCGCGGAAAAGCGCCAGCACCACCGTGGGTTCCACCGCCAAGGCGGTGGCGCTACGCGGGCGATCCTCGACCAGGCTCATCTCCCCGAAGACCTCTCCCGGGTGGACGAAGGCAAGCACTTTTTCCCTGCCATCGAGACTCTCCCGGTAGATCTTCACTTTACCCTCTTGCACGATGTAAAGGGCTTCGCCCGGGTCTCCGCTTTGAAAGATTAGGCTGTCGGCTGGATAACTACGTGCTTGGAGCGCTTCCCGCAGTACCTCGACGGCTTCCGGCGTGAGGCCGGATAAGAGCGGCGAACGGCCTAATAAGGTGGTATCGGTAAGCATTGCCCACAGTTTACCTAAGCGTGGCCGGGTGGGCCCAGGTGGGTAGGATAGACGGCGTGGTCTTGCGCGCGATCGACCTCAGCTTTGGTTATCCCGGCGTCCCCCTTTTCTCGGGACTTGCCCTGGAATTGGCTCCGGGTGATATAAAGGTGCTTTTGGGGCCTTCGGGGAGTGGAAAGACCACGCTGGTGCACCTGCTGGCGGGAATTTTGCGTCCGGTCTCGGGGCGCGTGTACTGGGGCGTACACGAGATTTCAGGGATGCCCGAGGAAGCCCTCGCCCGCCTGCGACGCGACTACTTAGGCTTGGTCTTTCAGCACCACCGCCTACTCCCGGAACTAAGCGCTCGGGAAAACGTCGCCTTACCGGGTTTGATCGCCGGCAGACCTGATTGGAACCGGGCCGACGATCTACTTTTCCGAGTGGGGCTTGGGGACCGCAAAGACCACCGGCCCCGAGAGTTGTCCGGTGGGGAACGCCAAAGGGTAGCGGTGGCCCGGGCGCTCTATGTCCGTCCACGGTTGGTGCTCGCCGACGAGCCTACCGGCGCGTTGGACCCCGAGAACAGCCGGAAGGTGCTCGGCCTGTTGCAATCCCTTGCGAAAGAGGAGGGCGCGGCGTTGCTCGTAGCCACCCACGACGCGGATTTGGTACGAGGGCTTCCGGGTTTTCGTCTCGAGGGCAGGGGCTTGGTCCCGGTTTGAGCACACCTTGGCTAAAGATGGAACCAATGCGCAAAACCTGCCCCGTCCAATGACATGCGCCCCCTCACCATCGTTGTTTCGGAGGGCCTCCAACCGAGCAAAAGCTCGGCTGGGTACTTAAAAGGCCGGCGGCTTTGGGGGTATCCTTAAAGGCGTGAGTCCGATTCATGTACGCGCGGGCGTTGGAGACGTGGCCCCGTTCGTTTTGCTCCCCGGCGACCCGTACCGTGCAAAGTACGTGGCCGAGAACTTCCTCGAGGACGCCTGCCAATACAACGAGCACCGGGGGCTTTGGGGGTACACCGGACACTACCGCGGCCTCCCGATCTCGGTTCAAGCCACGGGGATGGGTACGCCCTCGGCGGCGATCGTGGTGGAGGAATTGGTGCAGCTGGGGGCGCGCGCCCTGGTGCGTATCGGTACCGCGGGGGCCGTGGCCGAGGGGGTGCGTCCCGGCGACCTCATCGTTGCGCAGGGGGCGGTGCCGCGCGACGGCACCACGCGGCAGTACCTCGACGGCCGCCCCTACGCGCCACTGCCCAGCTACCGCTTGATGCAGGCGCTTGTCGGGTCCGCCGAAGGATTGGGAGAAAAGCCGCACGTCGGCTTGATCGTCACCGAAGACGGATTTTACGCCTCGGATCCAGAAAGCGCGCGGGAGTGGGCGGCTTACGGGGCGCTTGCTTTTGAGATGGAGTCGGCGGCAATCTTTTTGCTCGCCAAGATGCGGGGGGTCGAAGCGGGGACGATCTTGGCGGTTTCTAACGCGGTAGGAGATCCTGAGTTGGTGCCAGAGACGGTGCTTAAGGGGGCCGTGGATCGGATGATCCAGGTGGCCCTCGAGGCCGCCCTGCGCTGGAAGGAGGGTAACGATGGAGTTTGAACTAGACCACGAACACGCACACGGAGAGTTCGAACATCTCGGCTTTGAGGTGGAGGGTTCGCTGGCGGTGGTGACCGTTCGCCGCCCCGAGGCGTTAAACGCGCTATCCACCGAAGTGCTGTACGAGCTGGCGGAGATCCCCGAGCTGGTGGCCGAGACCGAGGGGGTTCACGCGGTGATCTTCACCGGCGAGGGCAAGGCTTTCGTGGCCGGGGCGGACATCGAAGAGATCGCCGGGATTTCCGACGTCTTCGCGGGACGGGAGTTCTCGCTTCTCGGTCAGGAGGTCTTCGCCAACATCGCGGCCATGCCGCAGGTAACCATCGCCGCTATCAACGGTTACGCATTGGGTGGGGGGTTGGAACTGGCCCTGGCTTGCGATCTCAGGGTGGCGAGCACAAAGGCCAAGCTCGGCTTGCCGGAAGTGGGCCTAGGGCTGATTCCCGGATTCGGAGGCACCCAGCGTTTGCCGCGGCTCATCGGCGTGGGCCGGGCGCTGGATCTAATTCTTACCGGACGGCATGTGCCTGCCGAGGAGGCCTTGGGGCTTGGTTTGGTCAACCGCGTGGCCGAGGACGCGCTGGCCGCCGCCAAGGAGCTGGCTGCGGCGGTTTTGAAAAACGGTCCGGTGGCGCTAAGCCTGGCCAAGGAAGCGGTGTTCCGGGGGCTCGATGTTCCCCTGCCCGAGGCGTTGGAAATCGAGGCGGACCTCTTTGGTCTGGTCACCCGTACCCGCGACTTCGAGGAGGGGACGCGGGCTTTTTTGGAGAAAAGAAAGCCCGAGTTTAAGGGGGAGTAGGTGGGCAACGACCGGATTATCCACGTCGCAAGCTCAAAAGCCAAGTTGCACCAAGAGGCCGACCAGGCCATACGGCGCGGTCTCGCTCCTTACCCTCGGGCGCTTAAGGCCTACGAGCTCCTATACGCCGATCCCGAGGCCCGGGCGGGCTGGGACATGGCCAACTACATCACCATGCATAAGCTGGGTTACAACGACCACGGCCGCGTACACGCGATTCTCACTGGGGCCGCGGCGGTGGCCATCCTGCGGCTTTTGGTCGAGGCCGGCGTTAAGACCGATACCGAGAAAAGCGGTGCGGGCGACCTCGAGGACGCCTTCCTGGTGACCCTCTTGGGGACGATGCTGCACGATCTGGGAAACCAGGTGCACCGTCACCATCACGAGGCCTTTGGGATCACCCTAGCGCTGCCGATCCTGGAAAGGGTGCTCGAGCTGGTTTGCGAAAACCCTGAAAAGCGCGTCAAGCTCAAGGCCTTGATCTTGCATTCGATCTACAGCCACGACCTTGACCCAGAGCCCCTGACCATAGAGGCCGGAGTCACCGCCGTAGCCGATGGCACCGACATCACAAAGGGGCGGGGCCGGAAGGCGTTCCAGCTCGGCTCCATCGATATCCATTCGATCTCTGCCCTGGCGGTGGACGAGGTGATGATCCTGCGGGGCGAGGAAGTTCCCGTTGAGATACGGGTCTTGATGAACAACTCGGCAGGGATCTTCCAGGTGGAAGAGACCCTGACCAAAAAAGTCATTCATAGCCCCATTCGCGACTACGTGACCGTGGTGGCCACCACCCGCCCCGACGGAGAGCACGACCAAAGAATCATTCACCGTGTTCGGTTGCACGAGAGCGAGCCCCGCTTCGTCTTGGATCAGTAATTATGGAAGGGGGCTGGCTAAATCTTGTCGGCATCGTGCTCATCGATTTGGTGTTGTCCGGTGATAACGCCGTAGTGATCGGCATGGTGGTGCGCGGGCTTCCCGCACCGCTACGCAAGCAGGCCATCTTTGCGGGGACGTTGGGAGCGGTAGGGCTACGTGTGGCCTTCACCATTCTTGCCGCTTTGCTACTGACGGTTCCTTACCTTAGAGCGCTTGGCGGCTTGACGCTTTTTTGGATCGCGGCCAAGCTCTTAAAAGAAGAAGATAACGCCTCTATAAATCACTCCGCGAACGGTTTTTGGCAGGCGGTGGGCTTAATCGTTGTCGCCGACATCACCCTATCCCTGGACAACGTGCTGGCGGTCGCCGCGGCTAGCGAAGGGCACATCGGGCTTTTGGCCTTCGGGCTGGCCCTTTCCATCCCTATCCTCATGTTGGGGGCCAGCCTGGTGGCCCAGCTCCTCTCCCGCTGGCCCTGGATGAACCTCCTCGGTGCACTGGTCATTGTCTGGGCGGGGGCAAGGCTTGTCGTCCGCGACCCCAAGTTCCACGCACTTTTGCCACTCAGCGAGTGGCAAGCGTTGCTCCTCGGACTTGTCCTGACCTTTGCTTTCATGCGGGGCGACCTTAGCAGCATAAGGCGGGTGCTCAGGTATGGAGCTTAGCGAGGCATGGGAGCTCTTTGAGGCTGGGCGGCTTCTGGAGGCCGAGGCTTTGTACCTGGCTTTCGCTCACGCCTTTGAGCACGGGGAGGAGGCCTTGGGGATGGTGGAGCCGCTCGAGCTGACGCACCACATGCGATAGAATGGAATTTCGGGAAGGGGGCACGGTCGCGCCTCCCGATTGTGAGGTGAGGAAAGTCCGGGCACCGGAGGGCAGGGTGCCAGGTAACGCCTGGGCGCCGCAAGGCGACGGAAAGTGCCACAGAGAACAGACCGCCAATCCGCCTTCTCCGGTCGGAGAAGGGTCATGGAGGCAAGGGTGAAACGGTGGGGTAAGAGCCCACCAGCACCCCGGGAGACCGGGGTGGCTCGGTAAACCCCACCCGGTGCAAGGCCCGAAAGTCGGGGAGGGCTGGCTCCGGCCCGATCGCACCCGAAGGAAGGGCCGCTTGAGGCCGACGGCGACGTCGGTCCCAGATAGATGACCGTGCTCGACAGAACCCGGCTTACACCCCTTCCCTAGGCGGGCCTCAGAGCCCGCCTCATCTTTTGGCTGCATTGTGGTGATTGGGTGGGGAAAGGTGGAAGGTAATGACTATATAGTGGGAAGTTGTGGTAGCTGAGGTGCTAAGAGGGTCAAAAGCCTACGCCGTCGCCACCCAAGGAGTCGCACCGATGCCTTTTGGTGAATACACTTACTCACTCGATGATAAAGGAAGGGTGGTCATTCCACCCCCCTTCAGGGAGTTTCTGCGCGACGGGCTGGTATTCACCCGAGGCCTGGAAGGCTGCCTTTACGTCTTCCCCCTCACCACCTGGTCCAAGATCGAACGCCAACTCGAGGGCCTCCCCCTTACCGACGCCGAAGCCCGTCGTTTCGTGAGGTTTTTTTATTCCGGGGCCCACAAGGCCAAGCTCGACAAAGGCGGGCGGGTGCTCATACCCCCCAACCTGCGGCAGTTCGCGGGCCTCGAGGGCAGCGTCGTAGTAGCCGGCGCTCCCGACCGCATCGAGATCTGGTCTGAGTCCCGCTGGTGGGAAGATCTCCGGCGCACGATGGAAGCCCCGCCCACCCCAGAAGTGCTGAGGAACCTTAGCGGATGAACCAAGCCACGACCCACGTACCCGTACTCCTCGAAGCCTCCCTCGATCTACTTCGGATCGAGCCGAACAAGCTTTACGTCGACGCCACCTTTGGCGGGGGCGGCCACACCAAGGCCATGCTCGAGCGGGGCGCCAGGGTGATCGCACTGGATCAGGATCCCGAGGCGATTCGCCGGGGAAAGGCGCTGGCGCATCCCAACCTCGTCCTGGTCGAGGCCAACTTCCGCGACCTAGAGGCGGTGCTTAAGGACCTCCGGGTCGGCCCCGTGGACGGGGTGCTCGCCGACCTTGGGGTCTCGAGCTTTCACTTGGAAGATCCTTCGCGGGGGTTTTCCTACCGTTTCGACGGTCCCCTCGACATGCGGATGGGGAAGGAAGGACCTACGGCCGCGGAAGTGGTCAACACTTACCCCGAGGACGAACTCGCAGCGATTCTTTATCGTTACGGCGAGGAACCGCGCGCGCGTCGCATCGCCCGGGTCATCGTCGAGGCGCGGAAGAAGGCCGCGATCGAAACCACGGGGCAGCTCGCCGAGGTGGTGCGGCGCGCGGTAGGTTTTCGCAAAGCCGGGCACCCAGCCCGGAAGACCTTTCAAGCGCTCAGGATCTACGTTAACGACGAACTAAAGGCGTTGGAAGGTCTGCTTAAGGCCAGCGAACGCGTCATCCGGCCCGGCGGACGCCTGGCGGTCATCAGCTTTCACTCGCTGGAAGACCGCGTCGTCAAATGGTTCTTGCGCCAAAGCCCTGTCTTCGCCCCCTTGAATAAAAAGCCCATCTTGCCGTCGGCAGAGGAATCGGCGCGAAATCCCCGCGCCCGGAGCGCCAAGCTACGGGGAGGCGTACGGTCATGAAAACCGCGTTGCGCTGGGGCTTCGTACTAGCGCTAGGGCTCGCTCTTTTGGCCGGCCTGGGCTGGCGCGTGCAGTTGGCCAAGCAAACCTACAGACGGCTCTACCAAGAAAACCTGCGACTGCGAGAAGAGGCTCGTCGCCTCGAGGCGGCGCTAGCCCGAGCCAAGTCCCCCGAACGCGTCCTAGAGTGGTCCCGTTCCCACGGGTTCGTACCCCTTCCCGAAGGCAGGTGGAGACGGTGAGCGAGCTGGGTCTGCGAAGAGCCTGGGTAGCGGCGGCCTTCGGGGTGCTCTGGGCGATGCTCTTTTTCGCCGGCTTTTACCGGCTGGTGGCGGCCTCTCCCGGAAACGCCCTGCCCCGCCTCGAGCCCCACCCCACCCCTCCCATTGTGCGGGGGAGCATCCTTGCCTCCGACGGAACACCCCTCGCCCTCAGCCCGGCTCCTGGCGAGCGCCTGTACCCGCTCGGTGCCTTCGCCGGCCAGATCGTAGGCTACACCGAGCGCTACCGCGACGCCGAAACCGGTCGCTGGCACTACGGCCGTGGCTTGGCCGGCGTGGAAGGCCACGCCGAGGTCCTTCTAAAAAAGGGTAAGGACGTTCGTCTCACCCTCGATCCCACGGTGCAAGCCCTGGCGGAACGGGCCCTCGACCAAGGGGTCGCGGCGGCCCAGGCCCGCTGGGGGGCGCTGGTGGTCCTCGAGGCCCAAACCGGAGCCATCCTCGCCGCCGCTAACAGCCCCACCCTGGACCCGGCCAGCCCGCGGGGTAGGCCGGACGAAGACCCCCGCCTTTTTAACTATGCCTTCCGCTACCTGGTCGAACCTGGTTCAACCGTCAAACCCCTTACCGCCGCCGTGCTCCTTGCCGAGGGTAAGGTCACGCTTTCTGAGAAGATCACTGTTCCCTACCGCCGCAAAGTGGCCGACCGCTGGGTGCGCGACTGGGGCTGGCACAAGCCTCTGAAGCTGGACCTAGCTGGCGTCCTCGCACGCTCCTCCAACGTTGGCATCAGCTTATTCGCCGAGCGTTTGGACAAAAGCGTGCTGTACCGGTACTTCGAACGGTTGCACCTCGACGACGCCCGTCTCTTGCCCAACTTCACCGAGCGGCCGATCCTCCGGCCACTCAAGGAATGGGGCCCGGTGGAATACGCCAACGCCAGCTTCGGGCAAGGCTTTGCCATTACCCCCCTCCACCTGGCCGCTGCGCTCAACGCCCTGACCGACGGCCGCTTCAAGCGGCCGAGACTCCTAGCCGACGCACCGGTGGAGGCGGAGCCCGTACTTCCAAAAAACGTGGCCGATGAGGTGCGCCGCATCCTTACCGAGCGCGTGTCCCCGGAAGCTCGCATTTCGGGGTACCAAGTGGCTGGCAAAACGGGAACCGCGCAGATTGCGGTCCCTGGAGGCTACGACCCCAACCGCGTGGTCGCGCTCTTCGCAGGCTTCCTGCCCGCCACAAACCCCAAGGTGACCGCGGTGGTCGTGCTGTACGACCCTCAGGTCGAGAAAGAGCGTCGGTTCGGTTCCTACCTGGCAGCGCCGGTGTTCAAGGAGCTCGCCGAGGGGCTCTTCACCTACTGGGGCTTGCCCCCATCGTGGGCTAAGATAGGTAAGGGTGAGTGAGTTGTGCAAGTGACTCAACATACTCAAGAACTGGATCCCCACTGGGTCGCCCAAGCCACCGGGGGGCGGGCGCATCCCCTCGCGCGTCCAGCCCGCGACCTGGTGTGGGACACGCGAATGCTCACCCCGGGAAGCGCGTTCGTGGCCTTGCCTGGCCAGCGCACCCACGGCAACGCGTACCTCGACGACGCCCTGGCCCGCGGCGCCGCCTTTCTGCTCACCGACCAGCCCAGGCCCCAGGCCGTAGAGGTGCACGATCCCTACCAGGCGCTTCTCCAGCTGGGAGAAGCGTTGCGCAAGCGCTTCCCCGGCACCGTGGTGGCGGTCACCGGTAGCGTGGGCAAAACCACCACCAAGGAGGCGCTGGCCACGGCGCTTGGTTTTCCCGCCCCCGAGGGCAACCTAAACACGCCTCCGGCGCTGACGCGTTTTTTCCTACACCTTTCCCAGACGGCCGTGGGAGCGGTGGTCGAGCTAGGCGTCGATCGTATCGGAGAGATGGACGAATTGGTTAAGCTCGCCTCGCCCGAAGTAGGCGTTCTCACGGCGGTGGCCCCGGCCCACCTCGAGGCCCTCCAGGACCTGGAAACGATCGCGCGCGAAAAGGAAAAACTCCTTGCCTTTTCCAGGATAAGGATCGCCGAGGTGAAGGCGGCCCGCTGGCTAAGGCTGGACCGGGTACGGACCTACGGGTTTTCCCCTGAAGCCGACTTCCACGGCGAGGAACTCGCCTACGGTCTCTGGGGTGGCCGCTTCGTTTACCGGGGCCTAAAGGTGCACCTCCCCTACCCTGGGCTCGGAGCCGCGCTCGGGGCCTTGGCGGCCTTGGCGGTTTCCGAAGTGTTGGGGGAAAACCCCCGGGAAGTGGCCGAACGGCTGGCCGAGCTGCGTTTGCCCCCGGGCCGTGTCCAAGTCCTGCGGCGTGGCCGGGTCACCTTGGTCAACGACGCGTACAACGCCAACCCCGCGTCGGTGGCGGCGGGGCTCGACCTCCTTAGACGGTTTCCCGGACGCAAGGTCGTGGTCCTAGGAGAAATGAGGGAACTCGGCGAACGCGCGCCTTTTTACCACCGGAAAGCCGCCAAGGAGGCGGCCGCCGTCGCCGAGGTGCTCCTCTTCGTAGGCAGCTACGCCAAGGCCATGCGCGACGCCGCCGGTCGCGGCAAGGTGGCCGCCGACCTTGACGAGGCCCAGAGCCTGCTCAAACAGAGCTTGCGTCCCGGCGATGTGGTTTATTTGAAGGCCTCGAGGGCCGTGGGGTTGGAACGGTTGTTGGAGGTGGTGGATGGCTAACCGCCTTATCCAGCCCACCTTTGGACCCAGCGTTTTGGCGCCGCTTCTGGTCGCCGTTCTTGGTGCTTGTGCCCCCACCACCGGATCCGTGGCCCCGAAGACCCTGCTCGTTCCAGGTGGAACGATCGCTGGCCGGTGGGCGAACCTGGAGAGCCAAACCTTTCCGCTTCCCTCGCCCCCACGTTTCGCGGACACCGACGGAAACACCCTTTACGCGGCCTACGGCTACGAGCTCCTGGTTTTTCGCGACGGCGCCCTGTGGCAAAGCCTTCCCCTCCCCTCCCCGCCTCGTTTTCTTCACGCCCGCCCCCAGCCCGTGGTGGGCGTGCGGGAGGGGGTCTACCTCCCTGGCAAAGGTCTTTTCCCTTACCCCGCACTGGATGCCCGCCTAAAGGGCGCGCTATGGTGGACCGACGGAGATGCTTGGCGCGAGGGCGACCGTCTGGCGTCAGGACCCTTCCGTCTCGTGGTCGCCGACGACGAGCGCGTGGCCTTCTTGGGCGGCGAGGCGTTTTTCCCCGGGCTATCGCGCTTCCCCTTGCCCAAGTTTCGCGCCGCCGAACTTTACCAAAACCTTTACCTCCTCACCGATCAAGGGGTGCTGGCGTTTTCCCCAGGTGGGGTCCTTCTCGGGAAGCATCCAGGGATCTACGATGCTTTGGCGGTGGACGGACGCGGCGTTTGGCTGCTCCAAAACCAAGGCGGTCTGCTCCGCTTAAGCCTTGACCTCGAGGAGGCACCATGACCCTGGCCGCAGCCTTCGTTCTCGGTTGGTTCTTCGTTGGTCTCGAAGCCCGGCTCCTGCGCAATCTGGGCTTGGGAAAGCGCGTACGCGAGGACGGGCCCGAGTCGCACCTGGGCAAGGCCGGAACCCCAAGCATGGGAGGATTGGCGATCGCTCTGGCCGCGGGCGTCGTCTGGGCGCTCGCCGGCGGTGGGCACGGTGATGTCGCCCTGCTAGCGCTGGGGTTTCTGTTTCTAGGTTTGCTGGACGACTTGGCGGGGAGTTACGTGCGCCCTCTCAAAGCCAGAGAAAAACTCCTCCTGCAGCTGCTCTTCGCCGGCGCCTTCGCCTACCACGCCCTTGGCACCCTAAGCTACACCCCCTGGCCCGCCCTAGACTTCGCCCTATACCTGCTGGCGATCGTGGGTTCGGCCAACGCCATGAACTTCACCGACGGACTCGACGGCCTGGCGGCGAGCATCGGCGCGATTCTCCTGCTACCGTTTTTGGGCCTTCCCCTGGCGTCGGCCTTCGGGGGCGCACTCTTGGGTTTTCTCTGGCACAACGCGCCCCCCGCACGGATCTTCATGGGCGACACGGGCTCGCAAGCGCTCGGGGCGCTGGTCGCCGGTCTCTACCTGGCCCAGGGCAAGCTCTTCTACCTCCCCCTGGCGGCCATCGTGCCCGCGGTCGAGGTGCTAAGCGTAATCGTCCAGGTGATCTACTTCCGCAAAACCGGGGGGCGGCGCATCTTCCGCATGGCCCCCCTTCACCATCACTTTGAACTTCTGGGCTGGCCGGAAGCGAAGGTGGTTTTTCGCTTCGCGGTGATCACCGCGGCGGCCACGGCCTTGGCCGCCGGGCTTTGGGGGAAGCTATGAGGCTGGTCTTCGGATTGGGGAGAAGCGGGCTTGGCGTGCTTCGCTTTTTGAAAAAGCGAGGGTTGCCGGCGCGTTTCTTCGACGAAAACCCCTGCAGAGAAGACCTAGAGGCCGCCCTTTCGTTGGGGTTCGAACCCGACCCCACCCCGGCACCGGGACGCTACCGGGAGGTGATCGCCGCCCCCGGCGTTCCTTTGGACCACCCTCTGTTAAAGCGCACGGGAGCCCCGATCATCGGCGAAGCCGAGCTGGCCTGGCGACTGGGGGACGCGGAGATCCTAGGCGTAACCGGCACGGCAGGAAAGACCTCGACCACGGTCTTCCTGGCCCACCTGCTGAGGGCGGTGGGGATCGACGCCCTCGAGGGCGGCAACATCGGTACACCCTTGGTGGACGTCATAGACCGGGCCCACGTGGTGGTCGCGGAACTCTCAAGCTTCCAGCTGGAGCGCATCGGGGCTTTTCGCCCCAGGGTAGCGGTGCTCCTAAACCTGGGCGTCGACCACCTCGACCGCCATAAAAGCGTCGAAGCCTACCACCAAGCCAAGCTCAACCTTCTAAAAAACCTCACGTCTGACGACGCCCTGGTCTACAACGCCGCCGACGAGCGGATCCTAAGGGCAGCCCAGGCCTCCCCGGCCAAGCGCTACCCGTTCCTTCCTCAGGCCACGCCGCGGCCGACCAACCTCGAGGCCGCGCTGCAAGCGGCCCGGGCCTACCTGGAAATCCGGGGCCTCGCCTACGACGAAGCCGCCTTGGTCCAAGCGGCGTCCAAGGCCCCCAGCGTGCCCGGACGCTTCGAGGTGGTGGGGAGGAAGGGCGGGCTGGTTTTCATCGACGACTCCATCGCCACCCGCACCCTTTCCGTCGAAGCCTCCCTGCGCGCGGCCCCGGCCCCGGTGGCCTGGATCCTCGGCGGCCTCGACAAAGGGGCCCAGACCGCGCCTTTAAGACCCCTGGTGGCGTCCAAGGTGGCGCTCATCCTCGCGGTGGGACGCGACGGCCCCAAGCTGGCCCGCGCCTTTGCCGATCTGGTTCCGGTGATCGAGGTGCCCCAGCACGGCCCCGAAGCCTTCGTCCGGGCGATCGAGGTGGCGCTGTCTCGCTTGGATAAAGGAAGCGTGCTGCTTGCTCCCTTGGCCGCTTCGTTCGACATGTTCCCCGACTACAAAGCGCGCTCGGAGGCCTTTCGACGCGCGGTGAAGGAGGTTCTATGGACCCCCTCCTCCTCTTAGCCCAACTCTTGCTCACGGGGTTCGGGCTCATCGTGGTGGCGGTGGCCGCACCGGGGTTTTTCCTTGCCCACCTAACCAAGCTCGCCGTTGCCTTAGCCGCCTCGCTCGTGGCCTCGAGGGCCTCCTTGCCCTTTTTCTTAAAGTGGGCCCGCTGGCTTTACTTCGGCGCCATCGTTCTCCTCATCCTCACTGTGCTCGTAGGGGTGGATGTGCGTCCCGGCAAGGATTACGCCCACCGCTGGCTGGTGCTTGGGGGCTTGACCTTTCAGCCTTCAGAGCTCAGCAAGTTACTGCTCGTCTTTTACCTGGCGCGTTTTTTCGAAGACCACGGGACCGACTACCCGGTCTTCGGTCCCGTAGGAGCGATTGCCTTGGCGGTATCGCTGGTGGCCATGGAGCCCGACTTCGCCACCGCCGTGTTTCACCTTTTTCTGGCCTTATTTATTCTTTTAGCCATCGGCGTACCCTGGCGTCGGCTCATTGCCATTGGCGTTTTTAGCCTCCTGATCGCCACCAGCTTGCAGGGGCTCTACTTGAGCCGTTTCGGACACGTTTTCGAACGCTTCCGGGCTTTCTTCGCGGGGGAGGACGGGGTTTACCAGGTGTTGCGGGCCAAGGAGGCGATTTTAGCGGGCGGGCTCTTCGGCCAAGGGCCCGGGGCCACGATGCCCTATGTCCCCTACGCCTACAACGACATGGCCTTCGCTGCCCTCGCCTTCGCCCTGGGCTGGCTTGGAGTAACCTTGCTCTTTCTCGCTTACAGCATCATCTTTTTCCGCGGCATGCAGATCGCCGTTCGCCTCGAGGGCGGGCTGAGCGTGGTCGCGCTTGGGGTCACCGCCATGGTCACCCTGCAAGCCGCGGTCCATACCGCCGTGGTACTGGGTATGCTCCCCGTGACCGGCATGCCGCTGCCCCTGGTGAGCTACGGCGGCACCTCGCTGGTGGCCAGCGGCCTGGCCCTCGGCGTCCTGCACGCCGCTGCAAGGGCGGCCTTCGCCGGGCCCAAACCCGCAAAGAGGAGGAGGGTCGCGTGAAGATCGCGCTGACCGGAGGCGGCACCGGAGGCCACCTCTTCCCTGCGCTGGCGGTGGGAGAAGAGCTTAAAAACCGCGGGCACGAGGTGTTTTACGTGGGGTCGGCGGGCCTGGAGTCCCGGGTAGCGCCGCAACACTTTCCCTTTTACCAGGTAACCGCGGGTAAGCTCGACCGCACCGCCTTCCGCCCCGGCGAGGCTCTCAAACTGGTGCGGGGGCTGGCCGAGGCCCTGGCCCTGGCCCGCCGCACCCGGCCCGACGTGGTCTTCGCCACCGGCGGCTACGTTTCCTTCCCCTTCGCCTTGGCCACAAGCCTCCTCGGGAGCACGCTCGTGCTCCACGAACAAAACGCCAAGCTCGGGCTGGCCAACCGCCTCCTCGCCAACCGGGCTCGCCTTCTCACCCTCGCCGTACCCGCGGACGTTCCTCGCGGCCTCAAGGCCCGGACCCGCCTCGTCGGCATGCCGGTGCGCGAACGCCGCTACCCCCAGGGCGAAGCGCGGGCGCGGCTTGGCCTAGAGCCCGACCTCCCCACCCTTCTGGTGCTGGGGGGAAGCCAAGGGGCGCGCGTGTTCAACGAACGCCTTCCCGCCCTGCTGGCCCCCTTTCTCGACCGCTTGCAGGTGCTCCACCAAACCGGCCATCGCTGGCTGGACGAGACCCGAAAACGAATCAACCATCCCAGGTACCACCTGACCGACTTTCTTGATACCGCGCTGGCCTGGTCCGCCACGGACCTCGCGATCACCCGCGCCGGGGCGATGACCCTAGCCGAGGCCGCCTACCACCAGGTACCGTTGATACTCGTGCCCCTGCCAACTTCGGCAGGAGGGCACCAGCGTAAAAACGCGCAGCTCTATGAAGCCCAAGGAGCCGCGCGGGTAGTGGAACAAACGCGCATGGAAGACGTACAAAAACATTTGGAGGCGATGCTCGCCCCAAAGCTGCGGGTCCAAATGCAACGGGCCCTCGAGGCCTTAAGTCCCGCAGGCAGCGCCGAAAAAATCGCGCTGCTCATCGAAACGAGCGCAAAAGGAGCGCCGGTATGAAAGAACGCACGCATTACCACCTCATCGGAATCGAAGGCGTAGGCATGAGCGCGCTCGCCCGGGTTCTCGTCGCCAACGGCGACCGCGTCACGGGCTGTGACCGGCAACCCGCCGCCAACGCCGCGGCCCTAGCCGACTTGGGGGCCGAGGTGAAGATGGGCCACGACGTGGGCCACCTCGAGGGCGTCGACCGTTTGGTGGTTTCCAACGCAGTCCCCGACGACCACCCCGAAGTACGAGCCGCGCACGAGCGGGGGATCCCCGTCCTCAAACGGATTCAACTCCTCGCCAAGGTCCTTTCGCAAGCGAAGAGCCTGGGCGTTACCGGCACCCACGGGAAGACCACGACCACCGCCATGCTAGGCTACGTCTTTACCGCTGCAGGGCTTGACCCCACGGTCTTGGTGGGCGCCACCGTTCCCACCTTTGGCGGTAACGCCCGCATTGGCCAAGGCGCCTACCGTATCGCGGAGGTGGACGAGTCCGACCGGATCTTTCCCGAGGTACGCGTCAATGTGGCGGTGCTCACCAACCTCGAGGACGATCACGTGGGCGAAACCAACCGGCCCAGCTACCACCCCAGCCAAGAGGCCCTGGTCGAGGCCACCCGCCGTTGGCTAGCCTCCGCCGAAAAGGTCGTCTACAACGCCGATTGGCCCAACTTGGCTTCGCTACTTCCCGACGCCCCACGCCTCGGATTCGGCGTAAGTGCAGGCGAAGTGCGGGCCGAAGCGATCGAGCTCTCCGCCGAGGGAAGCCGTTTCAACCTTGTCTTCGATGGAGCTTTATTAGGGGAGGTGCGGCTCCGGGTACCCGGCCGCCACAACGTGGAAGACGCGCTCGCCGCCGCGGCGGCCGCGCTCTTTGAAGGCCTCCCCTTTGCTGCGATCCGCCAAGGACTCGCTGACTTCACCGGGACCGGTCGCCGTTTCGAACGGGTGGGCGAGGTGAACGGTGCCGTGGTTTACGACGACTACGCCCACCATCCCACCGAGGTGGCCGCCACCCTTAAGGCCGCGCGGCAGACCGGGCGCAGGGTGCGGGCGGTTTTTCAGCCCCACCGTTACCTTCGTACCGCCAGGATGTGGCGCCGCTTCGCGGAAGCACTCGCGCTCGCCGACGAGGTGGTGGTCCTCGAAATCTACGCCGCTGGGGAAGCCGCCCTTCCCGGCGTAAGCGGGAAGTGGATCGCCGATGCGTTGCAAGCCCGGGGCGTACCCGCCGCCTTTATGGAAAAGGACCAAGCCCTCCGTTATCTGAAGACCTCGATCGCCGAAAACGACCTGGTCCTCACCATGGGAGCAGGCGACGTCTGGCGGCTGGGGCGTGCCCTGGTCCAGGCCGAGGAAGCGGTATGGAGGTGAAGCGCGTCCTCCTCAAGGACTACACCACCCTGGGCGTAGGCGGCCCCGCCGAACTTTGGCTGGTGGAGACCCTAGACGATCTTCACCAGGCCACCGAGGCCCCGTACCGGGTCTTGGGCAACGGCTCCAACCTCCTCATCGCCGACGAAGGGGTCGAGGAAAGGGTGATCAAGCTCGGGAGCGGTTTTGCCCGTTGGGATCTTCACGGCTGGGTGGGGGCAGGGGCGCTTTTACCGCTGCTTGTGCAAGAGGCGGCACGAGAGGGGCTTTCGGGCCTTGAGCCCCTTTTGGGCATACCCGCCAGCGTGGGCGGGGCCGTGCGCATGAACGCCGGCACCCGCTTTGGGAGCATCGCTGACGTTTTGGCCGAGGTGGAATACTACCACCAGGGAAGCCTAAAACGCGTTCCCCCCGAAGCCCTGGGCTTTGGCTACCGCAAAAGCGACCTTCCCGCAGGAAGCATCGTAACCCGGGTGCGCTTCAACCTAAAGAAAAAATCTCTCGCCTACATCTCCGAGCGCATGCGCCAGGTCGACCTCGCCCGCGAAGGCCAACCCAAGCGGAAAAGCGCAGGCTGCGCCTTCAAGAACCCCCCAGGCGACGCCGCTGGCCGCCTGATCGACGCCGCCGGGTTCAAAGGATTGCGGCGGGGCCAGGCCATGGTGAGCCTGGAGCACGGGAACTTCATCGTAAACTTAGGAGGAGCAAAGGCCAGGGAGGTGTGGGCGTTGGTCGAAGAAATCCGCAAAGCGCTCCCCTTGGAGCTTGAGTGGGAGGTTTGGGGGAGGTTTTCGTAGGTGGCCCGACTTCCTTATTTCTTGCTCTTGTCCGGCCTTCTGTTCGTTGCTGGCTGGTTGGCTTTCCCCGTGCAAAAAATCGTGGTGGTTGGAGCGAAAGTTCTACCCGCCGAGACCGTCGCCCGGCTCGCCGGTCTCTACTCCGGGGCCCCCTGGCTGTACCTAGGGCGAAGGGTGGAAAAAAGGCTACGCGAACATCCGTGGATCGCCTCCGCGAAACTTCGCCGCCCCCGCCTAGGCGTGGTGGTGATCGAAATCGAAGAACGCCGCCCCGTGGCCTATCTGGACGGGGTTTTGGGGCTTCCAAGCGGAGCGCGAAACCGTTTGGTTCTCGACGAATCCGGCCAACCCCTGCCTAACCTTAGGCAGGGCGGCGTTCGCATCGAGGGCTTCGGCCCCGGCCTCGAGGAAGCCCTCGATCTGGCCCGAAATCTCCCCAGTGCTCGGGTCATCCGTTACTCCCCCGCGGGATATGGCGTAGACTTTGGAAGGAGCGCGCTTTGGGCACCTACGGCACGTGAGCTTCTCCGTGCCCCACGCCCGAAAACGGGGCGGCTTCAGGTATACGCTTGGGGGGTGAGCGTCCGCCAATGAACGAGCGTCTTCTCCTTGGTCTAGATATCGGCACCACCAAAGTCACCGCAGTGATAGGAGAACTTGCGGCCGACCGAATTCTCGACGTCATCGGCGAAGGAAGCGCCCCTTCCGAGGGGATGAAGCGGGGCGTGGTGATCAACTTGGAAAAAACCGCCGAAGCCATCCGCTCGGCCGTACGGGCCGCCGAACGGGTGGCGGGCGTCAAAGTCGAGCAGGCCTTCGTCGGGGTGGGTGGGCCGCAACTGGCGAGCTTTACCAGCCATGGCCTGGCCGCCATCCGACGCGGGCAGACGATCACCCCAGCGGACGTCGAACGGGCGATCGAACAAGCCCGGGCCTTCCCCCTCGAGGGCGACCACGAGCTTTTGCACGTCGTTCCGCTGGAGTTCAAGGTGGATGGGCAGGAAGGCATCCACGACCCGGTGGGGATGACCGGAGTGCGCCTCGAGGTCGAAGTGCTCCTGGCCGCCGCCGCCACCGGCCCGCTGGCCAACCTCCGCCGGGCGGTGCAAGCCGCAGGGCTGGACATTGCGGCTTTGGTGGCGGTACCCTACGCCTCCGGGCTCGCGGTGCTGACCCCCGAGGAAGCGGAGATGAACGTGGTGGTGCTGGACATCGGAGGGGGGACCAGCAGCCTTTCTTACTTTAAGGGGGGGCGGCTCGCCTTCGCCCACGTCTTGCCCATAGGGGGAGAGCACATTAGTAGCGACATCGCCAAACTCCTCAAGATCCCCTTCGAGGAGGCCGAGCGCATCAAACAAAAGTACGGTGCCGCCGTTCCTGAACTGGCAGACCCCGATCTGGTCCTTGAAATCAACCAAGCCGGCCACCCCGCGGGTGGAATCCCCGCTCCCGAGCTGGCCAGGATCATTCGCCCGCGGGTAAGGGAGATCTTCCTGCTCGGGCGCAAGGCGCTGGAAGAAGCCGTGGGTCCAGTAGAAGTGGCGGCCAGCAAGCTCGTGATCACCGGCGGGTCGGCCTTGCTCCCCGGGGTTAACGAACTGGCACGCCGCGACTTCTCGCTTCCGGTAAGGCTAGGCCGCCCGGGCGGAGTCGAGGGCTTGGCCGACATGGTCGCTTCGCCCGCCCACGCCGTCGCGGTCGGGCTGGTGCAGTACGCAAGGCAGCACACCGAGGAGGGAAAGGCCCAGGCCCGCCTCTTCCCCCGAAAAAACCCATATAAAACTCCCGCTTCCCCCGTATGGGAGCGGATCAAGGCTTTTTTCAAGGATTTCTTTTAAGCTGGAGGGAAGATGAGCGGAGCGGTTATCAAAGTAATTGGCCTCGGCGGGGCGGGCAACAACGCCATTAATCGGATGATCGAGGCCGGGCTTTCTGGCGTAGACTTTATCGCCGCCAACACCGACGCGCAGGTGCTGGCCAAGTCCCTGGCCGACCTGCGCATCCAACTCGGCGACAAGCTCACCCGTGGGCTCGGGGCCGGGGCCAACCCCGAGATCGGAGAAAAAGCAGCGCTGGAAAGTCAGGATCTGATCGCCGATCACTTGGAAGGGGCCGACCTGGTCTTCATCACCGCCGGCATGGGCGGAGGCACGGGCACCGGGGGAGCCCCGGTGGTCGCCGAAGTAGCCAACAGACTGGGCGCGCTCACCATCGCCGTGGTCACCCGACCTTTTTCCTTCGAGGGTCCGAAACGGCGACGGGTGGCCGAGGAAGGCATCGCCAAACTCCGCGAACGCGTGGACGCGATGGTCGTGGTTAACAACGACCGGCTGCTCTCTGCGGTAGACAAGAAGGTCAGCCTAAAAGAAGCCTTCCTCATCGCCGACCGCGTGCTCTACCACGGGGTCAAGGGCATTACCGACGTCATCAACCTCCCCGGGATGATCAACGTGGACTTCGCCGACGTAAGGGCGATGCTCACCGACGCCGGGCAGGTGCTGATGGGCATAGGCGCTGGCAAGGGAGAAAACCGGGTAGAAAAGGCCGCCGAGTCGGCCGTCTCCAGCCCCTTGCTCGACCGTACCATCGAAGGGGCGCGGCGACTTTTGATCAACGTTGTGGGCGACGAAAACCTTCCGCTGGCCGAGGCCTCCGAAGTGGTGGAGAAGATCCGTGCCGCCACCGGCCTCGAGGAGCCCGACATCCTCTACGGAATCACCTACGAACCCAAGGCCAGCGACGAACTCCGGGTCATTCTCATCGCCTCCGGGTTTAACGACGCGGCCTCGGGCACGTACGCCCGCGCTGGGGGCCTCGAGGCCCCCAGGGACATCGACCTCACCGACTACGAGATTCCTGCCTTCATCCGCTACGGCGACGCCGACCTGCCAAGCCGATGATCCATCCTGCCGCCATCGTTTTTTTCGGCCCCCCCTCTAGCCTAAGCCAGAGGAAGAGTTCAATGGAATTGGTATCAAATCCCGGCGTAAAGTTCCGTGGACAAATACTTGTAGCCGGCGTCGGGGCTTACGGTGACGACCCGGCGCCCAGGGCCGAGCTCCCTGGCGACCTCGAGGGCCACCAGCACGTTGGCGGCTGAGCTCATGCCTAGGAAAAGCCCCTCCTCCCTAGCCAAGCGGCGGCCCAGGGCGAAGGCCTCCTCCTCGCGCACGGTGCGCACCTCGTCAAGGAGGTTAACGTCCAGGTTGGTGGGGATGAAGCCCGGACCCATCCCCTGGAAGCGGTGGTTTTCCACCGGCCCACCGGAGAGGACCGCCATCGTCGCCGGTTCCACCGCCACCACGCGCACTTTGGAATTATGCTCCTTTAAAAACCGGCCTACGCCGGTGATCGTGCCTCCGGTACCGGTGCCATAGACGAAGGCGTCCACCTGGCCCGAAAGCTCTTCCCAAATCTCCGGGCCCGTCGTGCGGTAGTGGGCCTCGGGGTTGGCCGGGTTTTCGAACTGATTGGGCATAAAGGCACCGGTCTCCTCGGCGATCTGGTGGGCCTTTTCAATCGCGGCCCGCATACGTCGGGCAGGGTCGGTAGGCACCACCTCGGCGCCATAGGCCCGGAGGATCCGCTTGCGTTCTTCGCTGGCCGAACCCGGCATGGTGAGGATCAGCCGGTACCCCCGGCTAGCGGCGATCATCGCCAGGGCAATGCCGGTGTTTCCCGAGGTAGGCTCAACGATGGCCTGCCCTTTTCCAGGCACCAGACGACCCTCTTCCTCGGCCCTTCGGATCATGAAAAGCGCCGGGCGGTCCTTAACCGAGCCGCCCGGGTTCAACCCCTCGAGTTTGACCCAGACCTCGGCCATGCCCGGTTCCACCACCCGCGCGAGCCGTACCGAGCGGGTCTTACCTATCAAGTTCTCGATCCTCATGCAACTCCCCTCACGGCTACTATACTGAAAGGGCTTCCCCTGGAAGGGAAGGGAGTTTCTAAATGAAGGCAGAAAAAAACAAAGTGGTAACCATCGCGTACATCCTACGCACCGACGGCGAGGTCGTGGACCAGGGCGAACTCGCCTACCTCCACGGCCACGGTCAGATCATCCCTGGTCTCGAGGAAGCCCTTGAGGGCCGCGAAACCGGGGAACGGCTTAACGTCAACGTCCCACCGGAGAAAGGTTACGGCCAGCCCAACCCCGAAGGGGTACAGGTGGTGCCCAGGTCCGCCTTTCCCGAAGGCAGCGAAGTCGCCGTCGGTGAGCAATTCTACGCCCAAGACGCATCAGGACAGCCTTTGCCCTTTACCATCACCAAGGTCGAGGGCGAAGACGTAACCATCGACTTTAACCATCCGCTGGCCGGGAAGACCTTGGACTTCGAGGTCGAGATCAAAGAAATTCGCGAGGCCACGCCGGAAGAACTGGCCCACGGCCACGTCCACGGGCCCGAGGAGCACCACCACTAAGAGACCAAACGAGAGGCGGCGGGGGCCTAGGGGCCCCCGCTCCTTTTGGTAACTTTGAGGCATGGAACCGGTAAGCACTTTCTCCATCGTGGCCCGTGACCCGGCCACCGGCGACCTTGGAATCGCCGTGGCCAGCAAGTTCTTGGCGGTGGGCTCGGTGGTGCCCTTCGCCAAGGCCGGGGTGGGGGCCGTCGCCACCCAGTCCTACGCCAACACCACCTACGGCCCCCGGGCAATGGCGATCCTGAAAGCCGGCGGAAGCCCCGAGGCGGTGCTCGAGGCCTTCCGCCGCACCGACCCCGAGCTTGCCAGCCGCCAGTTTGGTCTCGTAGCGGCCAGCGGAGAATCCCTTACATTCACCGGCGAAGCCTGCCATCCCTGGGCCGGAGGCCGCGCTGGCCAAAACTACGCCGCCCAAGGCAACCTACTCACCGGCCCCGAGGTCGTCGAGGCGACGGTCGAGACCTTCCTGGAGAAGACCCACCTCCCTTTCCCGGAACGGCTGCTGGCGGCGCTCCTGGCCGGGGATCGCGCCGGGGGCGACAAGCGGGGCCGGCAGTCGGCGGCGCTCTTCGTGGTGGGCGAGAAGAAGGGCTACGGCGGCTTTAACGACCGCTGGATTGACCTCAGGGTGGACGATCACCAAGACCCAGTACCCGAGCTCAAGCGGCTGCTCTCAATCCACCGCCTCCTCTTCTCCCCGCCGCAGGACCCCCGCCCGCTAAGCGAAGAAGAGCTGGCCTGGCTGGTCGATCTCCTCGTCAAAAAAGGCTTCCTCTCCGAACCACAAAGCGGCTGGACAAGCGAGCTCGAGGCCGCTTTCAAGGCGCTTTTGGGCCAGGAAAACCTGGAAGAACGCTACCGTGGCGGTCCCGAGGTGGACGAAGCCGTCCTCCACTACCTCAAGGAGAAGTTCAGGTGAAACCAAGCGTCAGCGCCGGGGGGTTGGTCTTTAACCTCGAGGGCGAAGTGCTTTTGATCCGCGACCGCCTTGGCTATTGGGTATACCCCAAGGGCCACATCGAAGAGGGCGAGTCGCCCCAGGAAGCAGCCCGGCGCGAGGTGGAGGAAGAAACCGGAGTCCGGGCCAAGGCCCTCGCACCCTTGGGGACAACGCGCTACACCAACGACCGCGGTCAGCTCCGTGAGGTCCATTGGTTTCTGATGCAAGGGGAAGGGCCGGTCCGCCTGGAAAAAGGGCTGACTGGAGGCGGGTTCTTTTCCGTGGAAGAGGCCAAGGAAAAACTCTCCTTCCCGGAAGACCGGGAGCTTTTGGAGGTGGCCCTTGGGCATCTACACCTTTGAAGGCAAAACGCCGCAGCTGGATCCCAGCGCCTTCGTAGCGCCCAACGCCACCCTCGTGGGGGAGGTGGAGGTAGGCCCCGAGGCTTCGATATGGTTTGGCGCCGTGGTGCGCGCGGACCTGGAGCGTGGGATCCTCTAGAGTCGACCTGCAGGCATGCAAGCTTGAGTATTCTATAGTCTCACCTAAATAGCTTGGCGTAATCATGGTCATAGCTGTTTCCTGTGTGAAATTGTTATCCGCTCACAATTCCACACAACATACGAGCCGGAAGCATAAAGTGTAAAGCCTGGGGTGCCTAATGAGTGAGCTAACTCACATTAATTGCGTTGCGCTCACTGCCCGCTTTCCAGTCGGGAAACCTGTCGTGCCAGCTGCATTAATGAATCGGCCAACGCGAACCCCTTGCGGCCGCCCGGGCCGTCGACCAATTCTCATG
>AMFO01002709.1_pt1 | contig 28678 bp, 28 predicted proteins | sample 552608 | NCBI WGS metagenome assembly AMFO01 (sample SAMN01893955, study PRJNA167987) | microbial mat metagenome | biome: hydrothermal vent | place: USA: Loihi, Hawai'I | collected 2003-05-01
GGTGTTGGCGGGTGTCGGGGCTGGCTTAACTATGCGGCATCAGAGCAGATTGTACTGAGAGTGCACCATATGCGGTGTGAAATACCGCACAGATGCGTAAGGAGAAAATACCGCATCAGGCGCCATTCGCCATTCAGCTGCGCAACTGTTGGGAAGGGCGATCGGTGCGGGCCTCTTCGCTATTACGCCAGCTGGCGAAAGGGGGATGTGCTGCAAGGCGATTAAGTTGGGTAACGCCAGGGTTTTCCCAGTCACGACGTTGTAAAACGACGGCCAGTGAATTGTAATACGACTCACTATAGGGCGAATTCGAGCTCGGTACCCGGGGATCCCACTCTCGTACAGAACGGGAGGTTGAGATGGCACAGGCTTGGAGCAATCCGGAACATGCTGCCACAGCTGCCTTCATTCTGGCATGATGAGGACCGCGTGGCGGTCATCCGCCTGGATACGGCACGGGGACCGAGAAATGTGCTGATTCATCACAACTTTTACGTCATCACACGCTGGAATCATTCCTACAACTACGCCATGGCCGCAACTGAACTGGCGGCCATGATGGGCTGCGATCGGTGTCGCACCGGCCGGTAAACCCGTCGCCGACCGCCACCAAAACGGCTTCCAGTCACCCCCTGCCATCCGCACGCCGGATGCCGCTCTCAAGACCCGCCTTCGGCCTGACGTTGTGCCTGTTTGCGCTCGCCGCCTGCGGCACGGCCCGTATCAGTTATTCGCCGCTGCCGGGCGTGCATATCAGTGCCCCGATCCGTATCCCGGCCAAGCCGCGTGCACGATTGCCGAATGGCCGCGGCGGCCATTCCAAGATCGGTGCCCCCTATCGTGTCAACGGCCGCGTGTACTACCCGCTGGCAACGGCGCGCGGGTACGACGAAACCGGCATCGCCTCCTGGTACGGCCGGGATTTTCACGGCAAGCTCACCGCCAACGGCGAGCGCTACGATATGCATGCGCTGTCCGCCGCGCATCGCACGTTGCCGCTGCCGTCCCTGGTCCGGGTCACCAATCTCGAAAACGGGCGCTCCGTGATCGTGCGCGTCAACGATCGCGGCCCCTTCGTCAAAAATCGTTTGATCGATCTCTCCTGGGCGGCGGCCAAGGCACTGGGATTCGCCGACAAGGGCACGGCACTGGTGCGTGTGCAGGCCTTGGATACGAAGACCTCTCCCTCCGGAACCGTCGCGAGGGTGTCGGCGCCCGCTCGGGTGGGGGCACGCATCCGATCGGCGGCCGGAATGTATGTTCAGGTCGGCGCATTCGGGCAGCGCAAGCACGCCTATCGGCTGCAGGCCACCTTGTCCCGGCGCTTTCCATCCGTGCGCGTGCAACGCTATGCACAAGGGCAACAAAGCCTCTACCGTGTGCGCATCGGTCCCTTCGCCCATATCAAGGCCATCGAAAAGACGGTGCTCTCGCTGCAGCGTCTCGGCTATGGCAACACCGTGGTCGTGATTGAGTAGGTCCGTCCCGCCATCCTCCCGCCGCCGTCTGACTGCTTTCGGTTCCTCCCGATTGCCGCAGACCGACCCCCTGTTCGATGAGGTCATGCAGCTGGGAATCAAGCTCGGACGCTCCGGCTGGGACGTGCTGACCGGCGGTCATCAGGGACTCATGGCCGCCATCTGCCGCGGAGTCCGTGCCGGCGGCGGCCATGTGCGCGGCATCACCCTGGAGCGCTTTCCCACTCCCCCGGACAATCACCTGCATGAGGAGGTGCGGGCCAAGAATTTCTTTGAACGCATGCAGATCCTTATCGAACAGACCGAGGCATGGCTCGTCCTTCCCGGAGGACTGGGCACACTGGCGGAACTGGCCATGAGCTGGGACCTGCTGGCCATCGGGGTGCTTGAACCGCGGCCGTTGCTCCTGTATGGAGAGAACTGGGCTCCGCTTCTGAAGACCCTGCATGGATCCCTGATCCTCTCGGTGGATCATGCCCTTGCCTATGCCCGGCATTGCCGCACGCACGAGGAGGTCCTGCGGCATCTGCATCGGTCCGGATGCGACACGGAAAGCTGAAACGGTCTGCTGTAAAAAATCATGTTGCAAGCACACCGCCCTTGCGTGCATGCTCCGGCCCTGCCCGAAACATGATAAACACCGCATAGGAGGACAGGCCATGGCAAGGCGCATCAACATCCCGGCGCGCGTATTTTCAGGGAAAGGGGGCTGGATAAGGGGCATCGTCCTGGCCGTGATGTCGGTCTTTCTCCTGGCCGGTGCCGCCGGAAGTTCCGTGGCCGCGGTGTGGCCGCAGGCGCCGAACGTCAAGGCCCGGTCCTGGGCGCTCCTGGACGCCCGTTCCGGCCAGATCCTGGCCAGCCACAACGCCGACGAGAAACGGCCGCCGGCGAGCCTGACCAAGATGATGACCCTGTATCTCGCCTTCGAGGATCTCAAGCTGGGTCGGCTGCGGCTCGATGAGCGAGTCAACGTCAGCCGCAAGGCGTGGAAAATCGGCGGCAGCACGATGTTCCTCGATCCCCGCATGCATCCAACGGTGGAGGAATTGTTGCATGGCATCGCCACCGTCTCGGGCAACGATGCCTGCATCGCACTGGCCGAACATATGGCCGGCAGCGAGGCAGCCTTCGTGCAGCGCATGAACCAGAAGGCAAAGGAGCTGGGACTCACACACACCCACTTCGTCAATGCCACCGGTTTCCCGGCCGCGGATCACTACAGCTCGGCCCTGGACATGGCACGCCTGGGGGCGGCATTGTGGCGTGATTTTCCAAAACGCTACAGCCTGTTCAGGGAAAAGAGTTACAGCTTCATGGGGCACACTCAACCCAACCGCAACCGTCTTTTGTGGAGCTATCCTGTCGTCGACGGCATCAAGACCGGGCACACCGAGGCGGCGGGATACTGCCTCGTGGCCTCGGCCGAAAAAAACGGCACCCGCCTTGTCTCGGCCGTTTTCGGCGCCGATTCGGATGTCGAGCGGGCACGCCAGTCACGGGTGTTGCTGCAATTCGGTTTCCGGAACTTCGTCACCCTCCGGCCCGCCGAACGTAAGATCCGGCGGCGGGTGGACGTCTACCAGGGCAAGAAGGACCACGTCTGGCTTTTGCCGGCAAGGCCGGTGTGGATCACCGTACCCCGGGGCTATGAAAAAAAGGTCTCCTTCCGGCTGCGCTACACCGGCCCCCTCATCGCTCCCATCGCCAAAGGCCGCAAGATCGGCATGATCGAAGCGGTCCTTGAAACCGAGGGAAAGAAGACATCGATTCTGGCACGAGTGGACATGCTGGCGGCCCGGGGCGTGGACCGGGCCTCGTGGCTGGGGCGATTGTGGGATGCCTTGCGTCTGTGGTGGATGAAGAAATCTGTCGCTGAGGCCCAATGAGCCTGATCGCGTATGTAAACGGCCGTTTCCTGCCACTGGCCTCGGCGCACGTCCATATCGAAGACCGGGGCTTCCAGTTCGCCGACGGCGTCTACGAGGTGATCGCCTGCTACGGCGGCGGCTTTCTGGCCCTGGATGCGCACCTTGAGCGCCTTAAACGTTCCTGCGACGCCATCCGCCTGGCCCCACCGGTGGACATGGAGGCCATGGGCGGCCTGGTGCATGAGATCTATCGCCGCAACCGCCTGGAGGACGCCATGATCTACATCCAGATCACACGCGGTGTGGCACCGCGCATGCATGTGCCCGGCGGCGATCTTGCGCCGACCCTCATCCTCACCGTACGGCCGCTGCCCGAAGTGGACGAGGAAAAGCTGCTCTACGGCGTCTCCGGGATCACACGCCCGGATATCCGCTGGAAACGTTGCGACATCAAATCCATCGCCCTCCTGGCCAGTGTGCTGGGCAAGCAGGAGGCGGTGCGCGAGGGCGCCGCGGAGACCTTCTGGCTCGATGCACAGGGGCATGTACTGGAAGGCTGTTCCACCAACATCCTGGCCGTGATCGACGACACGCTGGTTACCCACCCGACCGATCACGCGATTCTCGGCGGCATCACGCGCGATCTGCTCCTGCGCCTGGCCCGGCGCCATCGCATTCCCGTGCAGGAAAGGCCGTGGAAGATGAGCGAGCCCGGCCTTGCCGAATGCATGCTGACCAGTACAACCAACGCCGTCTTGCCCCTCACACGTATGGACGGCAAGGTGATCGGCGACGGCCGGCCGGGGCCTGTGAGCACGCGTCTGCGCTCCCTGATGCTGGCGGAAATCGAGCGTCTCTGCCGGACATGAAGATCAAGGCCGTGCTTTTGGATATGGACGGCACGCTCGTCGATGCCTTCGGACCCATCATTCTGGCCCTGAACCGGACCCTGAAGGATTTCGGGCTGCCGCCGATGAGCCCGGAGGCTGTCAAACGCCATACCGGCCGCGGTGAATGCAGCATGATCGCATTGTTCGGCGAGCATCGCCTGGAAGCGGAGCGCCGTTTTCTCACCTACCACGACCGCCATCTGTTCGACATCCGGCCGCTCAAGGGCGCCGGGGAATTGATCGAACAATTGCGCGAGAAGGGCATCGCCTGCGCCATCGTCACCAGCAAGCATCAGACACGGGCTGAACGCCAGCTTGCCCACCTCGGATGGCTCGACAAGATCGATGCCGTCATCGGTCTTACGGACGGGCGGCGGCAGAAACCGGACCCCCACACGCTGGAATTGGCATGCGCAAGCCTCAATGTGCCGCCCACGTACGCGGTGATGGTGGGCGACGGCGTCGCCGACATGAAGGCGGCCCGCCGCGCCGGCATCCTGCCGCTTGGACTCGCACACATCTTCAGCACCCGGGAATTGCGAGAAGCCGGGGCGGCCCGTTGCTTTTCCTCCCTGTCCGAACTTCGCACCTGGATCCTTAACCCGGATTTTTCATGATGATCACGCGCCGGGATTGGGTATGTCGAAATCCATGAAGGCGTGGCATCGCAACCGATGTGCTTTTGCAGCAGCATGACCCTTTTCAGGGCCGCGATGCCAATGACCGGCCACGAATCATCGGGCTAGCGTCGGACGGGTGATTTTCCGGGATCCCGCGTCAGATCGGAAGCGTGGACGCACCCCTTTCCTTCCCGGGCCGGTCCACATGCGTAGACCACGCACCGGCCAGGAGCCAGCCCCCATCCCGAATCCAGCGCCGGCCGAGCGCGCCCAGAATGCCGCCGTAGGCAAGATGGGCGATGTACACGGTGAGCGGCATGCTCGGCATCTCCGAACCCATGAAGCCGATGCCCAGAGCCTGGACGGGTGGACTCAACAGAAAGACGGTGGCAATGATGAGCGCATAGCCCACACCCCACAGCACGGACTTGCGTCCCAGGGCCACGGCAAAGACGATGCCGAAGGCGGCCCCATTCCAGTAATGATAGGCATAACCGAGGAAATCCGAGGTCGGTGACGGGCCTTGCATGAAGCTGTCGGTGAGCAATACCCCCATCAGACGGGGAAGATCCCCGGGCATGCCTCCCAGGTGAAAACTCGTGATGCGCACGACCTCCAACCCCACCGTGGCCGCAAGGCCCGCGCCCGCCCCGGCGAGCACGCGGTTCAAGAGGCGTCCGTGGCCACGTAGATGCGCCAGCAGGAGGGTGGCCACCAAGACGGCGATGGCGGGCAGGAGAAGCCACAACGCAAGATCTTTCATGTCGGCGAGTCCCGCCTGGGCAGCCACGAAGATGTTGGGGAACACCCCCGCGGCTGCCAGAACGACCAAGCTCAACATCGTCTCCTCAAGTCGGCGTAAACGCCGGCCATCCTCGAGGAGAAGGTGGTGGCTTCCCGGAACCGGCATTTATTGAGCCAGCATGCCGGTCATCTTGGCCAGCTTGGCATCGAGCATCCCCGCCACCTTGTTGATCTTGGGATTGCGATAGACGGAGAGGACGCGCGACGGCGGCACATAGGAAACCCGGGTGATGCCATCCGCGCCGCGGTAGACATTGATGCGCACCGGCACGGCGATGCCGGCCCCGGGGTTGGCCGAAAACAGCTTCTTGCCGACATTGGCATTACCGACAAAGATGCTCTCGGAGGCGATGTCCAGTCCGACCATCGACATCACCTTGCCCTGATGCAACTCCCCCATGACCATCATGCCGTTCTTGTGCACCATGGACTTGAGCTTGCCGATGACATCGGACACCGAGCCCGAGGCCCTGACCTGTACCGCCAGGTCCGATCCGGCCCGGGCACCGACAGGCAGGCCTGCCAGCATTGCAGTCACGATCAGCCCGACCGCCCACGTCGTTTTTGACATTTTTCTTCTCATGCTCTTTTCCTCCTGTGAATGCGTGCAACACACCGAACTTCGGCATCGGCTGAAACCCGGTGACATCGAAGAGTCGGCACGGTTCGCCGAACCTTACAAGGCCACGGTTTCATCCACCTTTTCCACGATTACGAAGGATCGGTGCCGTCTCCCGACCACAAGCAACGAGCAGCCATCACCCCCATCGAGCCCCGGCCCTTTCTCAGTCTTTGTCGATTGATTCACCCAGCAGCTTTCTCACCGCCGCCTCGGCCTCCTGTGGAGATGCGGTCTTGTGATTCACCGGGCAGGATGCCTGCTCCTCGAGATCCCGGATGGGGCAGCGGACGATTCCCGCGGCTTTGGCCTCCTCGACAAAGCGGCGCATCTCCGGTGTCATCACCTCACCGCCCTCGGCCTCCGCCTGGATCTGGCGTGCACGCAACTCACGGAACATCCCCATCATGGTCTCGGCGTCGAATTCATCCGCCTCCATCATGGCCTGCTTGTTCTCGTCCATGACGGCAGTGGTGATTCGCCACAGGCCGTGTACCCGGGCAAAACGTTCAACCGTGTTGCGTGCCAGCGGCCTGGCGATCAGAGGTACCGCTTGCAAGCGATCGAAGGCTTCACGGGTCCATACGGGGGAATCGGCGGCGGTGCGTTCCCGGGTTTGGATCTGCCCGGTGATGGGGCAGGTGACCTCCACGCTTGCGCCGGCGATCTCCGCATCCGCCTCGCTGCCCATCACCACAGTCTTTGCCATCTGGGCCTCGGCCTTGATCTCGGCGCGCGCCATCTCCTCGGCACCGCCGAGTCCCATGAGCAACTGCATGTGTGTCGGCAACAATTTGCCGATGGCCTCGTCCAGCCAGCGATTGGTGACCATTGCAGCCCCGTGGTCGCTGACGTACTCCTCGACGGCGCGACGCGCGATTCCCTGCGCGAAGGGCGGCACACGCTGGATGCGAACTTCCGCATCGGGAGCCCATGGCAGAGATTTTTCCCCGTCTTCCTCGATCCAGGGAATATCCTCGGGACAAACACCGGTGACACCGGTCAGCAGCATATTGCAGGGCGCCATTTGCAACAGGTTCTCCGCCTGGGAGCCCATCTTCGTGCCGTCGATGCGATGGGCACCGTGGCGGCCGCAGATCAGAAGTGTGGGTTCGACCTCTTCGAGCCATTGCATGATGACCTGAAAGGGCTTGCCGATCAGAATCTGTGTCTTCATCTTGACCTGGGGGAATTCCCTGGCCATCACCCGCGCTCGCTTGATATGGGCCTGGCACAACCTGAGCAAGCCCTTGTCGATGATGTTGTTGTGCAACTCCTCCTGTTCCTCGAACTTGAACACCTTGGCCGCGCGTTCGGACAGGACATCCCTGATATTGCCGAACACCGCATGGTGATATTCGACGTCAAAGGCGCTGCACACGAACAAATCGGCCGCATGCGCCGCGGCCAGCGTCAGAGCCGTATGCAGGGCGCGGTAACTGTAGGCCGAACCGTCGACGCAAACCATGAAACGTCCCCCTGCCAGCGGTTCGTCGCTGCGAATGACCATGACATCCTTCTCGATGTCCCGCACGGCACGAGCGGCGACTCCTCCCAAACGCGACAACGGCTGCCGGCCGATTCCGTGCGCCCCCATGATCACCAGGTCGTACTCCCGGCCGGAGGATCCGGCCAATTTTTCCTCTTCTTCCTCCCCCACTTCGATTCGCCCATGCCCGTCCAGCCCGACATCCTCCCGCCTGCGCTCACTGCCATCGTAATTGGCCGCGGCATCGGCATCGAATCCGATCAGGCTCGGCAACCTGCCGCCCCCCTGATTGGCCTCTTTGGCGATCTCTTCGTAATGGATGCCTTCCAGGAGTTGCCGTCGGAAGGCGACGCCGGAATGGAGGCAGCGCTGCTCCAACTTGTCGAGAAAGGAATCGGAAATGAGTTGCAGCCCCTTCTCGATGAGCTTGTCGTGCACCTTGCGTTGATGTTTCAGTTCCTCGGACGACTGGAACTGGGCCGGCAAGCCCGTCTCCAATTGACGGAACCGCACGTCATGCAGGCGCGCGGCATAGACGTGATTGCCGGTGATGCGGCCGCCGCTTTGGCCGCATATCTCGATGGCCCTGTCTACGGCCCAATCGGAATAACGTGAATTGTCAACCGGTAGAAGAAGTTCCCGATACATCTTCAGCCTCCTTGTATTCCACGTACGACAGCGCATCCACCGGGCAGGACTCGCAGGCGCGGACCAGCGCCTCGCGGTCGGCATGTTCCGGGTGCAGAAACACAACCAACCCCTCCTCGTCCAAGGCAAAGGCGCCGCCGCCTTCTTCGATGCAATCGCCGAACCCGACGCACAGTGTGCGATCGATGCGCACAACGAAATCGTCGAACCGGCGTTCCTCCCATTCCGCCATTACGAACCCCTTCGCATGCCCGCGTGCAGTTTTGCAGGTGCAATCCCCTCATCCGGCCGCCATGGCATGCGTGCTCGTGGCGACCGGTCCTGGCTGGACAATTCCCGACCCATGCGCGTGACCAGTTTTCTGCTGGCGTCGATTCGGTCGCGGACCGAAACTCCATCGAGATAATTGCCGCACAAATACAGACCTGGAAGCAGACGCAATTGCGCTGCGATCGTGGCCAGACGCTGCCGATGACCGAGGTGATACTGGGGCAGGCCGGCTCCATGCCGGATCACGCGCACGAACTCAGCCTCGCCATGAAGGCCCAGAATGCCCCGTAAATCATGCATCACCAGAGCGGACAGATCTTCATCGTCCATCTCCAGCAGTTCCGGATGGCGCAGGCCACCGACATAACAGCTCAGAAGGACGCGTCCCGCAGGTGCACGGACGGCCAAAGGGGCAGAGCCCCAGAAGACACCCAGAATCCTTTTCTTTTCACGCTCCGGAATCAGGCAGCCCATTCCGTCCGCGGGCCGGCGGACGGTGCTGGCTTGAAAGCCCATGGCCACCACAGCCAGGGGCGCATAGGGGATTCCGCGCAATTGCGCCGCCAATACCCTGGACAGCGGCGCCAAAAGGCGTGCGGCGGCCGCCGCCGGGGTGGCGATCACAACGGCGTCGGTCCTGATCTCCTCCATGCCCCGGCCACTGGCCAGCGCAAGCGACCACTGCCGGCCGCAGCGCTCCACGGCTTCCACCCGGACACCGGTTCTCACGGCATCGCCGAGGCAACGGGCTATGGCAGCCGGAAGCGACTCCATGCCATGGGTGAAGGTCAACAGTTGTCGCGGATAACGTGAGCGGGAACCGCGCACCCGGCTTGCCAGCATTCCCCGGATGATGCTGCCGTAGCGCTGTTCCATTTCGTAGAGCTTCGGCATAACGCTCTGCACGCAGGCCCGATGCGGATCCCCGGCCAGCATTCCCGCCACGAGCGGCTCCACGGCCTGCTCCAGCCATTCCCGACCGAAGCGGCGGCGGACAAAATCCGCCACAGTCTCTTCGACCCCTGCCCTCGCCGGAGGAATGAAGGGTTCGACGGCCAAGCGGAATTTGGCGCTCCATGACCAGAAGGAGGAAGTAAGCATGGAGTGCAAGGAGAGCGGCACCGCCTGCGGTCGGCCATCCTTGAGCATGTAGCGCGTCTCTCCGGATGGACCGATCATCCGCTCTTCGGCAAGTCCCACGGTCTCGATGAGATGGTTCACCTGCGGCAGGAAATTCACCAGACAATGCGCCGCGTGATCGATCAAATACCCGCGGTATCGCTCACTGCGAATGAGGCCGCCGGTGCGCCCGGTGCTCTCGAGCAGGCTCACCTTGCATCCTTCCTGGCGCAGCCAGAAGGCGGCGGCGAGCCCGGAGATGCCGCCGCCGACAACCGCGACATGCCTACGAGGCATTGTATGCGCAATCATTTCTTGTACTGCTCGGGAAACATCTCGGAGTGGAATGTGCCCTCGCTCTCCCATGTTTGGCTGGCGCGATCAAGAGCTTCCTGCCCGACGATCTTTGTGCCGATCTCACGCGCGCAGCGCTCAACCTCCCGGATCACCATGCCGCGGACGAAATCGGGTATTCGCTGGACTCGCTCCCACACCTGCGGCTGCCATTCCATCTGCGCGCACTGTTTCGCCGAGCCTTCTCCCCATTCCCTGTATTTAGCATCGATCAAGGCGTTGTCGATCCGCGCCACACCCTCGCGGCGGGCGAACGCCTCCACGCGTTTGCGGGTCAGGTCACGCATGAATCCCGGCGGCACATCCCGAAGCCGGGCCTTTCCCTCCTCGGTCCAGAAGAGCTTGCGGCCGCCATCTTCCTCTTCCTGCCCGGATGCATCCGCCCCGGTCTCCTGGACGGGGCAGGACTGATCGCCCCCGGTCTCGAAGGGGCAGGCGCGGGCATCCGACGCCGCCTTCGCCATCCCGAACATGGCGCCCATCCTGCGCATGACCCCGCCCAGAGCCTGCTCGTAGACCGCGGGTGTGATTTCCTTCAATCCATGCTCGCGCGCGTAGGTCTCCACGAGGCCGCGGCTGGCCGTGCGCATGAAGCCTTCGGGTACCCTGAGCAGCCGGCGAGCGGCAGCCTCGGTCCACCGGGGTGTGTCTCCACCTCCGTTCGCCGGCGCCCGGGACGGCGCCCTTTCCGATCCTTTCTCAGTCATCCTTTCCACCCCCCTCTTCTTTTGTCACCGCCGGCGAAGATCGCTTCCGAACCCGCCGTACGGCCCAAAACTCCAGAACCAATATCAAACTGAAACCAAGCACCGGCATGGCATAGACGGCAAGGGTCGGTGGCTCCTGCAGCAAAAGGAAATACCACGACGAGATCGTGCGCCGCAGACCGAATTCCTCGTTGGCTCCATCCCATACGTTCACGGCCACGGGGATCAGTGTTCCGGTCCGGAATTGCACGTCTTCGGCATCCTTCGTATGCAGGGCGCGCTTGATGACCACGCTCCAGCGTCCATCCTCGAACGTCCCCCTGGCCCTGGCCTGCCAGGCGGCCGGCGGCTGCGGCCGCGGCGGCTTCCTGTAACCGGCGACGTTCTCCTCGTGCACGGCATGGTCGGCGTCATCCCCCTGCCAATCCGCTCGCCAGTGCCACAGATACACCGGATGCGTGGCATCGCCCTGCACCATGTGCGGCAACACCGGGGTACCAGACACGTGAACCGGCCACTGCAGCATGATCCCGTCCGGCAACCCATCCAGGCGCTCGGAAGCGGGATAAAGGACGGGGTAGGTGCGGCCGTCGAAATGGGCCGCCCGCATCGTCTCCTTCTTTGGGCTTGGCTCGTAATTACTGTTTTCGATGCGGTCGTCCCACTGCAGCCACAGGGCCAATTCCCTGGCGTTGTACAGGGCCTTGACGCGCACGAGGTCCACGGTTGGATTCTCGTTTCGGGGAGCGACATGCACCTGCCCCGTCATCTCCACATCCACCTCGGGCACGCTTTTCCAGATACGCGCCCGCGGATCGAGCGGCAGTTCCCCCTTGACCCTGGCCGCCCGGATGACCGCCTGCCCGCGACCCTGTTTCGGTCGTTGCAGGGAATGCACGTAATGCGCCAGATCCCACCGTTCCCGCTCGGTGAGTTCGTCGAGCGGTGCCATCGGCGGGCTCATCGGCGTGCCATCAAGACCGGTGGCCAGACGCTGAGCGATCTGCCTGACCGTGAAGCCGCCCTTGTAGCGCCAGGGCGCGGTGAGATTGCGGGGAAAGACCGGATCGCCGCGCGCATCCTCCAGGATGCCCCCCACCTGAACGAATTCACCGTTGCCGCGTCCGTTTTTTCCATGGCAGTTCACACACTCCCCCTTGCCGTGAAACAAGGCCTTGCCGCGAGCGATGCTCTCCGGGGTTTGCGGTGGCTCCTTGCCGATGTGCACGGGTTGAGGATGCGCGCCCTTGAATTTCGGTGAAAAGGCCTTGATGTAATGCAACACCGCCCAGCGCTCGTCCTCCGACAGGCGATGCCTCCACGACGGCATGGCGGTGCCGGGAATGCCGCGGCTGATGGTGCGGAACAAATCCGCATCCGTGGGCAGCTCTCCGAAACCGGTGGAGCGCAGTTTGAAATGGGCTTGTGTGAAATCCCGCGGTCGTGGATTCAAGGTGTCGGCCACGGGACCGTCGCCGGCCCCATCCAGTCCGTGGCAGGGCCAGCAGTAACGCTCGTAAACGGCCTTGCCCCGACGCAGTACCTCGGGGGTGGCGGTGACCTGCTGCGTCGGTTTCTCATCGGCCTGCGTCGGCCCGTGACTGACATCCAGTTCGCCACCGAAAGCGGCCAGGAGAAGCCCGATCGAAATCAGGGGGATCAGTTCTTGAACGAAAAAATGGGGACAGTTTGCTTTCTTCCACGGCGAAGCCGGAAACCGGAAAAAGTGAAACCATTCCCATTTTTCCACGACCTGACCCCATGCATGGTGTTTCATTGCAGTTTCTCCGGCACGCGCGGTTCCACGCCGGCCGTATCGTATTCCGCCAGAATGATCTTCCAGATCTGGGCGACGCTCAGCTCGAATTTCCAGGTCGGCATCACCGAGTTCCATGGCGTCGATTCGGTCGGCAGACCGCGACCGCCCTCCTTGACCCGCCAGAAGGCATAGGATTCCACCACCGTGGCCAGCGTGCCGGGATCGGAAAAATTGATCGGCCGCAGGCGGAAGCCGGCCGCCATCGGCCCGTTGCCGTCGGCCTTGGAACCGTGACACGGGCGGCAGTTCATCTGGTACAGGGCGCGCCCCTCCTGCAGGATCTCCCGCTCAAGCCGCACCTTCGCCTCCTCAAGCGGCATGTTCCCTAGACCCGCCTTGCGGATGTACGCCCGCACCATGGCCGCATCGGGATTGCGGTAAGGATTGACCAGATTCTCAAAGCGGCCAGGAATGGTCGGATGCTGGATGCGCAACCCCGTCGGCGTCCGCACCTTCGTGACTGCAAGAGAATACAGGCCCCAAGCGCCGAGGAAAGGCATCAGCGAGAGGAGAAGAAGGCGGGCGCCGCGGCGCCAACCGCCGTCGTAACCGCGCAGGAATTGCCGGGTCGGAGCCATGAAGGTTTCGATGTTCTCGCGGCTGATGGTGATGTGGATGGCCAGTCCCAGGCCGACGACGGAGAAATACATCACCGCCAGCGTCGTCGGCACATACAACGGCTGCGGACTGCCGACGATCCACATCGATGCATAGGGAATGATGATGCGGATGAGGAGCCAGGCTCCCAGAAGGATGGCAACCGTCCACAGAAACAGATTTTTGCTCCGCGGCTCGCTCACTCCTTCCTCCTCATTTCAGTGTCAGCACAAAGGCCAACAGATCCTGGAATTCGCGCACGCTCAACACGTCTCGAAAGTTTCCCGGCATGGTCGAGGTTTTCTGTGCCGCCATGCGGCGGATCTCCGACTTGCGGATATGGTGCGTAACCCCCTTCGGATCCACGAGATCCACGTAATCGGGGCCTTCCTTCTTTTTGACACCGGCGATGAACTGCATCCGCCTGGTCACCACGAGATAGGTTTCGAAACCCGAGGCGATGACCTTGCTCGGCTCGAGGATGGATTCGGCGATGTAGCGTGCATCGCGGGTGGCGGCCACATGCGTCAGCTCCGGACCCACATGACCGCCCTGTTTGCCCACCGTATGGCACTTGATGCACACCACCTTGCCGTGGGTATCCAAGAACAGCGCCCGGCCACGCTGGGGATCGCCGACAAGAAGGGGCTTCCAGGCAGCCGCCCCGCCCCCTTGCCTCTGCTTGGCCGCCGCCCGCTTCAGGGCGGCATAGAAGCGGCTGTTTTTCAGTGCCGCGACGTCCACGGTGCCACCCAGGGATTGGAAGTAGCTGTCGATGGCCAGGATTTCGTCCGGCTTGAGACCAATGGGCGGCTTCCAAACGAACGGCATCTCGTTCTTGTAGCCCTTGACAACGTAGGCCCCGGGATTGAAATGGCTTTCCACCAGGTAATCCGAGGCGGTGTACGGCTTGCCAGTCTGGGCCGCACGCTCCTTGGCGCGGGCGATGGCGCGGAAGCCGATGCCAGCCTGGTTGGGACCGCGGATGGCGCTGCCGCGCTTGCCGACGCTGTGGCAGGTCCAGCACTTGCCCTTGCCCCAGAAAAGCGCCTCGCCCACCGCCGGATTGATGCCGGTGGCCGCGGTGACGGCCGACTTCGCCCCGCCCGAGATCTGGGTGACGACGTAGGCGACATAGATGTAGGCGCCGCAAACCGAAAGGGTGAACACGACGGCCTTGGCAAACGAGCCGTGCACGATCGCGGCCAGCCGCGAGACGCGTACGTATGGATTCTCACTCCTCATGCGCGGGCTCCGCCGCGGTCGTCCTTCCGCCGCCGCGCTCGCCAAGCCAGAAGAGGAAGGAAACGGCACCCAGAAAAAGCACCACGCAGATGCTGACCATCTTGGCCATCAGGAAATTGTCCGGCGTCCAGGCATCGGGGGAGGTGTCCTTCATGACGGCATAGATGTGCCAGTCCTCGCGCAGCCCCGAGCGCACGAAGCCCATCAGGCCGATCAATTGCACGATCCAGATGCAGAGAAAGATCAACACGTACTGGGAGTAGGCCGGCACCTGCCCCCATTTGAGCGGACCCCGTATCGGGGCGCGGCGGAAAAGGAAGATGTCGATCGTGGCCACATACAGCAGGGCGGTCATCAGGATCATCCATTGCGTCAGGGCGATGTTGCGCAGAAACGGACTGGCGACGGCCATGATCCTGTAGCCGTAGAGCCCGAGAACGAAGACGGTGGAGAGGACGGTCACACCCAGATACAGGAGTTGCGCAAGCTTGCCGCGGTCGAGGAAGGTGAGCGCGAGTGTTGCGAGCAGAAACGCCGCCTGGGCGAGCAACACCAGGGCCGGAAGCATGAAATATTTCGCCTTCGCCGGTGCCAGGTCCATGCTCGCCGGATCCAGATGCAGGAGTGTGTAGGCGTAGTGGCCAAGGATGAAAAGACACAGGGAGGCAACCACTCCCAGCACGAGCTTGGCACCGATCCCCTGCCTGGAGATGGGGACGCCATCGCCCTTGTTTGCACGACGGTAGAGCAGGAAACTCAGGAATGTGGCCAGGATGATGAGGTTGATGACCGCATTCTTGCCCGACATCAGACCGAGGAACTTCAACGTCGGATGGTACTGGCCACCGACCATCATTTGCTCCTCCGCCGACAGCGGCAGGTTGTGCGGCGTCAGCCATACGGCGAAAGCGGTCATGATCGTGATGCCAAGGTACTTGATGTAACGGATGTAGCGCTCGGCGCCGGGAATGCGCTGCATGCCGATCCACAAGTAGTAATTGGAGGCGACGAAGATGCCGCCGATCAGGATGGCCTGGATGATGAAGGTCCAGGAAAAGGCGCCACCCATCATGTTGTTGCCCATGACGGCGCTGGTACTGTACACCTCCCGCCCCAGGTAATAGCCGGCGAAGGGGATGGGAATCAGGCCGCAGACGGCGACAAAATTGCCGACGTATCCCATCCAGTCGTAATGCGCCTTCTCCGCCGCTGTCTTCGCGCCCAGAAACTTGATGGCCGCATAGGCGCCGCAGATGAAGCCACCGAAAGCGATGTTGCCCAGAATGCGGTGCAGGCTGAGCGGGAACCACAGGGGATTGAACGTCGCCTGCCAGAGGGTGCCGATGAAATCGCCCGTCTTCGGATCGATGCCGACCGGTGACATCATGAAGGTGGTCCAGGAGTTGGCCACCATCATCAGGATCGTCCCCCAGACATTGAGCAGCACGCCGAGGAAGATGTGCCAGCCCTTGTGCCCGCGCATGGATTCCCACAAGTAGTAATACAAATACAGGGTCGTGGACTCGACGAAGAAGAGCAGTCCGTAGATGAACATCGTGTCGTGAAAGACCCCTGTCATGTAGTCCATGAAGGTCGGATAGAGGCTGAAAAGGGCAAAGGCGAACAAGCCGCCGAGCAGGGCCGTGAAGGCATAGGCGCCGGTCAGAAGGCGTGTGAATTCGTAAGCCAGTCTGTCGTATCTTGGATCGCCGCTCCGAACGCCGACGATCTCGATGATGACGGCGAAAATGGGCACGCCGAGAACGAAGGCTCCGAACATCAGGTGCAACTCGGCGATGAGCCAGATGGTCAAGCGGGAATCGAGCCCGAAGAAGGTGCGGTAGTCACCGCCCGTCTGCTGCGCCAGCGCCGGGGTGGTGAACAGAAGCAGGAAGAGCGCCAGCAACGGCACCGTGTACCGTTGCAGCGCCCTCGTGATCGTTTTCCTTGCAGCGGTGCCGGGATGAAGCATCTCCAATCGATGTAGAAAGGCTCTTGTCCTACTCATGCCGCATCGACACCGCCACATGCAGGGTTGCACCCGCTTTCACGGTCACGCTTTTCGTCGCCACACCAAGGCTTTCCTGCCAGAATTCGAGCGTGTATGTCCCCGCCGGCACGTCGCTCAAGGTGAACCGGCCCTTCGCATCCGTCACCGTGTAATAGGGATGTTCCGCCACGACGATCCATCCGCCCATCCATTTGTGGATGTCGCATTGCACCTTGATGGTCTCCGGCACCGAGGGTTTGAATCTCAATGCCGGTGCACCGGCCGGCTGGGCCTGGTTGAGCTGGGGGTTGTCGAAGGAGAAGGTGTGGATGTTGTGGGTGATGGGATCGGCGTTGACCACCGTCACCTCCCCACCGCTTGGTGCGATCAGCACATGCGGATGGAATCCACAGCCCTTCTGTGTCAGGGTCACCGCTGCGTGATCCGGCGGTTTGCCCCGGTCGATGTCCGTCAGGCGGACCACGACGTTGCGAATTCCCCCGTTCTTTCCCACCCGCAGATCCTGGGAATAGATGGGGGCATTCCCGCACACCTGTTTGTCCTTGGTGACGACGATCGCCTTCGGCATCGGCGGGGTGCCGGCGAACGTCACGATGCCCGTGATCACGCCGCCGCCGCTGACCTTTCCGCCCTGATAGGCGGCTGCGACCTGCGGGGACGACATCCATACGAGGGCGATGGCAAGGATGGTGACCGGGTGACGGCAAAGACCGAGTGAGACAGGAGACTCATGCATCATTTTCCCCTCCTCGTTTTCTTCTTTTCGCCTTTCAAGGTTTGCAGGTAGGCCACGATGTCGCTCAGTTGCTTGACGCTCATGAGCTCGGCGTAATTGCCCGGCATCATCGACAGCCGCTGCACCTTCCGCCGCCGGATGCTGTTCTTGGGGATCGACTCCAGGACGCCGTTGCGGGCATCCCGGATGACGAGCTTGTCCTTGCTTTCCGATACGATGATCCCCGTGATCAGGCGGCGGCCCGTCGTCGCCACCATCGTGGTCTCAAAACCGGTGGCGATCTCGGCGCTTGGATACAGGATGGCGCGGACAAAGAATTTGGGCGGATAGACGGCCCCGATCCCCGTCAGATCCGGCCCCACCCGGCCACCGCGACCGTTGACGCTGTGGCACTTGGCGCAGGCCACGGGGCTGTTCCTGCTCCAGAAGAGCCGCCTTCCCGCCTTGGCATCGCCCTTGAAATAGGCCTGCCAGGGCATCACCGGATTCCTGACCTCGGAAGGCAGGGTCACTTCGAACGGGTCGGGCTGGCCGCCCTGGCTTTGCAGGTAGACGATGATGTCGGTCAATTCCTGCGGACTCAGATTGAGCGGCGGCAGATAGGTCTTGGGCATGTCGTTGATGCGGCCGGCCACGATGTAGGCCTCGGGATGGGCCAGAGACTGCTCCAGATAATCGGTGCCGGTATCCAGCTTCAGTTTTCGCGCCAGCCTTCGGGCGCGAAAGCCGATGTCCTGAAGATTCGGCCCCCGCGTGCCGCGGCCCCTCTTGCCGATCTTGTGGCAATACCAGCAGTGGGCCTTGCCCCAAAACAACCTCTCGCCCAATTTCACTTCCCGTGGTTGCGCCCTTCCAAGTGCAAGCTTGGGCAGCTCGAAACTCCCGGTCGTGGACACGATGGCCTTCATGCCGCCGTGGTTGTTGCAATAGAGGATGAATACGCCCTTGGCGCGAAACGGCGCGGTGAACGAGTCCCCGCCCTTGACCACGGTCTCCGGAAGAATCTCATGGTTCGGGTCGGCGGCATCCACCATATCCAGCGAGTGCTCGAAGGGATCGAGATTCTTGAACAGGATCCGGTCCCCGGGATGCACGCGGATATGGGACGGGTGAAACGCGATCCGCTGCATGTCCACCTCGACCACAGCCGCCGCGGCCGACAAGGGCCTCATGAGCGGCAGCAGGCCCGCGAAAAGGACAGCGGCCAATCCCACCGGAATCTTCCATCCAACCACCATCCGCATCGCCCCCCTCCTTTTCAGGCTTCGGTGTTCAGGGATCAGGTCCTCATCCGATCCGGATCCCTGAACCCGCGATTCCTGTCAACGACTCACTTGCAGATCGGATGCCCGCATGCCGAACATGACATGCAGGAACGGCTGACCGAGGAATTGGTTGCCCTGCATCATGGCCTGCACCATCTTTTCCTTGGTGTGGGCCATCAGCGCCTTGATTTCCATCATGCGCTTCATCTTCGCCTTCTTCTGCGCCGGGCTCAGATTCTTCGTCTCCTTCAGCCTCTTCATCTCCGCCATCATGTGCTTCTTGATGAGCGGAAACGGCGCATAGGCGGTCTTCACCGGTGCCAGCACCGGCCCCTTGGGGCTGACCCTGTAGGGCGGCACCATCAGATGCATCGTCATGCCGTGCGGGTCCACACCGCCGTCGAACTGCAGTTTCTGATCGTCCCCGCGCACAAACTCACCGACCATCACGTGGATGATCTGGCCGTCGTTGGCCAGCTTGCCGTCGCGGTAGATCTTGCCCACACCCCAGAAGCCGGCATAGGTGAACTCCGTCGGCATCAGGCGCGTGCCGATGGCCGTGCCGCCGTGCAGCAGATGGTTGGTCACAACACCGCCGAAGAACGGATAGCCCTTCCCGTGCGGCAGCGCCTTCTTGCACACCACGCGGTAGCTGTGCTTGCCGTCGGGGCTTTTGAACGTGGCCTCGAAATCAACCTTGTCCTTGGTCCGGGCGCCGTCGATGGCCGTGGCATCCACCAGCTTCATGTGCACGCTGCCAACACCGATCTCCATCCAGTTGGAAAAGGGGGTGGCATGATCCACGATCGTGTATTTCCCGCCTTCCGACCGTCTCCAACTGGGTTGCATGCCGATTAATGGAAAAGGCGCCTGCTCCCAACCGACGGGATGCGCCGGGGTGCCGAAAATGGCGGGGTCGAGAAAACGCGGTCCCGGGAGTACCCAGCGCGTGCTTGTATTCTTCTTGACCAAGCTGACCCTGAGCGGCCCGCCGAGAAGATCCGGCGGGTTGGCAACCCTGGCGTGACGCATGGTGTAGGCGTACAGGCCGATGCGAGGCAGGCCCTTGTCGAGACCGGGCATGAAACCAACCCCGGCCTTCGGAGCATGTTGTGCGTGCATGCCCTCCATGCCACCACCAATACGTGCACCTGGACTTCCTCCCCCGGAGGCCGACCGCGCCCGGCTCTTCGCGACCGTATTCCGGATGGCACCCAACCGCGTGAACGTCAGCTTTCCCGGTCCGATAGAGGCATCCACGCCGGTCGTCCTGCCGGAGAGTTCGATCTTCACGCCGCGGGCGTTGTGCAGGCTCAAGGTGACGCCGCCGACGATGGCGGAAAGAGAACCCCGGGTCACCGTGAAATCACCGTTCAGGTCATCGAGCGTTCGCGCGCCCGTGACCGTCCCCTTGCCGGAGAAATTGGATACACCACCACCAAGAAACTGGAAGCCCTTGATCTTGTAATGCGCGACTTTTCCATCCAGGGTGACGGTCGCACTCCCCGTCTGGTAGCCGAGACCTGCGGCGGCATAGGTCAGATCCACGGTGATTCTGCCCGAAGCGGCCAGCGCCGCCTGAACCGGCGCCAGCAGCAGCACCGCGACGGTGAGTATAAACAGGTTCAGAAATCCGGATGATATTTTTCTTGCCGTATGCACGGAGAAGGCCGTGCATCTCGAGATGTTCAACATCGTATCCCCCCTCGTCTTTCAGGAGCGGCCGCAACGTAAATCCCTCGCCGTCGACCGCCCGCGGTATTCACCGCTGTGAATACCGATGACATACTTTAGACGATCCAGGGGAATTTTTATTACATGATCCGGGATTCCGTTCCGTGGAGAATCCGAGGTGCTAACAGGCTGCCGGACTTAGGAGGATCGTAGCGAGCAGGTGGGGAAGCATTCATCCGATCCAGTCCCAATGACCCGAGGCCGGCTTGATTCCGCCCGGGCGGAGGCTTCTAACCGCAGCAACCCTCGCCGCCCGAACCGGAATGGGCGCCGCCCTTGGTCATCGAAGGCGGCCGTCGAGCACCCGCCGGGGCACAGAAGCGGCTCGGCTTTTCGGTTCGGACGGGGGTGATGCCGATGAAGTGGTCCTTGAACGGACCCGCAGTCAGAAAACGAAAGGTGTGTTCGCATACGGCCATGCGTTCGCCGCGATAGAAGACATGGCCGTCGTCGTCGCGCACCTCGGAAAACGGCCCCTTGTAGATCACGGCATGCCCGTAATCCACGCATTCCGCATTCTCGGGTTTCACCGCCGTCAGAGTGACGGCCCGGAACTCGATGCCATCCACCACGCGCCACGGCTTCTCGTCCCATTTGTCGATGGCCACGGCCATGAAGCCGGCATCCAGGAAGGCTTGGATGAAGGCGTGTTCCTGGAAGGCCCCGGAAATGCAGCCACTCCATAGTTCCGGATCGTGTTGCAGATGCTGCGGCACTTCCTCGTCGGCGACGATATCCGAGACAGCCACGCGTCCACCGGATTTCAAGACCCGTAAGATCTCCCGGATCAACTGATCCTTCTCCTCGGCATCGACAAGATTCAACACGCAGTTCGACACCACCAGATCGACACTGGCATCGGCGATCAACGGCCGCTTCCGCTTCTGTTCCTGCTGGAAGCGCTTCAGGGCCGCCAGATCACGGCTCGTTTTCACCGGATGTGCGGCCAGCCAGGATTCGGTCGCCTCCAGATCGAGGGCCAGATCCTGGATCAAGCCCTTGTGGAACTCCACGCGATCACCGCCGATCTTCTCCGCCATCTCCTGTTGATACTTGCGCGCAAGAGCCAGCATGTCATCGTTCATGTCGACGCCGATCACACGCCCCTTCTCGCCGACGATCTGCGCCGCCATGTAGCAGATCTTACCGCCGCCGCTACCCAGGTCGAGCACCGTGTCTCCCTTGCGCACGTAGCGGCTTGGATCGCCGCAGCCGTAATCCTTGTCGATAATTTCCTGGGGCAGCAACTGCAACAATTCCGGGTTGTAGTCGACGGGGCAGCACAGATCCTTCTGGCGCCGCTCCGCCCCTTGCGTATAACGCTCCAGAACACTTGACTGCATGCTCATAGGCCTTCCCGCTCCTCGTCTGTTCCGCCTTCACTCACTTGCATGACGCTCCGGCGAAGATTCGCAACTGAAATGTGCCATTGCGAGCGGAGCGCGGCAATCTCGTATTCATCGAGAAAAGGCGATGAACGCATCGATCCACCCTTGTTTGAAGGTGTCCATTCCCCTCCAATCCATGCTTCATGCAGGAGGATGCCAATCCACCGCAATCTACCAAGGTTCCGTGTCGCTTGCATACACCGGATATCACTCTACGACATGGCGGCCGTGCCCAGCCGATGCACGCAATCACCACAAAGCGGACCGCGGCGTAAAACGGTTCCATTACAAAGCCTCCGATTGGATGACCACCATCTTCTCCGACTGCATCTCACGCATGGAATAAGCAATGCCGCCGTGGCCAAGTCCGGAGGTCTTGAGACCCGCAAACGGCATCCAATCCACGCGGAAGGCCGTGTGGTCATTGACCATGACAGTGGCCGCATCGAGGTCTTGGCTCAGCTTGAGGGCTGTGTCCAAGCCTGTGGTGTAAACGGCAGCCTGAAAGGCAAAGGGCAGCGCATTGGCGCGCCGCACCGCTTCCTCCATATTGCTGCACGAATACACGCACACGACCGGACCAAAGACTTCCTCACAGCTCACCTTCGCTTCCTCGGGAGGCTCAAACAGCACCGTCGGTGCATAGCAGCTTGCGCCGATCCGCCTGCCGCCGCAAAGCAGTTCGGCCCCGCCCCGGACGGCTTCCTCGACCCAGGCATGCACCCGCTCCACCTCACGCCGGCGGATCAGGGGGCCCACCTGCGTCCGGGCATCCTCGGGGTCGCCCACCGTCAGATCGGCCGCCGCCGCGGCCAGCCTTGTGGCCAGATGCCGGGCGAGATCCCGGTGCGCAAAAATGCGCTGCACGGAAACGCACACCTGGCCGGCATGGTAGAAGGCGCCCTTGAGCAGCGATGGAAGCGCAAGATCAAGATCGGCGTCCGCGGCCACGACCACCGGCGCGGCGCCCCCGTGCTCCAGGGCGCAACGCACCCCCGGGGCGAGACGCGAGCGCAGCATCCAGCCCACCTTTGCCGAACCAATAAAACTGAAAAATCCAAGTCGGTCATCGCGGACCATGCGGCCGGCCACGTCCACATCACCGACCACGATCGGCTGGCACCAATCGTCCGGCAAGCCCGCCTCGCGCAATAGACGCACCAGCGTCAGGCAGGACAATGGCGTGGCCTCGGCCGGCTTGATGATGATCGGACATCCGGCGGCGATCGCCGGCCCGACCTGGTGCACGATCAGATTGAGAGGATGGTTGAAGGCACTGAATGCCAGAACCGGACCGATGGGTTCGGGCTGGGTGAACGCCAGCCTTCCTTTTGACGCCGCGTTCATGCCCATCGGGATCATGCGACCGGCCTGCATGCGCATCGCCTCGACACAAAGTCGGATACCGTCGATGGCGCGCTCCACCTCCACGCGGGCATCGATCAGGGGCTTGCCGCCCTCGCGCACGATCAGCATGGCCAACGATTCGGCCTCATCGGCCATCCGCCCCGCCGTTCGTTGCAGGATGCGGATACGCTGCGGCTTCGTCGGCCAGTTCTCGCGGTCGTCAACCAATCGCCGCGCCGTGTTCAAGGCCCGATCCGCCGTGGACCCGTCCGCCGTTTGTACGTACCCCACCAACGCACCGTCGTAGGGGCTGCGCACCTCCAACTCACCCGCGGCCCGCGCTCCCGGGATCATCATCGGAAAGACCCTTGTTTTCAGATCGGGCAAACCAGTTCGCCCAGCTTGGCCGTCAGTTTCATGTTCTCCCGGTAGTCCACCGGGCAATCGATGACGGTAACCGCCTCACTTTGCTGTGCCTGCCGCAAGGCGGGCAGCAATTCCGAGGCGGCCTCGATCCGCAAGCCGCAGGCGCCAAAGCTCTGCGCCAATTGCACAAAATCGGGGTTCCCGAATGCGACATGAGACTCGCGCCCGAAGCGGGCCATCTGCTTCCACTGGATCAGGCCGTAATGCCCGTCGTTCCAGATGAGAACGATGACGGGAATTCGATAGCGGACGGCCGTCTCGAGTTCCTGGACATTCATCAGAAAACCGGCATCGCCGGTTACGGCCACGACCGTTCGTTCCGGATGGCTGAGCCTGGCCGCGATCGCCCCGGGCAGGGCGATGCCCATGGCGGCAAATCCGTTGGAAATGATGCAGGAATTCGGGGCTTCGGCCGGATACATACGCGCCATCCACATCTTGTGCGCACCGACATCGGAAATGACGATGTCCTCCGCGTCCAGCGCCTGACGCAGATCCCCCACGATCTTCTGCGGTTTGACCGGAAAACCGGTGTCGGCTGCGAATTGTTCGTGCTCCTCGACGATCGTCCGCCGCAAGCCCGCGAAAATGCTTTCCTGTCGGGGGGTGACGGCGGCGGACAGGGCATCCATGGCGAGGCCCGGATCACCGACAAGTCCGACCTCGACCGGGTAATGTTCGTCGACCTCGGCCGGCATCGTATCCACATGCACGATACGATGATTCTTGTCCCGGTTCCACAGGTAGGGGTGGTATTCCACCATGTCGTAGCCGATGCAGAGGATGACATCCGCGCAGTCGAAACCGCAAGAAATGAAATCGCGGGCCTGCAAGCCCACGGTCCCCAGGGAAAGAGGGTGGGAAAAGGGGATGGCGCCCTTGGCCATGAAGGTGGTCGCCGCCGGAATGCGCAGTCGTTCGGCAAAAGCAATGAGTTGGTCACAGGCGTGGGTTCGAATGACGCCGTTCCCGGCCATGATCAGCGGACGTTTGGCGGCTTCCAGAATCTCGATCGCACGAAGGATTCTGGACTGTGCCGGCAAGGGCAGCCTCGGCCGCGCCGGCCGCAGGGGCTCGAGTTCGCCCGCATCCATGGCCGCGATGTTCTCGGGCAATTCGATGAAGCAGGCGCCCGGTTTTTCCATCTCGGCCACCTTGAAGGCCTTGCTGATCACCTCGGGAATGATCGCTGGAGCCCTCACCTGCGCGCTGTACTTGCTGACCGTCGAGAACAGGCGCGCCAGATCCAGCACCTGATGGCTCTCCTTGTGCATGCGGGTGGTCGCCGCCTGGCCGGCGATGGCGACCACAGGGGCATGATCCATGTTGGCATCGGCGACACCGGTGACCAGATTCGTGGCCCCGGGGCCCAGAGTGGCCAGACAGACACCGGCCTGATCATTCAGGCGCCCATGGACATCGGCCATGAACGCCGCTCCCTGCTCGTGGCGGGTGGTGATAAAGCGGATGGAGCTTTCCAGCAAGGCATCCATGACATCCAGGTTCTCCTCTCCGGGAATGCCGAAGATGGTCGCAACACCTTCTCTTTCCAGACAGCGGACGAAGAGTTCGGCTGCTTTCATCCTTCGTCCCGCAAGGCACCGCCGCAACTGGAGCCCTGGCCGGCGGTGCAGCCGTAACAGTGATCCAACACGGCGATGGGATGTCCCGTCAGATCCATTCCGATCAGTTCGGAAAGGTGGCGCGGTCGACTGTTTACAGCCAGCGGCAGATCCAGCATCTGGTTGAAATCGCAGTCGTAGACCCGGCCGCGCCAATCGACGCTGATCGTCGTTCGGCACATGACTTCCTCGAGGTTCGCCGGCCGAAAGGCACCTTTCAGCAGGCGCATGTAGCTCGCAAACTCCCCCTTGGAGACGAGCATGCTGCCGAAACGCCGGATGGGCATGTTGGTGATCGTGAACAGACGATTGAACACAATGCCGAAGCGCTGGTTCAGCTCCTTTTTGTAGGCCGCTTCCAACTCCCCCTGAGGCGGCGGCAGAAAGGCCCCCCCGGGGTTGTAAACCAGGTTCAGGACAAGCTTCCCGTCCTCTTTGCCGTAGCCGAGCGCGTTCAAACGCCTGAGTGCGGTGATGCTTTTGGCGAAAACCCCCTTGCCACGCTGGGCATCGACATTCTCCTCCTGGTAGCAAGGCATGGAGGCCACGATTTCCACCACGTGGGATGCGAGAAACTCCGCCAAATCCTCGAATCCATCCTCTTCCAGGATGGTCAGGTTGCAACGATCCATCACCCTTACGCCCATACGACGCGCCTCCACGACCAGGGTGCGAAAATGCGGGTTCATCTCCGGGGCGCCGCCGGTGAGATCGAGTGTCTTGACGGCGGATACCTCCAGAAAGTCCAGGACCATACGGATCGTGTCGGAATCCATGATCTCCTTGCGCCGCGGACCGGCGTTCACATGGCAGTGGATGCATGTCTGGTTGCAAAGATACCCAAGATTCACTTGCAGAATCTCCAGCGCTCGGCGCCGGATGCGCGGGAAATCCGTTTGCTGCAAGAAAGGTCGTGTGGCATGCATTCGAGGGTTTACACTCCGAAGAAGTTCAGCGTTGTTCCATGCTCATCCTGCGCGTAGTCGCAGCAGGGGGCAACTTCTTACTTGCGCCCGCGCCCCACCAACCCTTACTATCCCGCCTATTGCACGAAGGCGAGTGAGGGTTGCCGTTGCCCGAAGTCCTCATACAACGGGGTGATCCCGAATCCAGGAGGCTGCATGCATGACCGCGGATGAAGTGGTACAGGCCGTACGCGAAGGGCGGGATCTCTCGGGATACGACCTCTCCGGACTCGATCTCTCCGGCAGAGACCTGCGAAAAGCCCGGTTTGCCGGCACCGACTTGAGCGGTTGCAATCTGCGCGGCGCCGATCTGCGCGGCGCCGATCTACGCGAGGCCAACCTCTTTGAGGCCGACCTGCGAGGTGCCAAGCTTGCCGGTGCCACTCTCGCCGGCGCCAATCGTACGGGGACCCGATTCAACAAATGGGGGCTGAAAGGTGCCTACCTCACCGGCCCTCCGGCCTATGTCGAGGATTGAGCCTCTGCATGGCGCAAATCCACAACCTGCCCGGCGCCTTCCCTCTTCATGAGGATCGGGATTTCCTGAGCGAACGCGAATGGGTCATCCTCAAGCTCTTGTGCCGCACGACAAGCAGCCTTGCCACCGCGGAAGCGAATGAGCTATCACGCGCCAGCGGCGGACAGCTGACGCCGGAACGCTGCCGGCAGTTGATCAACATCGCGCGTATCGCCTCCCTGCCCGGCTTGGGCACCTGGATCGCGCGTCTGATGAGCGAAGCGCATCTGGATGCGGAGTCGGTGCGGCGATTACCGGCCGAGGTCATTGCCCGCCGCATCAATACCCATGCCGGTTACCCCGTTTGCAATGCGGCCACGATGCGCGCGCTCGCAAGGCTGCAATCCATGTGGGCGGCGGACACGGAGGCGGACGGCTCATGACGGACAAGTACCTCGTCACCGGCGGTGCCGGCTTTGTCGGCGCCAATATCGCCGCAGCGCTCAGCAAACGACCTGAAACCGACGTGGTTGTCGTGGACGATTTCAGTTTCGGGAGCTGGGAGAACCTCGTTCACGTGGATTGCGAGGTGCGTGCCCAAAGCATCGATGATCCCGAATTGCTGCGCGAGATCCGCAGCGGCAGCTTTGCGGCTATCTTTCACCAAGGTGCCATCTCCGATACCACGTGCACGGACCAGCGCCGCATGCTGGAGATCAACACCAACGCCTTTGCCGCCATGCTCACCGCCAGTAGCGAGGGAGGAACAAAGCTCATCTACGCCTCCTCGGCCGCCACCTACGGCCATGCTCCGACACCGAACCGCGTCGGAGGTGTGGAGGAGCCGGCCAACGTCTACGGATTTTCCAAACTGTGCATGGATCGCTTGGCCCGCCGCTGGTTCGACCGCCATTCGGCGATTGTGATCGGCCTGCGCTATTTCAACGTCTACGGGCCCGGCGAGGCCCACAAGGGAAAGACGGCCTCGATGATCCTGCAACTGTACAATCAGATCAAGGCGGGCAAGCGACCGCGATTGTTCAAGTATGGGGAACAGAAGCGTGATTTTGTGTACATCCGCGATGTCGTCGCGGCCAACCTGGCGGCCCTCTCCGCCCCTCGCTCCGGCCTGTGCAATGTCGGCACCGGGGTCTCCCGCAGCTTCAATGACATCATCCGCAACCTGGAATCGCTCTTGAATGAAAAACTGGATGTCGACTACTTCGACAACCCCTACGATTTTTACCAGGAACATACCGAGGCCGACATCGCCGACACTTGCGAGCTGCTCTCCTGGAAACCGGAATGGCCGTTGGAGAAAGGCATGGCCGAATACATCGACTTGTTGGAGCGCGGCTGGCAGGAACCGCTGGAGGCGGGGGCATGAAACACGGACGGCTCATGCTGTTGCTCCCTCTCATATTGCTCGGTGGTTGCCTGCAGCATGTGATCCACCAGGGCAATGTGCTCAAGCCCGGACTCGTGTTCTCCATCCAGCCCGGCGACACCCGTTTCCATGTCGAATCGGTGTTGGGAAGTCCCATGCTCAAGGATGATCTGCATCCCGACCGGGCCATCTACGTCGAAGAATACTTCAATCCCGACAGCGGCAAGAAATTCACGCGCCGAGTGGAAATCACCTACGACGAAGCCGGCCGTGTCAAAGGGATCAAGCGCTACGGCTTTCCCCGGCGGTGAAGAAGCGTTCATGGCCAACGTGAATGCGATCGAAGCCCCCGCCTGGGAACATTTCCATCATGGCGCCGATATCGGTATCCGCGGCTACGGTCGCAGCGTGGAGGAGGCCTTCGAGCAGGCGGCGCTGGCGCTGACGGCCGTGATCGTCGATCCCACGACGGTCCATCCACGCAGGCGCATTCCCCTCTCCGCCCAGGCCCCGGACCTGGAGATGCTGTTCGTGGATTGGCTGAATGCCATCATCTACGCCATGGCCACCCGGCGCATGCTGTTCCATCGCTTCCAGGTGGATATCGCGCAGGATCGGCTTCGGGGATGGGCCTGGGGCGAAACCGTGGACCGCAACCGCCATCGTCCGGCCGTGGAGATCAAAGGCGCCACCTACACCGAACTCAAGGTCACCGGCGATGAAACGGGGTGGTGTGCGCAATGCGTCGTGGATGTCTGATTCAGGGGTCAGGGGTCAGGGATCAGGGGTCAGAAAACAAAAAAACATCTC
>AMFO01001611.1_pt1 | contig 28446 bp, 26 predicted proteins | sample 552608 | NCBI WGS metagenome assembly AMFO01 (sample SAMN01893955, study PRJNA167987) | microbial mat metagenome | biome: hydrothermal vent | place: USA: Loihi, Hawai'I | collected 2003-05-01
CTCGAAGCCGCCGAGACCGGGAAACGGGTCGTACTGGTCGAGAAGCGCCCCTTCCTGGGCGGCCGGGTCAGCCAGCTGTACAAGTATTTCCCCAAGCTGTGTCATCCGACCTGCGGCCAGGAGATCAACCAGCGGCGCATCAAGATGAACCCCAACATCACGGTGCTCACCATGGCCGAGGTCACCGGCCTGGAGGGCGAGCCGGGCGCCTATACCGCCACGGTGAAGCTGATGCCGCGCTATGTGAACGACAACTGCACCGCCTGCGGCGAATGTGCCAAGGTGGTGGAGGCCGAGTTCGACAACGAGTTCGACTACGGCATGAGCAAGCGCAAGGGCGCCTACCTGCCGCACGTCATGGCGCACCCCATGCAATACGTGCTCGATCCGCGCATCATCGGCACCGATGATGCCCAGAAGGCCAAGGAGGCCTGCAAGTACGACGCCATCGATCTGGACATGGAAGAGCGCGAGATCCAGTTCCCCTGCGGCGCAGTGATCTGGGCCACCGGCTGGAAGCCCTACGACGCGGCGAAGATCCAGCCCTACGGCTACGACCGCTTCGAGAACGTCATCACCAACGTCGAGTTCGAACGCATGGCCGACCCCAAGGGTCCGACCGGCGGCAAGATCATCCGCCCCTCCGACGGCAAGGAGGCGAAGAACATCGCCTTCATCCAGTGCGCGGGCTCGCGTGACCGCAATCACCTGTTCCACTGCTCGCGCATCTGCTGCATGGCCTCGCTGAAGCAGACCCACTACGTGGTGGATGCCTACGAGGACGCGCAGGTCACCATCTACTACATCGACATCCGCGCCATCGACCGCTTCGAGGACTTCTACCAGAACGTCCGCGCGATGGACAACGTGACCTTCGTGAAGTCCAAGGTGGCCAACATCATCACCGACAAGGACGGCAATCCCATCTGCCGCGGGGTAGATACCGAGGGCTACCACCGTTACGAGAACACCCACGACCTGGTGGTACTGGCCACGGGCATGGAGCCGTCGGTGAGCAAGTCCGACTTCCCCGTGGACATCGTGATCAACCGGGAGGGCTTCATCGAGCCGGATCCCGCCAACGGCGGTGTGTTCGCCGCCGGCAGCGCATCCGATGCACTCGATGTAAACCGCGCAGTTCAGCACGCGACCGGCGCCGCACTGAAGGCCATTCAGGTGGTGAACCGGGTTGCAGGAGCGGAGGGTTAATCCATGTCAGACGAAAAGAAATTTGCCGCCTTCATCTGCACCGGCTGTGGCATCGGCGACCGCCTGGACGTCAAGCAGCTCGAAATGACCGCCACCCGTGACGGCAAGATGCAGTCGTGCCAGACGCACGATATGCTCTGCAGCAAGGAAGGCGTGGCGATGATCCAGAACGCCATCGACAACGACGGCGCCAACCACATCATGATCGCGGCCTGCTCGCGTCGCGCCAAGGTCGAGGCCTTCCACTTCCCGACCGTGGCCATGAGCCGCGCCAACCTGCGCGAGGGCGTCATCTGGGCCCGTCCCGAGGGCGACGAGCACCAGGAGACCACCCAGGAGATGGCTGACGACTACATCCGCATGGCCTGTGCCGAGGTGCGCTTCATGGAAATCCCCGAGCCCTCCGGCGAACAGGGCGAAGTGAAGAACATCCTGATCGTCGGCGGCGGTGTGAGCGGCATGACCGCCGCGCTGGAAGCGGCAGCGGCCGGCTTCCACTGCCACATCGTCGAGAAGGAAGGCCAGCTCGGCGGCTGGGCTGCCAAGTGGCACAAGCGCATCCCCTTCCGCGCCGCCCCCGAAGGCACGCCCAACAGCCTGACCGCACACCTGCCCGAGCCGGTGGACAACGACGTGGCCGATCTGATCGCCCAGGTCGAGGCCAACGACAAGATCACTGTACACCTCAACGCACGGGTGACCCGCACCTCGGGCGCCCCGGGCCGCTTCTCGGCAGACATCACCACCGAGTCGGGGCAGACGGTCACCGAGAACTACGGCGCCATCATCCAGGCCTCGGGCTGGAAGCCGTTCGACATCGACAGCCTGCCCGAGTACGGCCACCAGCACTCGGACGTGGTGACCAACGTGGAGCTGGAGCAGATGGCCCGCGAGGCCGGCGACGGCCCGATCAAGCGTCCGTCCGACGGCAAGGAGGTCAAGTCGGTGGCCTTCGTGCAGAACGCCGGCCAGGCCGCCGACAAGGAAGGCTACCTGCCCTATCACTCGGGCATCGGTGACCTGGTGTCGATCAAGCAGGCCCTGTACTTCAAGGCACAGAACGGCGAGGACTGTGACACCACCATCCTGTACAACAACCTGCGCACCCCTGGCGCGGCCGGCGAGGACTTCTACCGCTCCGGCCAGCAGAAGATGGTGATCTTCACCAAGGGTGAAGTAAACGAGGTCACCAGCGGCGGCAACGGCGCCACCGTCAAGTTCAAGGACAAGATCCTCGACGAGGACGTGGAACTGGCCGTGGACCTGGTGGTGCTGGATATCGGCATGGTGCCCAACTCCGGCCCCGACCCCTATGCGGCCAACGAGTCGCTCGAAGGCATGTCCGACGAGGACCAGGAAGCAGCCAAGGAAGAAATGGCCTCGGAGACCGCAGTCACCGTGGAATCCATCCTCAACCTGGACTACCGCCAGGGCACCGACCTGCCGCAGCTGAAGTGGGGCTTCACCGATTCGCACTTCATCTGCTTCCCCTACGAGACCCGCCGCACCGGCATCTACGCCTGCGGCCCGGTACGTCGCCCCATGGACATCAAGCAGGCACAGGACGACGCCACCGGCGCGGCCATGAAGGCCATCCAGGCGGCCGTCCATGCCGCCAGCGGTGAAGCGGTGCACCCGCGCGTCGGCGACCTCTCCTACCCGCGCTTCCGCAAGGAAGGCTGCACCCAGTGCAAGCGCTGCACCGTGGAGTGCCCCTTCGGCGCCATCAACGAGGACGAGGAGCGCTACCCGCAGTTCAACGAGTCGCGTTGCCGCCGCTGCGGCACCTGCATGGGCGCCTGCCCGGTGCGCGTGATCTCGTTCGCCAACTACTCCATCGACACCGTCGGCCAGCAACTCAAGAACGTCGAGATCCCCGACGAGTTCGAGGAGAAGCCGCGCATCCTGGTGCTGGCCTGCGAGAACGACGCCTACCCGGCACTCGACCAGGCGGCCATGAGCGGCCAGGAGATCAGCCCCTGGGCGCGCGTGATCCCGGTGCGCTGCCTGGGTTCGGTCTCGCTGTCCTGGATCAACGACTCCATGAACAGCGGCTATGACGGCGTCGTCATGATGGGCTGCAAGCGCGGCGACGACTACCAGTGTCACTTCGTGCGCGGCTCGACCATGGCAGCAGAGCGCATGCGCAAGGTCGGCGACACCCTGCAGACCCTCAACCTCGAGCCCGACCGTGTCGCGGTACACGAGGTGGCCATCACCGACATCGAGCGCGCACCGCGCCTGATCAAGGAGATGGAAGAGGTGATCGAGCGGGTGGGCCTGAGCCCGTTCAAGTTCTGACCTTGAGGGAGACGTAACCGATGAGCGATATGAACACAGCAATGGTCGAGAAGTATCGCAACGACTTCCTCAAGGAAGTCGAGGCGAACGTGGAAGAAGGCCACTGGGTGAAGATGTGCATGCAGTGTGGCGTGTGCTCGGGCTCCTGCCCGCTCGGCCCGCACTGGGCGCACCCGCCGCAGGAGATCTTCATGATGATCCGTGCCGGCAAGCGCGACGAGGTGCTCACCTCGGATTCGATGTGGATGTGTACCTCCTGCTACAACTGCATCGTGCGCTGCCCCCGCGAGCTGCCCATCACCCACATCATGCACGGCCTGGCCACCTATGCGAAGCGCCTGGGCCTGGTGCCCAAGAACCAGCCGACCTCGCAGTTCTCGGAGATCTTCTGGAACAACATGATGAAACGCGGCCGGGTCAACGAACTCAAGCTCGGCCTGTCCCTGTATTTCAAGGATGGCTTCAGCCAGGGCATCAAGAACGCCCTGGCCAACCAGAAGCTCGGCATGAACATGATGAAGGCCAAGCGCATGAGCCCGGCCGAGTTCTTCGGCGGCCATGGTGTCAAGGATATCTCCGGCCTGCAGAAGATGATCAAGAAGGCCGAAGAGATCGAACTGGCAAAGCTCAACGCCAACAAGTAATGGAGCATCAGCATGGCTAAGTACGAATATTCCTATTATCCCGGCTGCTCCTCGCAGGACGGCGCGTCTTCGTCGAACCTGAAGCGCTCCATCGACACCATGTGCGAAGAGCTGGATGTCAAACTCAACGAGATCCCCGACTGGAACTGCTGCTCGGCCTCCATCGGCTATGGCAGCGGCGGCGTGCTGCCGCGCATGAGCCTGTCGGCACGTAACATCGCCCTGTCCGAGCAACACAACCCGGGCCAGGACATCGTCGCCACCTGCGCCGCCTGCTGGCTGGCCACCAAGGAGGCCTCCGAGCGCTTCAAGGATGACGAAAACTTCTTCCAGGAGGCCAACACGGTGCTCGCCGAGGCCAACCTGAAGATGACCAACCAGACCCCGATCCGCCACATGTGCGAGGTATTGATCGAGGACATCGGCTACGACAAGCTGGCCGAAGGCGTGAAGAAGCCGCTGGAAGGCGTGAAGATCGCAGGTTATGTCGGCTGCCAGACCAACCGTCCCTTCGGCATCGACGGCGAGTCCTTCGAAAACCCCATGTACCTGGACAAGATGGTCGAATCCCTGGGCGGCGAGGCCATCACCACCTACGAGAAGAAGGTGCAGTGCTGCGGCGGTGCCCTGGCCTTCTCCGAACCGGAGAAGTCGCAGGAGATGATCAAGGGCATTATCGAGGCGGCCTATGACAACGGCGCCGACATGATCGCCACCCCCTGCCCACTGTGCCAGGCCAACGTCGAGATCTACCAGGACCAGATCAACGAGCGTTTCGGCACCAAGTTCGAGATGCCGGTGGTCTATTACAGCCAGCTCATCAGCGTGGCCTACGGCCGCTCCGCCGAAGACGCCGCGCTCGATGGGCAGATCATCAAGGCCAAGAAGCTCGAGGACATCGCCAACAAGTAAGGTACACGCCCTCCAGCACACAACAAGCCCGCCTCGGCGGGCTTTTTCGTGTCCGCTCGTCGGCAGGCAAGGAATAACCCTCCCCCATGTTGCATCTAACTCAGGGGTCGCGGGAGAATCCCAGGGCCAAACGACCATCGAGAGTCGGGCCTGTCACACCACGAGGATGAGGAAATGCGACGTTACATCACGACCTTGCTGTACCTGCTGCTGACCACGACCGCCACGGCAGAGACTGTCACACTCAACTGGGCCGGCTGCGGCATCACCAAGAAGGCCTTCATGGCCGAACTGGCCCAGGCCTGGGAGCGCAAGACCGGCATTCACATCGATCTCGAAGGCGGCGGCGCGGCCAAGGGCATCCGGCGCGTAGCCAACCGCAGCGTTGCCATCGGTGGCAGTTGCCGTCCACGCATCCCCGGCATCCGCGAAGAGATGCGCGCCCGCTTCAACCCGGTGGCATGGGACGCCCTGAGTGTCATCGTCCATCCCGACAACCCGGTGTCCAACATCACCCTGGACCAGTTGCGTGCCGTCTATGAAGGACGCATCACCAACTGGAAGGATCTCGGCGGACCAGACCGCCCGATCGACCTGCTGATCCGTCGGGGAAAGTTCTCCGGCGTGGGCCGGACACTACGACAACTGGTGTTCAACGACTATGACAAGACCTTTGCCTCCAAGCACGTCTACAAATCGTCGGGACCACTGGAAAAGGCGGTGGAACAGAACCCCAATGCCATTGCCGTCACCGGCGTGAGCAGCGCGCACAGGCGCCGGGTGAAGCTGCTGAAACTCAATGGCAAGGCGCCCACCTACGAAAACATCCGCAGCGGCGAGTACCTGCTCTATCGCCCCCTGTACATCACCTCCAACCCCGCACACCCGCAGTACCGAGAGGTCAAACGCTTCATCGCCTTTGCCCACAGCCGCGAAGGACGCGAGATCATTCGCCGCGCCGGCGCCGTACCCTACCTGGATGCCGTGAACCTGATCCGCAAGCAGCGCCAACAGTGGGAGGATGCGCGCAACCTGGCTACACGATAGCCGGGACCAGGTCAGAGGGGAAAACCACAAAGAACACAAAGGGCACGAAGGTTATCGAAATGGATACTTCGTGGTCTTTGTGGGCTTTGTGGTAAACCCCTCTGCCTTCGCCCCGGGGTCTCAGTCGCGGTCGCCGCAGCTATCGGTGTTGCACTCCTCGCCCAGGGTTTCCTCGCGCATGGCCTTTTCCATCTCGGCATTGCGCCGCGCGATCTCGGCCTCGGCACGCGCCTGCCAGACGGCCTTGCGCTCCTGCACGCGGCGGTCCCAGGCATCCTTCTGCTCGGGGATGGTCATCTCGGCGAACAGTACCTGGCGCATGAAGCGGTAGCCGAACTTGATCAACGCCTCGTCGTTCTGTTCCAGCTCGTCATAGGTCTGTTGCGGCAGGTCGTAGGTGCGCTTGAAATTGTCGCTGAGCACGAACTTGCGGAACATGTCGAAGTTGAACGAGGCCATGAAGAACAGTTGCAGGCTCATCTCGTTGGGCTTGCCCACACCCGGACCGCCGGAACGCTTCTTGAGGATCAGCTCGTACCACTCGCGGTTGAACTCGTCATATTCCTCGACACCCTGCTCCTTGCGGTACTCGGCCACGGTCAGCTCGCGGTCTTCCTCGTGGCCCTTGCAGTGTTCCTCGACCACCAGCGAATACTGCTGTTCGGCCACACTGGAATCCTTGCGGCGCATGGCGAGCAGGCCGACCGGGTAGTAGCGGCAGACCGTCGGTCGATCCTCGTAGACGGTGCAGCCCTTCTCGGGATCGAGAAACAGACAGGCGCCCTCGTTGTCGGTGCGCAGCTTGATGCCCGGCACCCCGTCACGTTCGAGCTGGAAAGGCACCGTGTGGTTCTTGAGGAACTGCTCGGAGTTCATGCCCAGGCGGCGCTGCAGGCGCAGCACGTCATAGGGTGCGAGCGTGATGTCGGCCGCGCGGCAGCAGTCGTTGAAGCAGGAGATGCCCTTGTGACAGCGGAAGCGGATGGTGCTCTCGGCGGTCAGCAGGGTCGGCAGGGTCGCGCTGGCCAGTTCCTCGGGGATATCGAATTTCTCATCACTCATCGACCTTACCTCTCATGCAGTACGGCGCTGCCGCGCCGGAAGAAGATACAGCCTGGCGACACCGGGCCGCGATCAGACTGCGAATTATAGGATTTTGCACCGCTATTGACCCGGCGTTTGCCGAAAAGACCCGACAAGGCCCTTTCGGCAAACGCCTGGAAAGCAAAAAGTCCGGGCGCCGAAGCGCCCGGACTCCTGAGCCTTCAGGCTCGGCCGTGTCCGGCCGTCAAGATCACTTGAACAGCTTGGACTTGTCGACCAGGTCCTTGTGTGCCCGCTTGAAGCAGGTCCAGGTCTTGGTCTCCTTGTCGTACACGGAGTTGACGAAGCACTTCCAGTTTTCCTCGTCCACGAAGTTCTTGTCCATCCGGTAGTAGAAGCCCGGATAACGCGACTCTTCGCGGAACTGGATGTGCTTCATGTGGGCCTCGGCGGTGAGGATGCGGTGATAGTTCTCCCACGCGCGCAGCAGCTCGTGGAGATCCTTGGCACGCATCTTCAGCGCGTCTTCCTTCAGCATCTCGAGCTTCTGCTCGGCGAGTGCCAGCATGTGCTCGTTGGTGGTGTAGTAGGTCGCCACACCAGCCACGTACTCGTCCATGATCTTCTGCAGGCGGAACTGCAGCATCCGCGGGGTGATGTAGTTGGGGTTCACATCGATCGCGGTGGTGTAGTCCTTGAACTCCAGGAAGTTGCGCACCGGACGGTAGATCTCCTCGATGAGGGTGTCCACGTCGGTGTCCAGTTCCGGGGTCCAGTCCTTGTTGTCCATCACGAACTTGACCATGGCCTTGGCGGCCAGACGACCCTCGGCGTGCGAACCGGAGGAGAACTTGTGGCCGGAAGCGCCCACGCCGTCACCGGCGGTGAACAGGCCCTTCACGGTGGTCATGCCACGGTAGCCCCAGTTCCAGCCTTCCGGCAGGTGCGAGGGGATCTTGTCCTTCTCGGGGTGCTCCTCGCTGGTCGGTGCGCCAACGTCTTCCGGACCGGAGGTCCAGATGCCGCAGCAGCCGGAGTGCGAACCCAGCAGATAGGGTTCGGTGGGCATCAGCTCGGAGTTCTTCTTCTCCGGCTCGATGTTCTCACCGGCCCAGATGCCGCACTGGCCGATGCACATGTCGAGGAAGTCTTCCCAGGCCTCGGCCTCGAGGTGCTTCACCTCGCGCGGGGACAGGGTCTCGCGCAGGTTGGCCAGAGCAGTCACGGTGTCCATCCAGATGGGACCGCGGCCTTCGCGCATCTCCTTGAGCATCAGGTGGTTACGCAGGCAGGATGCCGGAACCTGGGCCTGGCCGTAGGGCGGGTAGTCGTCCAGCATCTCCTTGTTGCGCTCCATGTACACCTCGCCGAAGGCGTTGGTGGCCTTGGACTTGAACAGGAGGAACCAGGCACCCACCGGACCGTAACCGTCCTTGAAGCGGGTCGGCACGAAGCGGTTTTCCATCATGGTCAGCTCGGCACCGGCCTCGGCAGCCATGGCGTAGGTGGAACCGGCGTTCCAGACCGGGTACCAGGCACGGCCCTGACCCTCACCGACCGAACGTGGGCGGAAGATGTTCACGCAGCCACCGGCGGCCAGCAGGCAGGCCTTGAACTTGTACACGTACAGCTTGTGCTCGCGCACCGAGAAACCGACGGCACCGGCGACGCGGTTCTTGTCGTTCTTGTCGTTGACCAGCTTGACGATGAACACGCGCTCCTGGATGCGATCGGTGCCCAGGGCCTTCTTGGCGGCCTCGGCCACGATCCACTTGTAGGATTCGCCGTTGATCATGATCTGCCACTTACCGGAGCGCACCGGCTTGCCGCCGTCCTTCAGCGCGGGCAGACCCTCGGCGCCGTTGTGGCGCTCGCCGTTCTCGTCGGTCTTCCAGATCGGCAGGCCCCACTCTTCGAACAGGTGCACCGACTCGTCCACGTGACGGCCCAGGTCGTAGGCCAGGTCGTCGCGGGTGATGCCCATCAGGTCGTTGGAGACCATGCGTGCGTAGTCGGCGGGATCCTGCTCGGGACCGATGTAGGTGTTGATGGCGGACAGGCCCTGGGCCACGGCGCCGGAGCGGTCCATGGCGGCCTTGTCGACCAGCTTCACCTTGATGTCCACGCCGGCTTCCTTGGCCACTTCCAGCCAGGGGCCGATCTCGTAGGCCGCGCCGCAGGCAGCCATGCCGCCGCCGATGAGGAGGATGTCAACTTCTTCTTCGATGACTTCCGGATTTCCGAATTCAGCCATTACTCAATACCTCTGATAGAAATTCTTCGTCTCAACCCACCATCACTTGCAGATCAGCTCGCTCGGATCGCCGGCGCGGAAGCCGTTCTGCTCGTTGTGGTTGAAGAAACCCGGCTCGGCGATCTTGCTCAGGTCGGCCTTGGGCTTGCCGCCGTACGGATCGATGGAACCTTCCGGGGTGGTGCGGATGGGGAACTTGAAGCGCTTCATGGTGCCGTTGCGGAACTTGATGGTCCACATGATGGAATCGGTACCACGCAGCGGCTGCACGGAGGCACCCAGCGGCACGATGTCGGCGTAGGGACGTGCCTCGATGGCGTTCTGCGGGCAGATCTTGATGCAGGAGTAGCACTCCCAGCACTGCTCCGGCTCCTGGTTGTAGGACTTCATGGCATGGCCGGTCTCCGAGCCATCCATGTCCAGTTTCATCAGATCGTGCGGGCAGATGTACATGCACGCGGTCTTGTCCTGGCCTTTACAGCCATCGCACTTGTCGGTACGTACGAATGTAGGCATCGAAAGTTCTCCTGAGGTTTACACTGCAGTGTGCGGGTGTTTCGGGTCACCCCCCGAGGGCGGCGTCCCAAATCTTTCGCCCCGTGTCGCAACCGGCGGACCGGGCCACCTTGCGCACCGACCGGAGCCAATGGCGCAGGCCAGGCGGGGCATCGGGGTGAGTAAACATAGAGATAGGGGGGATAAAACGCCAAACAGTTTTACCCGCAGATGGCATAAATCACCTTTATTTCATATGCTGATACGCCCAAGCACTTGAACAGCCGTGTTTTCCCCTTGTGCCTTCTGCCCCTGTCCCGAGGAAGCCGTCATGTCACCAGTCCCAGCCTCCCCTGCGGCACCCGACGTGCTGCTGTTCATCGCCACCGGCTGCGCCCATTGCCCGGCAGTGCTGGCGGCCTTGAGCGAACTGGTCGAGCAAGGCGCCGTGGGTCGCCTCGAGGTGGTGAACGTCGCCGCCCACCCCGAGACGGCACAGCTCGCCGGGGTGCGCTCGGTGCCCTGGATGCGCATCGGCCCCTTCACCCTGCAGGGCAGTCACACGTCGGCGGAGCTGCGGCAGTGGGTGGAACGGGCCGCGCGCGGCGAAGGCGTGGCCGAATACCTGGGTGAACTGATCGAGAACCAGCGACTGGACACGGCACTGGCCGCATTGCGTGCCCACCCCGAGTGGCTGCACGTACTGCCCGGCCTGATCGCCGACCTGGAGGTACCCATGGGGGTGCGTATCGGTGTCGGCGCCCTCCTCGAAGATCTGGCCGAACACGATGAACTCGAACCCCTGCTGCCGGCGCTGCGCGATCTGCTGCAAGCCCCGGAACCGCAGACGCGCGCCGATGCTGCCTATTATCTGGGCCTGAGCGGTCGTGCCGAGGTACGCGACTGGCTCGCGCCCCTGCGCGACGACCCGGATACCGAGGTGCGCGAGATCGTCAACGAGGCACTGGCGGAACTGCCTGAAGCCTGAGCACCTCCAGCAGCTCGCGGATATGCCGCTGGTTGGCGGCGAAGTCCGCGCGCCCGACCCGCGAGCGCGAACACAGGTGCAGACGTGATCCTTCGCCATCCGCCAGGATGCGGATCTCCATATCGTCCACGAAGCCCAGCAGGGGCGTGCTCACCTGTACATGCAGCCGCCCCTGAGCGAGGCGCCGGAAAGGCCAGTCCAGCGTGCTCAATGCCACCTCCACACGTCCTTGCAGCAACCCGGGTGGATCGGCAAAGCGTGGCTCGCGCAGCTCGGGGAAGGGATGATCAGGCGCGGTACAGGCCACGTTGCTGCCCAGGTACACCTTCAGCCGCGCCCAGGGACCGGGCGGCGAGAACAAGGGGGGACGGTTGGCCAGCAGGGCGGAGGCGGCCAAGACCACCGGCAGGGCCAGCAGAATATAGAAAATCGGCTTCATGCCTCGATTATGGGACTGCTAACATCCACCGTTCAAACAGACCGATCACAGGCAACCATGAGCACATCCCGATCATTCCTGCTGCTCGGCGCCCTCGGCGGCTTTTTCGCCGTGGCCTTCGGCGCCTTCGGCGCACATGCCCTGCGCGACGTCCTCAGCCCCGGGCTGCTCGAGGTGTTCCACACCGGGGTGCACTACCAGGCCACCCATTCGCTGGCCCTGCTCGTGGTGGGCCTGCTGACGCGCGAGGGGGAATCGCGCGCCCTGCTCATCGCCGGCCGAGCCTTCACCCTCGGCATCCTGGTGTTTTGCGGCAGCCTCTACCTGCTGGCGCTCACCGACGCGCACTGGTTGGGCATGCTGACCCCGCTCGGCGGCATTGCCTTCCTGACTGGCTGGGCGGCGCTGGCCTGGGGGATGGTACGGCGCTGATACACATCCTGCACCCGCCCCTGGCCTTCGAAGCGGCGGCTTCAGTCTGATCTACCGCCAGCGAACGCTCCACCACGCGCGATGACGCTTGACTGTATCGTGGTGCACCGCAGACGCCGCCCCGAGACCACCGGCGACTGAAACCGCTCAGCCTCGGCGCGCGCCCTTGCGCAACCGCCGGCTGTTGCCGACCTCACCGCGTGGCACATCCAGCACCACCACTTGGTTACGCCCGCCCGCCTTGGCCAGATAGACCGCCTCATCGGCCAGCTCGAGCATCTGGTCGATCGACCTCAGTGGATTGCAGGTGGCACCGATGCTCACCGTGATGGGCACGGGCTTCCCCTCCGGGGTGGACAGGGTGATGGCCTCCATGGCCGCGCGCAACCGTTCCAGACACTCCCCGGGAGACTGCTCCTCGGCCAGCACCTGGATGCACACGAATTCCTCGCCGCCGAAACGCGCCGGGAAACCATCCCGCCCCGAGAAGGCCTGCAATACCCCGGCCATGGCCTTGAGCGCCTCGTCACCCACCTGGTGGCCGTGGGTATCGTTGATCCGCTTGAAATGATCGGCATCGATCATCGCCACCAGCAGCCGGATCTCGCCACGCAATGCCCGCGCATGCAGCGACTCGGCGCGCTCGAAGAAATAGCGCCGGTTGTACAAGCGGGTCAGGTAGTCCCGGTTGGCTGCATCACGTGCCTGCGCCAGGTGGCGCAGCATGTCGAGGTTCTGGTCGATGCGGCAGTACAGCTCCTCGATCTCGAAGGGCTTGCCCAGGAAATCATTGGCGCCAGACTTGAGGAAACGGGGCAAGATGCCCACCTCGCCAGCCCCCGAGACCGCGATCACCGCCAGCTCGTCGGCACTGCGCTGGCGACGGATTTCCTCGAGCATCTGCAAGCCGTTGAGCCGCGGCATGTTGTAGTCGGTGAGCACCAGGCGAATCTCGGGATGCTCGGCCAGCCGGTCCAGCCCTTCCTGGCCGTCGGTCGCCTCCAAGGTACGGTAGCCATGATTGTGCAGCAGTACCCGCAGGTAGGTACGCTGGGCGGCGGAATCGTCCACCACCAGGATGACATGTTCGCGATTCACCCAGATGCGCTCGACCAGCCGCACCACGCTGTCCACGCCGCTGAGGCTGTGCTTGCTCACATAGTCGGCGATGTTCCGGCGAAACAGGGCCTGGCGCTTGTCCGGGTCCAGCGAGCCGGTGAGGATGATCACCGGGATGTCGTACGCCTGCACCGCATCGACCACCTCGCCACGGGGCGCATCGGGCAGATTGAGATCGAGCACCGCCACGAAGATCTCGTCCGCCTTCTCGGCGAGCAGCGCCCGGGTCTCTTGCAGGGTACCGGCATGCACCGGCTTCACACCTTCTATCCTGGCGATACTCGAGACCAGCAACGAGGCAATGGCACGGCTGTCCTCGACCACCAGCACCCAGCTGCCCTCTCGTGTCGTCGTCAGATCGGTCGTTGTCGCCATGCTCGGTCCGTGACCCGGCCGGTCCGCGAAAGGGCCAGCGCGGGGTTGTGCAAGGTAACGACACTATCGGCCTGGACATGCAATACTTTAGTGTGGAAGTCGACCACCACAGAGATCACAGAGGGGTTGAAGCGGACCCCGAATCCCGCCCGGTACCGCCATGACCCGCCTGCTCATCATCGAGGACGACCCCGCACTCGGGGAGATGCTGTCCCTGCACTTCGAGGAGCAAGGCGCACAGGGTCGCGGCTCGCCACGCACTGTGCCACGGCGCGGCAACGGGCGGCGATCCAGGGATATGACCTGATCCTGCTCGACCAGCAACTGCCCGACGGCCTGGGCATCGAGCTGCTGCCGGAGTTGCAAGCGGCGCTGCCGGACACCCCGATCATCATGATGACCGGCCGGCACGATCTGGAACTGGCCATCGAGGCGATCAAGCAGGGCGCGGCCGACTTCATCCACAAGCCCATCCAGACCGCCGCGCTGCAGAGCGCGGTGGACCAGGCACTGGCACACCACCGTGCCGCACGCGAAACACATCCGGCACCGCAGTTGCCGACACGCGACCTGATCGGACGCAGTTCGGCCATGCTCGAGGTAAGCAAGCAGATCGCCCTGTCCGCGGGTTCGGATGCCAATGTGCTCATCCTGGGCGCATCCGGCACCGGCAAGGAGGTGGTCGCACGACTGATCCACCAGCACAGCGAACGCGATGGCCCCTTCGTCGCGCTCAACTGCGCGGCCATCGTCGACACCCTGATCGAAAGTGAACTGTTCGGTCACGAGAAGGGCGCCTTCACCGGCGCCGACCGGCGCAAGCCCGGCAAGTTCGAACTGGCCGCGGGCGGCACCCTGTTCCTCGACGAGATCGGTGAACTGGCCCTCCCCCTCCAGGCCAAGCTGCTGCGCACCCTGCAGGAACGGGTGATCGAGCGTGTAGGCGGTACCGAGTCCATCCCGGTGGACGTGCGCATCATCGCCGCCACCCACCACGAGCTGTTCGGGCACGCTGCGGAAGGCCGCTTCCGCGAGGATCTCGCCTACCGGCTGAAGGTGATCGAGATCCGCCTGCCCCCCCTGCGCGAACGCCCCGAAGACATCCCGCTGCTCGCCCAGTCGCTGCTCGACCGCATCGCCGTGCAGCACCACGCCTGCCCACCCCCGCTGTCCGCGGCGGTCTTCCACTGCCTGCAAAGACACGACTGGCCGGGCAATGTACGCGAACTGGAGAACACCCTCACCCAGGCCCTGGTGCGCACACGCGGCGGCGCCATCCTGCCCGAACACCTGGAGTTCGCCACCACGGGCACGACGACGCCGGCCACCACCGACACGACCGTGCCGCGCTCGCTCGCCGAGGTCGAGGCCGAACACATCCAGCGCGTACTCGACCACACCGGCGGACACAAGGGACAGGCCTGCGCGATCCTCGGCATCTCCCGCCCGGCACTGGACCGCAAGATCGCCCGCCACGGCCTGATCGTTCCGTCCTCCCGGCGCGGCTGAAGGGCGCACCCGTCACGTTGTAACGAAACGTTGTAACGAAACGTTCACCCCCCGATCGGCTCTCTTGGTAATCCCTTCGACATCCATGACTTACAAACCGGCACGCTTTGTGCAACGTTCAGGAGGAACCCTTTCGAGCCGAGCAGAGGAGACTGCCATGAGCGCCCACCTCGACACTCTTGCGTCCCTTGTCGTCGACCGCGCCCCTCGGGCCACCTCCCGCGCGGCCCGCTTCGAGCGCCTGATCACCACCCGGCTGAACGATCTCTACCGTTACGCCTGCTGGTTGACCCACGACCCCGCGACAGCCGACGACCTGGTACAGGAGACCATGCTGCGCGCCTGGAAGAGCCTCGACCGCCTGCAAAACCCCAAGGCCGCCAAGAGCTGGCTGATCACCATCCTGCGCCGCGAGAACGCCCGCCGCTTCGAGCGCTATCAGCCACCGCAGTCGACCATCCCCACCGAGGAGCTGGCCGCCGCTCGCAGCGAGTACGACACCTCCACCGAGGCCTTCGTACTGCGCCGCGCCCTGGCGCACCTGCCCGAGCGCTACCGCGAACCGCTGCTGCTGCAGATCATCCACGGCTACTCGCAGAAAGAGATCGCCGCCCGGCTCGGCCTCTCGCCGGCCGGCGCCGGCAGCCGCCTGTTCCGCGCCCGACGGAAACTGCGCGAGATGCTGGAAGGCGACGGGGAAACCGTAGCCTGATCGCCCAAGGGTTCGCGGCGAGGACGCCGCTCCTACCCGTAGGAGGCCCGTCCTCGGGCCGAACCGTTCACGAGCCGGAGCCTTCGCGGCGCGGACGCCGCTCCTACCCGTAGGACGTCCGTCCTCGGGCCGAACCATTCGCGACGGGGACGTCGCTCCCACAGGTGGTGCAGGAAGCCCGCGTGTAGGAGGCCCGTCCCCGGGCCGAAGGTTCGCGACGAGGACGTCGCTCCCACAGGTGGTGCAGGAAGCCCGCGTGTAGGAGGCCCGTCCCCGGGCCGAAGGTTCGCGGCGGGGACGTCGCCCCTGCCGCAGACCGAACCGCTCGCGGCGAGGACACCGCCCATCCTCGACATGCCCACCCGGTTGCGATCAATCGGTCAGATAAGTGGTCCCGTGCAGGCCGGCCTTGAGTTCACGGAAATAGCCATCAGCCGCGCGCCCCCCCACCCCGGCCGCGCGCAGCTTGTGACGGTAGCGCTCGAGCATCTGCTGCGGTTCGAAATGCACGTAACGCAGCAGCTCGTCCACGCTGTCGCCGCGCTCGGGCTCGGCCAGCCGATAGCCGCCCTGTTCGTCCAACTCGATATTCACCGCGTCGGTGTCGCCGAACAGGTTGTGCATGTCACCCAGGATCTCCTGGTAGGCGCCGACCAGGAAGATCCCCAGCAGGTAGGGCTCGCCGTTGTCGGCATGCAGTTTCAGCGTGGTCTCCACACCATCCTGGTCGACATACTGTTCGATGCAGCCGTCGGAGTCGCAGGTGAGGTCGTGCACCAGGGCGGCACGTTGCGGGGCCTCGTCCAGGCGCTGCAGCGGCATCACCGGAAAGATCTGCTCGATGGCCCAGACATCGGGCAGTGATTGGAACAGCGAGAAATTGCAGAACACCCGTTCGGCCAGCATCTCGTTGAGCTCATCGAGCAGCTCGCGGTGACGACGCGAACCGGGCCGCAGGCGGCTGCGTACCGCCTCGGCCAGCGCATACAGCCATTGTTCGGCATGGGCACGCTGCACCAGGCTCAGTTCGCCCTGCTCGAACTGTTGCTGAGCCTGGTCGAACAGGTGTCGCGCGGCCTGCCAGATGAGCAACGGCTGGCCCTGACCGGCCCGCGCATGCAGGCTCGCCAGCTCGCGCACCACGGGGGCGGCATCGTCTCGCGCCGCGCCATCCGGCGGCACCGAGGGCAGCTCGCGCTCGATCACCTCGGTGACCAGCACGGCATGATGCGCGGTGAGCGCGCGCCCCGACTCGGAAAAGATCATCGGCTCCGGCAGCCCGTGCTCACGGCAGCGCCGCTGGATCACCTCGAGTACCTCGCGCGCATAGGCGCGCACGCTGTAGTTCATGGAACAGAAGTGCCGGCTCGCCGTCCCCTCGTAGTCCACGCCCAGGCCACCGCCGACATCGACGATCCCGATCGGCGCCCCCGCCCGGTGCAGTTCCGCGTAGAAGCGCGCCGCCTCGCCGATGCCGCGGCCGATGTCGGCAATGTCCGGGATCTGCGAGCCGATATGCGAATGCAGCAATACCAGGCAATCGAGCATCCCAGCCTCGCGCAGGCGCTCGACCAGGGCCACCGTCTGCGCCGCCGACAGGCCAAACTTGGAACGCGCCCCGCCCGAGTTCTGCCACTTGCCCGCAGCCACCGCGGTCAGGCGCACCCGCACGCCCAGCAACGGCCGGATGCCCAGGTCGCGCGCAGCCTCGATCACCAGCTCCACCTCGGAGGGCTTCTCGATCACGATGTACACCGGATGGCCCAGGCGCTGGCCGATCAGCGCCAGGCGGATGTACTCGCGATCCTTGTAACCATTGCACACGATGGGACTGCCCGGCGCAGCCGCCGCCAGCACGGCCATCAGCTCGGGCTTGCTGCCGGCCTCCAGTCCCACGTCCCGGCCACTGCCCGCTATCTGTTCGACCACACTGCGCTGCTGATTGACCTTGATGGGATAGATGGCGCGATAGCCGCCCCCGTAGCCCAGTGCCTCCGCGGCCTCGGCAAAGGCATCGCACAACTGGCGCACCCGGGTGCGCAGCAGATCGTTGAAGCGCAGCAGCACCGGCCAGCTCAGGCCGGCGGCACGCACCTCGTGGGCGATACGATGCAGGTCCAGCTCTTCGCCGTCGCGCAGGCGCGGGCAGACCGTGACATGTCCCTCGGCATTGATGCCGAAGAACCCCTCGCCCCAGTAGCGGATGCCGTAGTTCTCTTCGACCGGATGGATGTTGGCTGGCATGCGGCAGACCTCGAAAAGATCGATTATCCGGCAGCGTTCAGCGGCTGGCCAGCGCCACGAAATCGCGCACCCAGGGCAGCTCGGCATCGGCTGCGCGCAGCGCGGCGTACATCTTGCCGTGCAGCCCACGCCGCCCCAGCGGTCGCGACACCAGGCCCGGCGGACACACTGAGGAGGCCAGCACCCAGTCCGGCAACACCGCCACGCCACGCCGGCTGGCGACCAGTTGCAGGATCACCGCGGTCAGCTCGCTCTGGCGCACCGACGCCGGCGCCACCCCGGCCGGGTCGAGAAAACGGGTGAACACATCCAGCCGCGAGGCCGGCACCGGGTAGGTGATGAGCGTCTCCCCCGCCAGGTGGTGCGGCTGGATGCGCTTGAGGCGCGCCAGCGGATGCGACTCCGCGAGCACCGCGCGCGCCTCGTAGACGAACAGCGGTGCGAAGTGCAGCGAACGATGGCGCGAGCGATCCGAGGTGACGACCAGGTCCACCTCACCGGACAGCAGATCGGGCAGTGCCTCGAAGCGTGCCTGCCGGATGTCGATGTCCACCACCGACCAGTTCTCGCGGAAACGCGCCAGCAACGGCAGCAGCCAGTCGTAGCAGGCATGGCATTCCAGTGTCAGGTACAGGCGTGCCGATGCCGACTGTTCGGGGTCGCCCAGCTCACGCTCGGCCCGCTCGACCTCGGGCAGCACGGTGCGCGCCAGCGCCAGCAGGCGCTCACCGGCGGGCGTCAGCGCCAGGGGCCGGGTCCCCTTGCGCACCATCGGCACCTCGAAGTAACGCTCCAGCGCGCGCAACTGGTGTGACAGCGCCGACTGGGTCAGGTGCAGCTTGCGCGCCGCGGCCGCGAGACTGCCGGTCTCGGACAGCGCTTGCAGGGTACGCAGGTGGCGAAGTTCGATAAACATGAACCAATCTCATCGAGTACTTGAGAATAATGAATTTGAATAAACACTCAACGGGCAGCATAGTCGCCGCCTGTAATCAGAACAACCACATCAGGGGACGACAACATGCTGGCACACAATCTCGGCTTTCCGCGCATCGGCGCCCACCGCGAACTCAAGTTCGCGCTCGAGCAATACTGGCGCGGCGAGATCGACCGCGAGGCCCTCGAGGCCACGGGACGCGAACTGCGCGCCGCGCACTGGCGACGCCAGCAGGCAGCCGGGATCGCGCTGATCCCTGTCGGCGACTTTTCCTTCTACGACCAGGTGCTGGATCACTCGGCGATGTTCGGCGTGGTGCCCGAGCGTTTCGGCTGGAACGGGAAGGAAATCGATCTCGACCTCCACTTCCGCATGGCCCGCGGGCGCGCACCGAGCGGTGAGCCCGCTGCCGCCTGCGAGATGACCAAGTGGTTCGACACCAATTACCACTATCTGGTCCCCGAAGTGGTGAAGGGCCAGCGTTTCGCGCTGTCCTCGCGCAAGCTGTTCGACGAGGTGGCCGAGGCGAAGGCGCAGGGCATCCCCTTCAAGCCGGTATTGATCGGTCCGCTCACCTGGCTGTGGCTGGCCAAGGTCAAGGGCGAACCCTTCGACCGCCTCGAACTGCTCGACGACCTGCTGGCCGTGTATGACGAGATCCTCGGCCAGCTCGCCGCCCTCGGCGCCGAGTGGGTACAGATCGATGAACCCGCACTGGTGCTCGACCTGCCCGTGGCCTGGCAACAGGCCTGCGAGGCCGCCTACAACCGCCTGCAGGCCGCGCCGGTAAAGCTGCTGCTCACCACCTACTTCGGCGGTCTGGAGGACAACCTCGGCCTGGCCCTGTCGCTGCCCACCGCCGGCATCCACGTGGACCTGGTGCGCGCGCCCTCGCAGCTCGAGGCCGTGCTCGATCGCCTGCCCCCCTACAAGACACTGTCCCTGGGCCTGATCGACGGACGCAACATCTGGCGCGCCGACCTCGACGCCGCCCTGGAGACCCTGGAGAGCGCCGCCGGCCGCATCGGCGCCGACCGCCTGTGGGTCGGGCCTTCCTGCTCGCTGCAGCACGTGCCGGTGGACCTGGCGTCGGAAGACCAGCTCGATGCCGAGCTGCGCACCTGGCTGAGCTTTGCCGAGCAGAAGCTGGGCGAACTGGGTGTGCTGGCGCGCGCCATCGAAGAAGGTCCCGACAGCGTCGCCTCTCAGCTGGCAGCCGCACGCGCCGCGCTGACCGCCCGGCGCACCTCCGAGCGCATCCACCGGCCCGAAGTGGCCGAACGCCTGGCCACGATCGACGATGCCATGCTCTCGCGTCGCAGCCCCTATGCCGAACGGCGCCCATTGCAACGCGCACGGCTCGAGCTGCCGCTGTTCCCGACCACCACCATCGGCTCCTTCCCGCAGACGCCGGAGATCCGCAAGGCACGGCGCGACTACAAGGCCGGCGCCCTGTCCGAGGCCGATTACGTCGCCCACATGCGCGAGGAGATCGCCCTGTGCGTGAGCAAGCAGGACGAGTACGGCCTGGACATGTACGTGCACGGCGAACCCGAACGCAACGACATGGTCGAGTACTTCGGCGAGCTGCTCGAGGGCTTCGTCTTCACCCGCTTCGGCTGGGTACAGTCCTATGGCTCGCGCTGCGTCAAGCCGCCGATCATCTTCGGCGACGTGTCACGCCCCGCACCCATGACGGTGGACTGGATCACCTATGCCCAGTCGCTCACCGACAAGCCCATGAAGGGCATGCTCACCGGCCCCGTGACCATTCTCAACTGGTCCTTCGTGCGCGATGACCAGCCGCGCGCCGATACCTGTACCCAGATCGCGCTGGCGCTGCGCGACGAGGTACTGGACCTGGAGGCCGCCGGCATCCGCGCCATCCAGATCGACGAGGCCGCCCTGCGCGAGGGCCTGCCGCTGCGCCGGCGCGACTGGCAAACGTATCTTGACTGGGCGGTGCGCGCCTTCCGCCTCACCACCTCGGGGGTGCGCGACGAGACCCAGATCCACACCCACATGTGCTACTCGGAGTTCAACGACATCATCGCCTCGATCGCCGAGATGGACGCCGATGTCATCACCATCGAGACCTCGCGCTCGCAGATGGAGCTGCTCGACGCCTTCGTGGACTTCGAGTACCCCAACGAGATCGGCCCCGGCGTGTACGACATCCACTCGCCCAACATCCCCAGCGTGGAACAGATCGTCGAACTGATGCGCCTGGCCGCACAGCGCATCCCCACCGAACGCCTCTGGGTGAACCCCGACTGCGGCCTCAAGACCCGCGGCTGGGCCGAGGTCGACCCGGCACTGCACAACCTGGTCGAGGCCGCACGCCGGCTGAGGGAGGAGTTTGCGGATCAGGCGGCAGGTTAAGCCACCGGCCACCTGTCACTGCAACCGATACCCCGCATGACAGGCCGTGCACTGCGCCATCACGTCGGCCAGGGCGCGCAGGGCCGTCGCCGGATCGCCGCGCACCTCGGCATCGCGCGCGGCCTGGGCGAACCGGCTGGCGGCGTGGTGCATGGCGGTGCCGGCCTGGCGCATGCCCTCGGGCATGAAAGGCGCCATGTGGGCGGCACCGTGCAGCTGCATGGCGCTCATGCCCAGGCGTCCTTCGGCCAGCTCGGCGGCGCCCTCGTAATCGGCCTGCCCGAGGCGGGTGACGATCCCGCGCAGGGTCTCCAGGTGGTCACGCATGTTGTGCAGCATGTGTTCCCGCATCATGGGCGGCAGCTCCACCAGGACACGACCGTCCTCCGCAACGGCGGACAGCGGCAACAGGCACAACGGAATCAGCTTCGTCCATTTCATGGTCTTCTCCAGGTCAGCGACTATCTTACCCTCGACAGGCTGCGCTGACCAGCGCTGCACCCACCCCATTCCTGGGCGGGAGCCGAATGTTCGCGACGAGGGCGTCGCTCCCACAGGGTCTGCAGGAGGCTCGTCCTCGGGCCGAACGGTTTGCACTCTTGCCCTGTTGCACCCCCGGCAGTCGCTCGCTATGGTGCGCGAAACGCAATTGGAGGTAGATTCATGGCGCTCGACGAGAACTGGTTCACCGAGGTCGACGAGGAGATCCAGTCGGCCTTTTCGCTGAAGGTCCGCAAGAAGCTCCACGAAGAGCAGTCCGCCTTCCAGAAGATCGAGGTCTACGAGACCGAAGGCTTCGGGCACCTGCTGGTGATCGACGGCTTCACCATGGTGAGCACCCGGGACAATTTCCTCTACCACGAGATGATGACCCACCCAGTGCTGTTCACCCATCCCGATCCCAAACGGGTGGCCATCATCGGCGGCGGCGACTGCGGTTCGCTGCGCGAGGTGCTGCGCCACCCCGGTGTCGAGCATTGCGTGCAGATCGATATCGACGAGCGGGTGACCCGGGTCTCTGAGCAGTTCTTTCCCGAGCTGTGCGAGGCCAACGACGATCCGCGCGCCGAGCTGCTGTTCATCGACGGCATCCAGTGGATGAAGGATGCCGAGCCGAACTCACTGGACGTGATCATCGTCGATTCCACCGATCCCATAGGCCCCGGCGAGGTGCTGTTCTCAACCGAATTCTACGCCGCCTGTCACCGCGCCCTGGGCGAGGACGGCCTGATCGTGCAGCAGAGCGAGTCGCCGCTGGCACACCTGCCCATCCTCGAGCGCATGTACCGCAACTACCGGGCCGCGGGCTTCCGCGCGGTGCAGACCCTGTTCTTCCCGCAGCCCATCTATCCCACCGGCTGGTGGTCGGCCACCATCGGCGGCAAGGCCGACAGCTTGCCCGGGTTCCGCGAGGCGGACGCCCGTGACAAGCCTTTTGCCACCCGCTACTACAACACGGAGATCCATCGCGCGGCCTTCGCTCAGCCCGAGTTCTTCCGCGAGGCAGTCGCAAGCTGGCGATGAATACCCTGCTGGCCACTACCCTGCTCAACATGACCCTGATCGCCACCGTGGTGATCGTGCACTACGAGTTCCTGATCCGCGCCTCCGACGCCATCCCACGCCTTTGCCGGCATCACCGCCCACGTATCCTTCTCGGCGTGCTGGCGGCACTGGTAGCGCACTCGGTGGAGATCTGGATCTTCGGCCTGGGCTACTGGTTCATGCATCACAGCGAGGGCTTCGGACACCTGCAGGGCAACTTCGACGGCTCACTGCTGGACGCGGCCTACTTCTCCTTCACCACCTACAGCACCCTGGGCTTTGGCGACATCGAACCGATTGGGCTGTTGCGCTATACCGCCGGCATGGAGGCGCTCGCCGGCCTGGTGCTGATCACCTGGTCGGCTTCCTTCCTGTACGTGGAGATGCAGCGTTACTGGGACGAGCGCTGATAGGTCACGAAGTGATGGGGGATGGGGTTGCGCTCGTCCACCTGTCCTGCAATGCGTTCGACTTCGCGCCAGTCGCCGCGATCGAAGGCGGGGAAGAAGGCATCACCCTCAGGCTCGGCGTGAACCTCGGTCAGGTAGAGTCGCGCGGCCAGCGGCAGCGCCTGGGCATAGAGCTGGGCGCCGCCGATGAGCATCAGTTCATCGACATCGCCGAACTGCGCGATGGCCTGCTCCAGCGAATGCACCACCAAGCCCCCCTCGGCGCGATAGCCGGGATTGCGGCTGATCACCACGTGCGTGCGATGCGGCAACAGGCCGGGCAGGGACTCCCAGGTACGGCGGCCCATGAGGATGGGCTTGCCCAGGGTGAGCCGCTTGAAATGCGCCAGGTCGGCGGGCAGACGCCAGGGCAGGCGGTTGTCGATACCGATCACGCCATTGTCGGCGACCGCGGCGATGATCGACAGCTTGGGAACGACGGCAGACATGCCACCATCGTATCAAACCCGTCCCGGTCCTTCCGGGACGGGTCTCCTCGTGCTGTGACGTTCAGGCGGCCAGCTCTTCACAGAGTTCTTCTTCGGCCTCGATCAGCATCTCGATGATGACTTCCATTTCGCGGCTGTTCTCTTCGGCCAGTTCGCGGATCTGCCCGCAGTCGATGGTGAGTGCCTCAGCGTTCATGACGGTACCTCCTGTCAATGTGTGTATTAGAAGATTAGTCTCTTCTGATTCTCTGACGAGTGGAAAGTTCTCCGTCACCTGATCCTGGTCAACAAAAGAAACCGACTCAGACGGCGACCACGCCCTTGATGTGCGGATGGTGCTGGTAGGCGACCAGCTCGATGTCCTCGTAGCCGAAGGCGAACAGGTCACCCACTGCAGGATTCAGGCGCAGACGTGGCAGGGGGTAGGGCTCGCGGGTGAGCTGCAGGGCGATCTGTTCCTGGTGATTGCTGTAGATGTGGGCATCGCCCAGAGTATGGACGAACTCGCCCGGCTCGAGACCCGTGACCTGGGCGATCATGTGGGTGAGCAAGGCGTAGCTGGCGATATTGAAGGGCACGCCCAGGAACACGTCGGCGCTGCGCTGGTAAAGCTGGCAGGACAGGCGCCCCTCGGCGACATAGAACTGGAACAAGGCATGGCAGGGCGCCAGCGCCATCTTGCCCCGACGCACGTTGTCCTGCGGCGGGAGGGTCTCGTCGGGCAGGTCGGCCGGGTTCCAGGCCGAGACGATGATGCGCCGCGAATCGGGCGTGTTGCGGATCTGCTCGATCACCTGGGCGATCTGGTCGATATGCCGTCCGTCCGGCGCCGGCCAGGAGCGCCACTGATAGCCATAGATCGGCCCCAGTTCTCCATCCTCGGTGGCCCATTCGTCCCAGATACGCACGCCGTTTTCCTTGAGATAGGCGATGTTGGAATCACCGCGCAAGAACCACAGCAGCTCGTGGACCACCGACTTGAAATGGATGCGCTTGGTGGTGACCAGCGGAAACCCTTCAGCCAGGTCGAAACGCATCTGGTAGCCGAACACCGACTGGGTGCCGGTACCGGTGCGGTCGCCCTTGGACACACCGTGCTCGCGCACGTGACGCAGCAGATCGAGATACGCTTTCATGAACTCACCCTACGCGATCGGTACACCAGATACAGCCCGAACAGGATCATCGGCAAGGACAGCAGCTGCCCCATGGTCAACCAGCCGAGGGCCAGGTAGCCGATGTGCGAGTCCGGCATACGCACAAACTCGATCAGAAAACGGAACACCCCGTAACCAAGCAGGAACGAGCCCGACAGGAAGCCCATGCCCGATGGCCGGCGCGCCGCCCACCACAGCAGGGCGAACAGCACCACCCCCTCCAGTCCGGCCTCGTAGAGCTGGTTGGGGTGCAGCGGCGGCGTCTCGGGCGTGCCCGGCGGCAGGCCCAGCTTGTTCAGGCACAGGTCGAGATGGCCTGCACAAGGCACGCGCATACCCCAGGGCAGGTCGGTGGGCGCACCCCACAGCTCGCCGTTGATGAAATTGCCGATGCGTCCGAAGAACAGGCCGATCGGCACCAGTGGGGCTATGAAGTCGGTCACCTGCAGAAAGCGCAGCCCCTGACGCCGGGCAAACCAGAGCATTGCCACCAGCACCCCCAGCAGGCCACCGTGGAAGGACATGCCACCTTCCCAGATACGCAGCAACGCCAGCGGGTCGTCCAGCCAGCGGCCGAAATCGTAGAACAGGATATAGCCCATGCGGCCGCCGACGATCACCCCCAGGGCGCCGAAGAAGATCAGATCCTCGAGCTGCCGCTCGTCGATCACGCTGCCCGGCCGCCGCGCCAGGCGCTGGCCGAGCAGCCAAGCCCCGGCGAAGCCCAGCAGGTACATCAGGCCGTACCAGCGCACCGCAGCGGGCCCCAGGTGCAGGATGACGGGATCGAAAGCGGGATACTGCATGGTGCGCAAGTGTATCAATGAAAGCGCGCCCATGCCGCCGATCGTCCACCACATCGCCACCCACTGACGCTTTCGCAGCCTGATCCAAATTCCTCAAATCCACCGAAAACTCAAGTTTTTCGGCGCACCGCCGTTAGCCCCAGCACACCCCGCGACACCACGAGAGAGTTCGTTATGAGGCTGATGAGCATGAACGAAAGGAAACGACCGCCTGTGCATCTGCGCACCCTGGGGGAACGACTGCGCTACTGCCGGCGCCAGATGGGATGGACACAGGAACAGCTCGCCATGCAGGCCGGGACCAATCAGGCGGTGATCCAGAAGATCGAAAACGGCAAGAGCCTGCGCCCGCGCAAGATCGACGAGATCGCGGCAGTGCTCGAAGTCAACCCGGCCTGGCTGATGTTCGGTGACGACAAGGCCACGCCTCTGACCGACGACGCGCGCGAGGTGGCCGAGCTGTGGATGAGCCTGCCAGAGCACGACCGCCGTCGCATTCTCGAGGAGATCCGCCGCCTGGCGGCACGCAACTCGCGCACCCAATGAAACGACCGCAATCACATGCCGGGCAGCACCCGCAGGTAAAACGCCTTCAGATAGGCCGTCTCGGGGATGGCGGGATGTACCGGGTGATCCGGTCCCTGCTGGCCACTCTCAAGGAGTTGCAGGTAACGATCACCGTGACGTGCGGCCTGCTGCACCACGCGCAGCAGTTCGTCCCGGGTCATATGGGAAGAACAGGATGCCGTCACCAGTAGGCCGTCGCGCGAAACCAGGCTGATCGCCGCCTCGTTCAGCCGCCGGTAGGCCAGGGCACCCTCCTTCATGTCCTTGCGCCGCTTGATGAAGGCCGGCGGATCCAGCACCACCACGTCGAAACGTTCGCCCTCGGCCTTCAGCGTGCGCAGGGCATCGAAGGCATCCGCCTTCACCCCTTCCACGCGATCCGCCACGCCGTTCGCCAACGCATTCTCGCGCACCCCTTCCAGCGCACGGGCAGAGGCGTCCACGCACACGACCTCACGCGCGCCCGCATACGCCGCACGCACACCCCAGGCGCCGACATAGCTGCACACATCCAGTACCCGCGCACCCTCGACCTGCGGCATCAGCCGATCGCGGTTGGCCGCCTGATCGAAGAACCAGCCGGTCTTCTGGCCCTCGGTGGGTGACACCTCGAAGCGACAGCCCCCTTCTTCGACGACCACCCGGTCGGGCACCCGGCCGTGCGCCACCTCGACATAACGCTCCAGGCCCTCGAGTTCACGCACCGCACTGTCGTTGCGCCACAGGATCGAGGCCGGCGAGAGCACCTTGTCCAGGGCCGCCACGATGTCCTCGCGCAGCCGCTCCATGCCGGCGGTACCGATCTGCGCCACCAGGTGATCGCCGTAACGGTCCACCACCAGACCCGGCAGAGCATCGGATTCGCCGAACACCAGCCGATAACAGGGCGTGGCATAACGACGCTCGCGCAGGGCCAGGGCGATCTTCAGGCGATGTACCAGCAGCGAACGGTCCAGCGCATGCTCCCGGTCGCGGCTGGTGATGCGCGCACAGATCAGGGAATGCGGGTTGGCATAGGCGTGAGCGATGAAGCGGCCACGCGCGTTCTCGATGACCACCGGCTGCCCCGGCTCCAGTCCCTTGAGCGGCGTGGCCGCAGTGTCGATCTCGTTGGAATAGACCCACAGATGGCCGGCACGCAGACGGCGGTCCTGATGGGGCTTGAGGCGCAAGACAGGCAGAGACATGAAGCAATCCGGTAACACGAAAGGGCCGCAAGGGTACCAGATCGGGGCGGTCTCAGCGTCGTGCCATTCGCCCCAGGCTGGCGCTGGTCACCAGCAACCAGGCCAGCAGATAGAGGCCGTAGATCACTGCCATCCAGCCGGGCATGCTCAGGCCAAGAAAGGCCCATTGCACATCGCCGCACAGCCCTGTGGGCTGGAACACCCCCGGCCACCAGGCATCCAGTGGCGCCCAGGAGGGGAAGTCGGCCAGGTAAGTACAGCGCATCTCCACCTCGCCCCACTGGATACCCACATGTTCCAATGCCAACAGCAGACCCCAGCCGGCGGATACCGGCCACAGGAGCAGGGCCGCCAGGCGCACCAGCAGCACCTGCGGCGCCACGGCTCCCAGCAGTCCCGCGAACAGGATGCCCGCCACCGCAACACGCTCGTAGACACACAGCACGCAGGGGGCGAGCGCCATGCCGTACTGGAAGTAGAGGGCGGCCAGCTCCAGGCCCAGCGCCGTGGCGGCGAGCAGCAGCCAGGGCCAGCGCTGACGCGGCAGTTCAACGAAGAAGTCGATCATCATAAGCCTAGACATGATGTCTAGAGTCGCACATCCCGGCCGACGGTGTCACAGGCGCACAAGCTCCCCTGCTCGTAGCTCCGGGTGAATCAGCAACGGTGATCCTCTCTATTGCTGCTCTGCCTGCGAACACGCCAGCGCATGACTCGGTCTCCGGGCAGCTCGCCGACACGGCGGGCCTGATCACCTGCGCCACCGATACCGGCAAGAACGTCACCCTGCAGATGCAGACCGAGCCCTTTTCACTCCCTGGTGTGCCCGGCAGGAAATCGCGTCTCCCACGAGAAACCCCTGCAATCGAGACGTTTCCCCTCCCTCCCCCTGCGCCTATGATGGCAGCATGAGCCAGAATCGCCTTACCGACGCCACCAGCCCCTATCTGCAACAGCATGCGGACAATCCCGTGCACTGGTGGCCCTGGTGCGAAGAGGCGCTGAGCGAGGCGCGCCGCAGCGACCGCCCGATCCTGCTGTCCATCGGCTATTCGGCCTGCCACTGGTGTCACGTGATGGCCCACGAGTCCTTCGAGGACCCCGCCACCGCCGAGCGGATGAACCGGCTGTTCGTCAACATCAAGGTGGACCGCGAGGAACGCCCCGACCTGGATCGCATCTACCAGAACGCCCACCAGCTGTTGGCGCAGCGCCCCGGTGGCTGGCCCTTGACGGTATTCCT
>AMFO01002499.1_pt1 | contig 28422 bp, 23 predicted proteins | sample 552608 | NCBI WGS metagenome assembly AMFO01 (sample SAMN01893955, study PRJNA167987) | microbial mat metagenome | biome: hydrothermal vent | place: USA: Loihi, Hawai'I | collected 2003-05-01
GCTGGAGCGCGCCCTGGCTGCCCTGGGCGACGTCGTGCCCTACGACCTCGCAGCGGTCTTTCGCCTGCGTGACCAGCACCTGCATGTCATCGCGGCCTCGGGCCCCCTGGACGGCCGCCAGGTGCGCGCCCACACGCTTGCGCTGGACCACTTTCCGACCATCCGTCGGGCGCTGGAGACTCGGCGGCCGATCCCTCTGGAAGAACACCACCACCGCAGCGACGAAGGCGATCCCTACGACGGCGTGCTCGATCTGCCGCACGGCCACTCCTGCATGGTGGTGCCGCTGTTCTCCGGCGACCAGAACCTCGGTCTCATCACGCTGGATCGCCGGCACTGCTCGGTCTACTCCCAGCAAGCGGTCCGCCTTGCCGGTGTCTACGGCCAGCTCGTCAGCATGGCCCTGCGCTTTGCCGATCAGGCGGCCCTGCTGGATCGCTACCGCCACCAGCTCGAAGCAGCGAACAAGGACCTGCTCCGCGACGCCGGTGGCGGCGCAGGAGCCTGCCGGCGCATGGAGAGCAGCCTGTCGCGGCCCATGCAGGCGCTGATCCGGCTGGCCCGAGCGGTGGCGCGCAGCGACCTGCCGGTGCTCGTCCAGGGGGAGACAGGCACCGGCAAAGAAGTGCTCTGCCAGGCTATGCACCACTGGAGCCCCCGGGCCGACGGCCCCTTTGTCTCGCTCAACTGTGCAGCTCTGCCCGAACAGCTCGTCGAGAGTGAGCTCTTCGGCCACGTCAAGGGTGCCTTCTCTGGAGCGGTGGCAGATAGGCGGGGGCGCTTCCTGTCGGCCAACGGGGGCACACTCCTGCTCGACGAAGTCGGCGACCTCCCCATTGCGGCGCAGGGCAAGCTGCTGCGGGTGCTGCAGGAGGGCAGCTTCGAGCCCGTCGGCAGCGACCGCAGCTTCACCGTCGACGTGCGGGTGCTGGCCGCAACCCACGTCGATCTGCAGGCTGCGGTGCAGGACGGCCGCTTTCGCCAGGATCTCTACTACCGCCTCGCCGTCTTCCCACTGACCATGCCCCCGCTGCGGCAGCGGGCCGAAGACGTGACCGCGATCGCCCACGACCTCCTGCATGAGCTGGCCCGCACGGGTCGCGGCGGACCCTGGACCCTGTCGGACGCTACCGTGGCGGCGCTACAGACGGCCCCTTGGCCCGGCAACGTGCGCCAGCTCCGCAACGCGGTCGAGCGCGCCACCATCCTCCAGCCGCAGGGGGCGCTGGAACCAGTCCACCTGGGCCTGGACACAGTCACCAGGCCCGCGGCTGGACCCGTGCCGGCTGGACCCGTGCCGGCTGTGCCGGGCGCCTTTGTGGACAACGAGCGGGCCTACATGCAAGGCCTGCTCGCCTGGACCGGGGGGCGTGTCTCCGGCTCGGGCGGTGCCGCGGACGTGTCGGGCCTGCACCCCAGCACCCTGCGGAGTCGCCTCAAGAAGCTCGGTCTGCGGTGAGCATCGGCGTGGCCACCGGGGGCGGGGTGGTTACCCCATGGTCCATGTCGCTCCTGCTGTTCATGCTCGCGCTGGCCTGTGAGAACACCGACCAGACCCCGACAGGACGTCAACCCGCCGAAGTCTCGGGCACCGAGCCGGCAGCTTCGACTCCGACAGCGGTCCCCGCACCTACCTGGCCGCCGGCGCAGGAACGGACCCTCGCGCCAGAGATCGCGCAGGCAGTCTCCCTGCTCGACAAGGGGGACCGCACCGGGGCGCTGGTCCTGCTGGAGACCTACCTCGCCACTACCTCCGACGATCCTGACGCTATGCAGTGGCGGGCCGCCGCTCGCCTGGCCGAAGATCCCCAGGCGGTGATGCCGGCCGAGCGTGATCTGGCCCGCGCCATCGATCTGGATCCCGACTACGTGCTTGCGCGGGTGGGCATGTGCGACCTGTTGATCCCCCAGCGCCGCTGCCCCGAAGCCATGGTGCACCTGGACTGGATGGTCGCCCACTACCCTGACCTGGCCGACGTCTGGGCCAACCGCGCGTTCTGCTGGTTGGCCACCGGTCACGGTCCCGAGGGCATCGCCGACGCTGAGCACGCCTGCTCTTTGGGACACACCCGCTCCTGCGGGCAGCTCCCTGCGCTGCGGGCCCGCCAGGCCAAGCTGGACTCGGCCAAGCTGGACTCGGCCAAGCTGGACTCGGCCAAGCTGGACTCGGCCAAGCTGGACTCGGCCAAGCTGGACTCGGCCAAGCTGGACTCGGCCAAGCTGGACTCGGCCAAGCTGGACTCGGCCACTGGGGCCGCCCCGGCTGCCGAAGACAAGGGACTGGCCGGCCAGGCGGAGGACTGACGCAGGGTGGCTTCGGCACGGGACCAGCACCGCATTCCCCACGACCTCTCGCTGGAGCTGGCCCGAAGAGTGACCCGAGCCGCGCTGACAGCCTACCGGACCCGCTTCGGGCGCTTGGCACCGACCGGGCAGTGGATCGACGAAGACCACGCGGTGCTGGGCTTTGTCGTGGCCGGCCGGCGTATCGAGGGGCAGGTCATCGTGCAGCCTGCTGCCATCGTGCTCCAGCTCGACGTGCCTGCTGTGTTCCGCCCGCTGCGCCGGCAGGCCATCGAGATCATCGAAGCCGAGGTGCGGGGCTGGATCGAGCGAGCGCATGCCGGGGAGCTGGACGAGGGGTGAAGGCGCCAGGTCGCGGTGCGGACAGCCAGCCACTTCTCCCAGCCATGAGCTGTCGCGCGACATCGTGGCCGGGCGAGACGACCGCCAGTGTTCCGGTACTTCGACGCCAGCGCGCTGGTCGAGCGGTACGTGGAAGAATCGGAGAGCCGGGACGTAGGCGACCGGCCCGCCGTCTCTCGCCCGCCGTCTCTCGCCCGCCGTCTCTCGCCCGCCGTCTCTCGCCTGCCGTCTCTCGCCTGCCGTCTCTCACCTGCCGTCTCTCACCTGACGTGGCCGAGACATCGAGCACGACGGAGCACCCCTGGGAACCGGTTGATCTCAGGCCACCACGCGCCGGCCGCAGATCAACGCCAGCGCCATGATCGCCACCTGCGGGTTCACGCCCAGGTTGGTCGGAAAGACGCTGCTGTCGGCAATGAACAGGCCGGGGTGGTGGTGGTGGCGAAAGTCTGGCCCCACGACGCTGTGGCGGGGGTCGCTGCCCATGCGACAGGTGCCGAACATGTGGGTGATGACCGGCGTGAAGGCCGAGGCACGGGTGGGACCTTGCTGCTCCAGGCGGATCAGCTCACGGGGATCGTCGATGCTCTCCGCGAAGCCGCGAAGACCTGGGGAGACCCGCTGTGCGCCCGCGGCCAGCATCAGCTCGCCCAGCACCCGCAGGCCGCGCCGGAACAGCGCCAGATCCCGCGGGCGGGGGGACCAGGTCAGCACCGTGCGACCGCCCAGGACCCGCACTCGGCCCTCCGTCCGGGAGCGAATGGCGGCTCCCCAGTCCGCCCAGTGCGCCAGGTCGGTGATCGCGGCGGCGAGGCGGCCACCGACTCCGTCCATGCGGCTGGCCATGATCCCCAGGCCAAAGCCCAGGGTCTCGAACTTGAGGCCCTCGTGGCGCAGGCCGGTGACCTCGTGGCCCTGGGTCGCCCCCTCCCACATGCGCACCTCCTGGGCAAAGCGGCCGGCCAGGGAGACTCCCGGGTGGCACTGGAAGTGGCGGCCTACCGGCCCCTGGCGGATGCCGCTCTTCAGCAGGAGGGCTGGGGTCTGGATGGCGCTGGCAGCCAGCACGACGATGTCGGCGCACACCTTGAAGCGGGCACCACCGGTGCAGCGTCCCTGCACGCCCTGCACTCGCTGGTACCGCCGGGTCAGGTGCGCGACCTCGGCGTCGTGGACCAGGGTCGCGCCCGCTGCCAGCGCGTCGACCAGCATCGTGGCATCGGCAGACTGCTTGTGGCCGCCGGGGCACCCCTGCATGCAGCGCCCCAGTCCCCGGCAGCCCCGTACGTTGCGACGGATCGGGCGGTGGTCCAGGCCCAGAGCGTCGGCGCCCCGGGCCATCAAGAGGTTCTTGGGACCTGCCACGGAGGGGTCGGTGGGGGCGACGCCGATGCGCTCTTCGACCTCGTCCGTCGCGGCCTGCAGTGCCTCCCAGCTCAGCCCCTCGCCCAGGGAAGGGTCCGCTGCGAGCCAGTCCTGGTGTATGTCTTGGGGCAGGCGCCAGCAGATGGCGCCGTTGATGGGAGAGCTGCCTCCGACCATGCGCCCCTGCAGCACGGGCACGGGCATCGGTCCGAGCGCGACCGAGGCCCCCATGTCCCGGTAGGCGCCGGCCATGGCTCGAAAGGCCGAGCGCGGGTGCTGCTCGGGCGCCAGGCGAGGGCCGGCTTCGAGCACCACCACCCGGGCGCCAGCGCGGGCGACTTCGCGGGCCACGGTCGCGCCGGCGGGTCCGCTCCCGACGATGACCACGTCGGTGTGCAGGTCGAGGTCGGTGCTGAGGGTGCGGCCGTCGATCACCTCCACGACTGCTCCTTCACCTGGCGGTCCGCGGTGTCGTCGTCGAACCAGGCCAGGCAAGCCACCAGCTTGGCGACCAGGAGGAGCTGGTCGAAGCCGGGCAGGGCCGCCGCTCGCTGGAGGACGGCGTCCTGATCGTCGGGTCCGAGCTCGGCGAGCGCCCGGCCTCGCAGCAGCCTAGCCAGCACCGAGCCGATCAGCCAGGCGGCCAGGGCCAGGCCGAAGCGGAGGTGGGCGGGTGCCGCTTCGTCGAAGCGCTGCCAGAAGGGGGCGAGGTCCAGCGCGGCCAGTGCCGGCAGCTCCGCGCTCGGGGAGGGGATCATCGCCTCGACCAGCGCCTGGCGGCGGGACTGCGTGCTCACACTCGGCTCGGCATGGCAGGGGTCTACAGCAGGGTGAAGGAGGGTTCAAGGGGGGCGGACGCTGTCGCCGGTGGGGCCGACCTGCTTCTCTCCCCCCGACCTGCCCCTCTCCCCCGACCTGCCCCTGTGCGTGCAGGCCGCCTCAGCGGGGGTGCACCCGGTGGACGAGATCGTCACCGCCGGGCTCGGTGAAGTTCCGCGTGTCGCTGTCGCGGCGCCGGTTCGGACCGAAGGAGTAGACGATCAGCAGCTCCTCGTCGTCATCCCACAGTACCCAGTAGGGGTTGTTCCACGGATCGAGGAAGTAGCCCTTGCGGTCGGCGCGTCCGCCTTCCGTCTCGGCCGGTGTTGGCTGCGCCTCGAGGAAGCTGCTCGACGTCCCGAAGTGCAGGTACTCGCTGGTCGTCGCGGTGTAGATCCGCTTGTGCACCCGGCTCTTGTGCAGGAGCTCTGGCTGCACGGCGATGGCCATGTCCTCGGCGAGCTGGTCCAGCTCGGCCCGGGTCTGGGCGATGCGGTCTTCGTCCGAACCGTACAGGGCCAGCTCGAGGACCGGAGCGGTGGCTACTCCCAAGAACAGGACAACGGGGAGCAGGGCAAGCAACGCGGTGCGCGGGCGCCCCGGGCTGCTGTCGCGCAGAAGGGCGTCGGCCAACAGCACGACGCCCAAGGTGCACTCCGCCGCTTCACCGGCGAGGTCCACCGGGTAGTCGAGCTCGACGGAGGCGATCAGAGCAAAGACGGGCGCCAGCACGACGGGCGGGGTCAGCTCACGGAACACGACGAAGCGCCGCCCCAGCGCGCCAAGGATCCCCCCGGCGACTCCGTACAGCACGGCGAAGGCCGACACCAGGAAGCGGCTGTCCAGGCTGAAGCCGCCGATATCCTGGTTGGTCAGCAGGTTGTGCAGGTTGGTCTCCTGCTGGTAGTTGGCCTCGAGGAAGAGCACTGGGGGTTGAAAGCCGAGCAGCCGCTGGCCCCAGGACATCTCTTCTCCCGCCACGAAGAGACAGAGGGCGGCGAGTCCCAGGCCCGCGACGCGGCCCCAGCCGCTACCGCGCAGGGCCCGCCAGCCGAACACCGCGGTGGCGGCGAGGAAGGCGTGCACCGTGGCCCACTCAATCCAGGAGTCTTCCCGCATCCACGAGTCCCACAGGTGCTTGTCGTAGGACGCGAAGACCAACACGGTGACGAACAGGTCGAGCCCGAGCAGTGCCAGGATCTCGGGGGCCTGGCGTCGCCAGCCGGCCAGGGTGTGGGCGCCGAGTGCGCCCAGGGCGGCGATGGTCGTGAGGGTGAGGACCAGCATCGCGGAAGCGTACCGCGCAGCAACAGGTCGGACCCCCGCCGTGAAGCTTGGCAACGCAGCGTGACGGGACGTGAAATCGACGCGTCGCCGCACCACTTATGGTGACGTAGACAGTCCTTTGGAGCGTCTATGGCACCGACACTTGCCCGTCCCTGCGGTCTCCGCGGCGGCGGAGCCTCCCTCGAGTTCGCTCTCTTGCTGCCCGTCTGGGTCACCATCATGGCCGGCTCGCTGGAGGCGTCCTGGTACATCTACCAGCAGACCTCGCTGGAGACGGCCGTCAATGCCGGGTGCCGGTCAGGCGCGACCATGGACCCGGGCACCAACGACTGGCGTCTGTCCCAGCTCACCCTGCGGGCGCAGAACAAGATCACCAGCAAGCTCTCGGAGCTGGGCGGCGACTGCAGCAACTGCAGCTTCGTCTTCACGCTGGACGGCGTTGCGCCGGAACGCAGCCTGATCTGTGATGTCACGTGGCCTGCGGGCTCTGCCGGCGGTGCCGTCCTGGTGTACAACACGGTGTCGGCGCAGCAGGTGGCACTGCTGGAGTTCCAGCCTCTGTAGGTCGCGCTTGCAGAAGAACAGAGGCCGGGTCGCAGGACCCGGCCTCTTGCATGTGTTGTGGCGCCAGGCCCGAGCGGGCTGTTTCGCTGGCGCCGCGTGCAGTCCGGCTCACCGCCCCCCGCCTACTCCACGATCGCCGCCGTGAAGCCGAAGTCCACGCCGCCCTCGATCAGCCCACCGGTCGCCACCCCAACCGACTGGTCGGCGAAGGGGTCCAGGCGCATCCAGATGTTCTTCTTCTTGGCACTGCCACTGGTGCGCACGTCGTAGATCTCCGCCCAGACGAAGCCGACAATGGTCTCGGTGCCGTTGAAGTGGCCGCTGTCGAAGTCGCACTCGTCTTCTTCGTCGTCGTCGTCGTCGTCGGAGTCGTCGTCTTCGTCGGAGTCGTCGTCGTCGTCGTCGTCGTCTTCGTCGTCGTCATCGGAATGGTGCCCGTTGCCGTGGTCGTCGTCCTCGGAGTCGTCGTCGTCTTCGGAGTCGCCGTCGTCTTCGGAGTCGCCGTCGTCCTCGGAGTCGCCGTCGTCGTCGACCTCGTCGCACTCACAGTACTCGTCTCCACCGTCGAAGACGATGATCACTCCCTCGAGCACACTGCCATAGTCGTCGTCGTCGATGGCGCTGTTGTCGGATTGCTCGGGGGTCTCTCCCCACTCGTCGGAGTCCCAGTCGGTGTCGCTGTCTTCGATGATCTCCGCCATTGTCGACAGTGCGGAGGTGACGACGCCGTTCTGCAACCCCACCTCGTCGCCTACGCCGGCCGGGCCGTCTTGGTAGCAGTCCTCGAGCTGATCGCGGATCCAGCTCGCGTTGGGTGAGCCGGCGACGCGGGCCCAGCCCACGTTGTCGATGCCGGCCGGGTTCAGGCTGAAGGACATGTCGATCAGGTCGTCGTCGTCGTACTCGTCGAAGAGGCAGTCGGGCACGGCCAGGGGCAGGTAGCAGAGGACCATGCCGGCCGGCAGCGGGGGGGGTTGCATTGCGGTAGAGCGCGCCGCCGCCCCGATCGTCGTGTGCGTGAAGCGCGTCATGGCCGCGAAATTGGTCATGATGTCGGAGCGGGAAATGGTCACCCGCATGGCGTCGATCAAGGCAGGATCGGTGGAGGTGTTGAAGACCCAGGTGTCCTGGTCGAAGTAGCCGTACTCGATGTCTGTGGCATTCAGCACCACGGGTCGACCGTCGGCATCGTTTCGGATGGCGGCGCGCACGGCGGCGTCGAGCGCGGCGTTCATGCCTGCTGCGGTTCCGTCCAGCTCGGCCGTGCCCGCCGCCGCCGCGATGTCGGCGACGGCCTGGAGCTCGGCGTAGACGACCTTCTGGTAGGACAGGTCGACAGCGACGGCGCCTGCCCCGATGAGTGTCGGCAAGCAGAGCATCAGCAGGCTGCCGTAGTTGCCCCGACGCTGCCGGCGAGTGTGCATCTGGCGTGCGAGCATCATCACACCCCCAAGTCGCGAAAGGTGAATGCCTGCGTCTGGCTCGATGGCAGGGGCAGCAGGCCGACGGCGGAGGTGAAGGGGAGCTGCAACTGCACCGTGACGACGGGATCGACTCCGGCGTAGGCACGTGTGATCGTCACGGAGAGGCCTTCGGTCGACTGGCCAAGGGTCGTCAGCGTGTATTCCGCCCGCGAGGTGATGTCGGCGTCGGTCACCATGTTCGCACCCAGCGCTGCATAGCGGCCGGTCTCGAAGGTGGCCTGCACCAGGCGCTGGCGCGCGATGAGCAGGACGCCGAGGTCGACGACCCCCAAGGTCATGAAGAGCAGGACAGGCAGTCCGGTCGCGAACTCGACAATCGTCGCGCCGCGCCGGCTATGCAGCCGATGCATCCGGTCCATGATGTGCACTCACGCAATGAGGAAAGAGACAAACGCATGTTCAATCTCGCATCCTCAGGCACACTTGCTTGCAACCGCATGTCAGGGAGCATGTCAGGATGTCGCCGTGCCTTGGTGTCACCTGCAGCAGCCCTCTCTACCTGTCAGCATCTGTGCTGGGCTTCCTCGGCACTGTCACCGTTCAGGCCCCGTCCAGACAGGCGGCAATGGCATCGGCCGTGACCTGGTGGCCGATGCGTGACCAGTGCCCGTCGAAGCGAAGGTAGGGGTCGGCTCCGGCCTGCCATGAGGCGCGCAGCGGCGGTGTCAGATCGCAGGTCGTGACACCCTCGGCCCGGAGCCGGGCGACCACCGCCTCGGACAGTGCATCCAGCGCCAGCGGCGCGCCTTGCTGTCCGTACAGCTCCATCCTGTCCCGGGCCAGCGAGGGATCCATGACGAAGAACGGGGGCGCCACGGCGACCAGCAGCCGGGCACCGTGGGCGGTCGTAGCCTGGTGCAGCCGGCGCACGGGAGCTGCCAGGATCTCCGCCGAAGCCCAGGCATCGTTGCTCTCCAGGAAGAGGCGGTTCTCGTCCCGGGACTGGGCCATCTCGGGGCTCTGGCCGGTCTCTACTGCCGCTCGGGCCTTGGCTACCCGCAGGTTGGCGTACAGCACGCTGTGCTTGAACAAGAAGTGCTCCCAGCCAGGCAGCGCCGACACCCCGATGGCACCCTGAGTGAAGGTCGGCCGGCTGGTGCGCAGGGCTCCGTCCGGGTCTCCGCCCCGTTCGTCCAGGAACTGCACGTTGTCGACGACGTCGTTGCCCAGGAAGACCAGCATGATCACCTGGTCGATGTCCAGGCTCTCGGCGAGGTGCTCGTAGCGCAGCGCTTCGTGCCACCCCGAGAAGCTGTCGACACCTCCATTGAGCACCGACGCACCCGCCTGCTCTGCCAGCAGGCCTTCGAAGGTCTGTTCTTCTGGCACCTGCAAGGCCATGGCGAAGGAGTCGCCCAGCACCAGCCAGTGCGGCCCATCCCCTGGCTCGGCTCCCCGCAGGCCGTGGCTGTCGATGCGCACATCGACGGCGTAGTCGACAGTCTCCAAGCGAGTCTGGAAGCCGGGGCTCGGCACCATGCCGAGCTGCTCGTCCCAGGAGAAGAGCGCGGGCGGCACGGCCGCGGGGGCCCCGAAGAGCAACGGGGCGTTGGGGTCCAGGTTGCGCGTGCGGGCGACCCCCTCGGCCAGCAACACGCCGACGAGGCAGCCGGCGAGCACCAGGGCGAGGCGGGCGAGGAAGCGGGTCGGGCGGTTCAGGGCGGCCCTCCTACGTGGCCGGGCCCGTCAGCGGGCCGACCCAGGGTAGGACATCGAGTCCGCGGGAGCCGAGCGGTTGCGGCCCGGTCAGCGCCGCCATCGCCGCCGTCCGCCATCCCCTCGGCGCTGCCCCCTGCCGCCACCACTGCCGCCGCTGCGGGACCGACCACCGGTGCGTCCACCACGGGAGGGCCGTGCGGGCCGCGCCGAAGGAATGGCATCCGCGGCATGCCAGGCGTGGTCCACATCGACATCGATGGGTTCGCCGATGAGGCGCTCGATGTCGCGAAGGTAGGCGCCTTCGCTGTGGTCGCAGAAGGCGATGGCGGTGCCGGCCCGTCCGGCGCGGCCGGTGCGACCGATCCGGTGCACGTAGCTGGTCGGTTCGTTGGGCAGGTCGAAGTTGAAGACGTGGGAGATGCCCTCGACATCGATGCCCCGGCTGGCGACATCGGTCGCCACCAGGACAGACAGGCGTCCATCCCGGAAGGCGTCCAGGGCCCGGGTGCGGGCGTTCTGGGTCTTGTTGCCGTGGATGGCCTGGGCTTCGATGCCCGCTTGGTCGAGCTGTTTCACCAGGCGGTTGGCCCCGTGCTTGGTCCGCGTGAAGACCAGGGCCTGCTCGACGTTGCCGTGGGTGATGATGTCGGCGAGCAGCCGCCGCTTGTCGGCCCGCTCGACGAACATCACCCGCTGGTCGATGCGTTCGACGGTGGTGGCCTGGGGGCTGACTTCGACGTGCACGGGATCGTGCAGGAAGTCGCCGGCCAGATCCACGATGGCCTTGGGCATGGTCGCCGAGAACAGCAGGTTCTGGCGGCGTCTGGGCAGCAGCCGCAGCACACGGCGCACGTCGTGGATGAAGCCCATGTCCAGCATGCGGTCGGCTTCGTCGAGCACGAAGAAGTCCACCTGGGAGAGATCGACGTAGCCCTGACCCTGCAGGTCGAGCAGACGGCCGGGGCAGGCAACGAGGATGTCCCGCCCCTGGTTGAGCGCCCGCACCTGGGGATTCTGGCCGACCCCGCCGAAGATGACGTGGTGCCACAGGTCCAGGTTGCGTCCGTAGGTCTGGAAGCTCTCACCGATCTGGGCAGCGAGCTCGCGAGTGGGTGTCAGCACCAGGGCACGAATGGGGCGCTTGCTGCGGCTTGGGACCGGCGTGCGGGCCAGGTGCTGGAGCACGGGCAATGCGAAGGCCGCCGTCTTGCCGGTACCGGTCTGGGCGCAGCCCAGGAGGTCTCGGCCGGCGAGCAGCGGGGGAATTGCCTGCACCTGAATAGGCGTAGGCGTAGCGTAGCCACAGGCGTCGACCGCCTGAATGAGGGGCTCGGTCAGACCGAGCGAAGCGAAGTTCGTCAAGGAGAGGTTCCGTTTTTTGTGACAGCGCCAGCCGGCCCACGTTCGGATCGTGTGTGTTGTTCAGTGCGAAGCTAGGGGTCGGGGCAGTGCGGTCACCGGAGTTGGGACCGCTGTGAAGGGGCTCTAGCCCGGTTTCGGTCATCGGTCGAATTGGCGCGTGGCCTCGTCGACCCGCAGCCACTGCATCACCTCGTCGACGATGAGGTGCTCCCAGGGGTCGCGCCCGCGGTCGGCGATCTCGAGGCGGGCCTGCTTGCCCTTCAGTTCGGCCACGTCCCAGGCTCGCCGGCCCAGCAGGTTGCTGTTGCAGCCGGTGGCCAGGTGCACAGTCTCGCCGTCGACCAGCAGCCGCACGGTCAGCTTGTTGTCGTTCCACCCGCCGCCGACCCGCAGCGTGATCGCTTCGCCTTCGATTGGGAAGGGGGGAGAGCGGAGCAGGCCCACGGCCGCGTCTCCCAGCTCCGCTGAGCTGGTGTCGAGGTAGGCGCCGGTGGCTCCGACGACCAGGTCTTCTCCGGCGACAGGGCCCAGGTGTGGCTGGTGCCGGGCGGACGGGCCCTCGCGCTGCCAGCCCTGCAGGCCGTCGAAGGTGGCGATGGGGAGTGCCCGCCAGGAGGGGTCGTCGGCGGCGGGCTGTGCGAGCAGGAAAGGCTCCAGCGGGGAGACCTCGGGGTAGCGCAGCGCGAGCCGCTGCAGGACCGAGGCGCGCAGCTCAGGGTCGGTGTTGTGGGAGAAGTAGTACTCCTCGGCGAACCAGAGCCCGCACTCGTACCCGGTGGCTCCGTGGTCCCGGCCGGCCCACCACCACAGGTACTCGGGAAAGTCGACCTGCTCGGCACCCTCTCGTCCCTGGAGGGCGTCGACCAGGTCGGGATCCCAGTGGCTGAGGTAGAATGCCATGCCGTGCAGCACCACCCGCGATGGCCAGCGAAAGGGGCTGGGGTACATCGGTGCGTCGGTGAGCTGCACCCCGCGCTGGAAGACCTCGCCGGCCGAGGCGTGCTTCTCGTGGCCTGGGCGGCCCCGGGTGCGCAGAGGTTTGTGGGCGATCTCGCGGTCGGTCAGCCCGTAGAGGTCGATGAGGGGCAGCCCCGTCGTGTACCCGACGATGCCGACGCTGCCGACGCCGACCTTCGGGGAGAGGCCCGCGTCCTGGAAGTAGTGCGTGAGAGCCTCGGCCTGCCAGGTGTGGGGGCCACGCACGCGCGGCGGAACGAGCTGCTCCAGGCGGTAGAAGTCGTGCTCGTCGGCGACATACCAGTACTTTTCGTAGAGGCCGATGACGGTGTTGGGGACCAGCATCAGGGACAGTGGCAGGGCTCCGGCCAGGGCCAGGCCCACCCGTCGCCTGGCCAGGAAGGACTGCAGGCCCAGCTCGGCCAGGAGCACGACGAGAGGGGCGGCCACGATCAACAGGCGGCCGAGCATGAAGTCCCCGCCGATGCGCATGACGTAGTGCACGTACAGGACCAGGGAGATCACGCAGAAGCGGACGAAGATGCGGCTCTGTGTGCGCAGCAGGCCCACGAGGGCCAGCGGCAGGGTGAACAGCAGACCGGCGAGGACACCGCTGATCAGCAGGTACTTCCATCCCTGCGTGTAGTAGGGCAGGTCTCCGCTCTTGGCGTAGAAGGTGTTGGGCATGGGGTCGCCGAAGTACCACCAGCGCCAGGCGAAGTAGGGCACATACAGCACCAGCAGGGGCAGCGCGTAGCGCAGGATCTCCCGACGGCGGCCGGGCTCGAGCAACACCACCAGGCCCAGCGAGACGTAGAAGATCGCGTGGTCGGGATGCAGCATCGTGGCCAGGATGCCGAGCAGGCCAGAGACCAGGGTCGCGCCGGCCAGGGCCCGCTCCAGCGCCAGCAGCACGCAGAAGGCCCCGGCCATCGTCTCCAGGCCCGAGGTGCCGTAGCAAGCGAAGACGTAGTTTCCCCCAAGCAGGGTAGCGCCCAGAGGCAGGACTGCGGGTCCACGTTCCGGCAGCAACTTGGCGGCGAGGCGCGTGACCAGCACCAGGGTCCCGGCCAGCGCGGCCATGCTCAGCGCCAGCGAGGTGTAGACGGGATGGACTCCGACTGCGATGCCGCCGGCGATCAACACGGTCCACAAAAAGTTCGAGTAGCCCTCTACGCGATCACCAGGGTTGAAGACCAGGCCGTGGCCGGCCACCAGGTTGTCGGCATAGCGAAACGAGATGAAGGCGTCGTCGGCGACCCAGCGCAGGTGCCAGGCATGCGCCAGAGACACCAGGATCACCGCCACCATGACCGGCCGCGCCCAGCGGGCACGCACCTGCAGCGGCAGCCTCCACGACGCGATCACCAGGCCGATCCAGCCCACGGCCGCCAGCAGCCAGGGACGGTGGGCCCAGGTCGAGCCGGCGAAGCGCTGCGTGATGTCGCCGAGCAGCTCCATGGTCTCCCATCGATCAGGGCGTGCCCCGCCTGGCGGGCGAGGCGGGTAGAGTCACCCGGAAGCGGCGGCACCTAACGTGTAGGGGCGCAGGGCCACGTTCGTAGAGGAGGTGGCGCGACTGCCACGCGACAGCAGCGGCCCGGCTCGCTATTGCACCGGCACGAGCTCGGGCAGACAGCCTGCCCGGCGGGATCGCCCCTCGGAGCTCTCCCCACCCGATCTCTCTCCCCCACCACAAGAAGGTGAAGCATCGCCCGGACACCCAACTATCGATTCGAGCGGCAGCAGAAGGCGCGCGCCAAGGCTGCCCGCAAGGCTGACAAGCGAGAAGCCCGCGCGGCACGCAAGGCCGCCAAGGCCGCGGGGCTGGACCCCGATCTCTTCGCGGCGGATGGAACTCCCCTGACCGAAGCGGCGGAAGGAACCGAAGGCGACGCTGCAAAGCCGGATCCAGACGCTAGCAGCGATGAAGCCTAGCGGCAGGACGCGACGGGAATTCCAGGGCACAGGCCGAGCATGAAGCAACTCGCTCGTCGCGTTGCGCTGGCGCTGTGTGTCCTGCTGCTCGTGCTCGCGGGCGGCGAGGGAGCCGCCCGGGTGATGTGGAGTCGACAGGAGCTGGCGCTCAATCCGTTGTTGCCGGTGCTGCGGGACCATGCCACCCGCCTGTGGGAGTACACGCCGAACGCCGACCTGAGCTGCCCTCCCGATCCCTTCGGCGACGGCGACTCGGCGCCCTGCCCGGCGGTGCATACCAACAGTCACGGCCTGCGCAGCCCCGAGACCACGTGGGCCAAGCCGGCGGGGACCGTGCGACTGTTGTCGCTGGGCGAGAGCACGACCGCGGGCTCCTTCGTAGCGATGGACCAGACCTACACCGCCCTGCTCGGAGGCCTGCTGGGCGTAGAAGCCATCAACGCGGGCGTTGAGGCTTGGACGACCTGGCAGTCGGCCGTCTACCTGGCCGAAGAAGGCTACCGCTACCAGCCTGACCTGGTGCTGATCTACCACCAGGGCAACGACGCCATGCCGACGGGGGTGACCGACGGGCGCTCCTTCATGATGCAGGCTTCGGGCGCCGACCGCGAACTGTACGAGCGACGGCGCCTGATCGCGCCGGTGTTGACCCTGCTGTACCGCAGCCACCTGTACCTGGCGGGTCGACGGGCGGTGCTGGGCCTGTCCGCCACGCCCGAGCCTGGCCGCAAGCTGCTCCCCGGGCCGGGTGCCGGGTCGCGGGTGCCAGACGCGGATCGGCGCCTTGCGCTGGAGTGGCTCCTGGCCACCTGCCAGGGCATCGGGGCCGATCTTGTGGTGCTGCAGCCGACCTATGACGGCGGGCCCGGCCAGGCGGGGGCGCCTCTGCTGCAGGACTTCGCACGGGAGCACGGCCTGCTCTACGTCGACCTGCCGGCCGCTCGAAACCGGGCGGGGCTGGGACGGGACTTCTTCGTCGATGGTGTGCATCCCACCGTCGAGGGGCATCGACGCTTGGCGGCGTGGATCGCCCGGGACATTCGGCGGGCGGGTCTGATCGAGCCCTGAAGTGGGTGTTCCTCGCGGGGATCACCGCGGCAGCGACAGCCGCTGATCCTCGCGCTACCCTGGCACCTGGCGACCAGCCTGGAGGCCGTCGTGCCTCGCCCATCTGCGCCATTCTCCGTCTCTCCGCTTCTGGTCTGTGCCGGCCTGCTGTCCGCCGCCTGCAGAAGCCAGGTCGACTGCGCTCAGCTCGCCGATCCCGTCGAGCAGGACTGGTGTCGGGTGGATGCCGCCGTCACGGCGGTGCGGTCGGGGGACACACCCGCGGCTCTCGCCCAGATCGGTCTGGTCCAGGACACCACCATCCGGGCAGCCGGGATCAACAGTGTGCTGCCTCTTGCCGACGGTCTCACGACGGTTCAGGTCGAAGCGCTGTGCGACGGCTTGGGGGATGCGCAGGCCATCGCCTGCCGGCGGACCTGGGGGCGGGCGCACCTGTGGGAAAACCGCGATGGGGCCAGGATCGACCTATGATGCCGGTGGCCTGGATCCTGGTGCTGCTGGGGGCGGGGTGTGGCTTGGACCGACCGGATGAGACGGGACCGATCCCCCCGGACTGCGCGGCGCTGCCTGCGCAGCACCGGGACTGGTGCACCCTGGCGGTGGTGGGGCGGCAAGTGCTTGCTGCGCACGACCTGACCGGACCGGAAGTCCTGCGCTTCTGCCAGGCCATGTCGCAGCAGGACGCCGTGGACCAGTGTCTGGAGCTGGCCGTGCGTTCGAGCCCTCCGGCACCTGCGCGGACCTGCCAGAGCATCCAGACTGCCCGCCTGCACGACTCCTGCTACCTGTCGGTGGCCGACTCGGTGCGCAGGGCTCGAAGCACCCTGGCCGAGATGCTGGACGACTGTGCGCCGACCGGTGCCATGCGGGAATTCTGCGTGAGCCATGTCGTCGAAGAACGAACCAACCTCTGGCAACAGCGGGACCTCGGAGATCTCCAGACAGATCTCATCGCCATCGTCGAGCGCTTCCCCGACGTAGGCCGCTCGCCGACGCTGGCGGTCTCGGTGCACCTCGCCTTGACCCGGCCGGGCATGCAGGCGGCGGACCTCGCCCAAGGCTGTGCCCTGCTGCCCGCCGAGAACCAGGAGTCCTGCCTGGCGCCTGCGGGTCTTGTAGGGCCCTGCCCCGCCGCCGCCGCTGGCCTCCGGCTCCCCAGGCGCTGCGCGGGGCAAGGGGGGCAGGGCGTGGACCTCGATGTCGCCCCGGGCTGACGACCGCTCCGGGGCGGCAAGCTATCCGCCGTCTTTGCGGACGTAGATGTCCATCACCTCGCTGTGGCCTTGGAAGCGGATCTCGTGCTCCTGCGCGTGCGCATATGAGGCTGGAAGGAGCTGCTCCCGAACGGCCGTGATCAGCCGGTCGACACCTCGAATCGTCGAGCCCGTCCACTGCGAGTTGAAGGGGCGGACGTAGCGCCGGGGCCCGATGATGATGACCTTGGGAGGGGCTCGCAGCAGCGCGGCCAGGTCTGCGTCGACGTCGTGGTCCCAGTACTGGTCGACGAAGAGGATGGCGCTGGACAAGTCAGGACGAGGGCGCTGGAACCACGCCTGCACGTTGGGATCTTCGGGGAGGAGGAGGACCTGGTCTGCTTGCGCGTCGGGGGCGAGGTTGCGCACGAGGTGCACGAGGCTGCGCATTCCGGCGGCTGCCGGTCGCAGGCGGGCGCCGTGCAGGTGGTCCACCTCGGGCCAGGAGCGGGTGCACTGCGCGACCATGTGCAGGTGCGGCGCCAGCTTGCTCCAGGTCGCGACCAGGAGCACCGGGCCCAAGAGACCCACCGCGCGGGGCAGGGTGAGCATGGGCAGACGAGCCAGCAGGCCGGCACTGCCCAGGAGCAAGGCGGCCAGGGTCAGGGTGACGAAGGGGTTGTTGTCGTAGGTCCACCGGAAGTGGTCCACCGACAGGGTGTGGAAGATGGTGGCGGGCAGCAGGATCAGGCACAGACGACCGACCGTCGTGACGGTCGGCGAGACCGGTCCTCGCAGCGGCCACAGCCAGGCTCCGGCCAGGCCCAGGGTCGTGAAGAAGCCGGTCCACATCACGGGGGAGCGGATCGGCGGCTGCCAGAGCAGCTTCATCACCTTGGCGCTGGCTGTGTGCACGGCGCCGACATCCCAGAATGCGCCCAGCGCGTACGAGGCGCATGCGAGCACCGCGCCAGTGGCGAGCAGCGCCGCCGCAAGCCCTCCTCGTGAGCGCGGGTGGACCTTCGAGAGGCCCCCCAGGCCGACCAGCACAAGCGCAAGGCCAGCCCAGGGCCGTGCTTCCTGGGCCGTCAGCAGGGCGTAGTTGTGCAGGGCTCGCTGGAGCACCGCTGGCCCACCCTTGGGCTGACTGCCGGTGAGGAACACGTCCTGCACCAGCCCCGGGATGCTGATGAAGGACCCGGCCCAGAGAGTGGCAGTCAGGGCCACAGACGCGGCGAGAGTGAAACCGCCGAGCAGGGCCACGCTGATCACACGTCGTCGCAGACGGCCGCCCCCAGGGTCGAGCAGGAGCAGCAGGGTGGCGCCCAGGATCAGCCCGATGCCGGTGCTCTGCTTGGTGAGCACGCAGCAAGCCAGCAGCACGCCCGCGGTCGCCAGGCTCACGAGGCGGGCGGGCGCGCCCGGTCCCCGCCGTGACGGTCGCTCGGCGGCCCGGAGCAGTGCGACTGCAGCGGCAGCCACCAAGAACTGCGCCATTGCGTCGTAGAGGATGGTCTTGGTCAGCGTCAAGAAGACAGGTACGGTCGCCAGGGTGGCCCAGAAGCCACTGCGCGCCGGCAGCCTGTGGCGCAGCCCGAAGTACAGCACCAGCAGAGTACCGGCCTGGAACCCGTAGTTGAGCCCGCTCTCCAGCAGCCAGGTACCGTGCCCGCCCGACAGCAGGGCGGTGAGCACGAAGGGCAGAGGCGGCATCGGGATGTGCCCGCCGTCGTCGTAGAGCCGCAGGCCGTCAGCGAAGCGGTTGCCGATGGGCACCACCCAGCCGGTGAACTCTGGATCCATCCAGATCGAGGCCCAGTGTGCCGGCACGATGAGCACGCCCAGCAACAGGAGCAGGCCCAGGAGCAGACCCGCCTCGACCTGATCCAGTCGGCCGTGCGACGGGGCTTCCGCGGGCGCGCTCATGGTGCGGGGTACTCCGCGGGAGGGGCCGTGCCCCGCGTCTTCTGGGGCCGGAGGGCGGCGCAAGGTAGCACGGCCGTGGTCTCTCGCGGTCCCTCAGGTCGGCGGGGCCAGCTCCGCGCGCAGGGCCTTGACTCCCTGGTCGAAGGCTACGATGTTCATCGGGATGAACTGGGCCTTGTGGTGCAGCGCCTGGGTCAAGGCAGAGATGAAGCTGTCTCTGGGAAAGACCTCGGTCGCGGCCTGCAAGGCGCCCAGGGCGACGATGTTCTTGACCATGCGCGCGCCGAGGCCAGTGGCGATGTCGCTCAGTGGCAGTCCGTAGGCGTGCACTCCGGCCGGGAAGTCGGGTTCTTCTTCGATCACGGTGCAGTCGTAGATGACCACTCCGCCCGGCCGTACCTGGGGCGCGAACTTGTGCAGGCTGGGCGCGTTGAAGGCCACGAGGATGTGGGGCTGGGGCGCGGCGGGAGAGAGCACCTCGTCCTTGGCGATGTGCACGTCGGCGTAGGAGGTGCCTCCTCGGGACTCCGGGCCGTAGCTGGGGATGTGGGTCGCGTCGAAGCCACCCTCCAAGGCTGCCTTGGTGAGCAGCAGGGCAGCGGTCTGGGCGCCGTCCCCGCCTGCTCCGGCGAACTTGAGCGACACGTCTTCGTCGTCGAGGTGCCGAGGAAATGGCACATCAAGGTGGTCGGCACCGTCGACGGAGGCGCCGATCTGGGTGAGCAGTGGCTCGGGGTCGAAGTGGGGACGGGGAATCTCGGGGTAGCGCGCGTCCGCGGTGATGTCCTTCTTCACGCCCAGGGGGAAGACAGGCACCATGTTGTCCTTGATCCAGGTCTGGGCCTGCAGCGAGTCCAGCCCGAGCTGGACGGGGCACTCGCTGAGCACCTCGACCATGCTGAAGCCTACGCCCTGCACCTGTAGCTCCAGGACTCGCTTGATGGCCTTGCGAGCGCGGTTGCGCTGCTTGCTGTCGAACAGGGCGACCCGCTGTACAAACACCGGCCCGTCGAGCTGGGCCATCAGCTCGGCGACCTTCATGGGCTGGCCAAAGAAGGCGCTGCGGCCCTCGGGCGTCGTGGCCGTCTTCTGGCCCATGAGCGTCGTCGGGGCCATCTGCCCGCCGGTCATCGCGTAGTTGCCGTTGTTCACGAAGATCACCGTCATTGGCATGCCCATCTGGGCCGCGTGGATGATCTCGGCGAGGCCGATCGAGGCCAGATCGCCGTCGCCTTGGTAGCTGATGACGATGCTGTCGGGGTTGGCGACCTTGTGGCCGATGGCCACTGCGGGTGCACGCCCGTGGGCGACCTGGGTGTTGCCGACGTCGAGGTAGTAGTACATGAAGACCGAGCAGCCGACCGGCGAGATCGCGATGGTGCGGTCCTGGATGTCGAGCTCTTCGATGGCCTCGGCCATGTACTTGTGGACCAGACCGTGGCCGCAGCCGGCGCAGTAGTGGGTGGCGTGGGCCTTCAAGCCCTGGGCGTGCGCGTGACGCTCGAAGCGTTGGTAGAAGACGGTCATGGCTGCACCTGTGTGGGGCCGCTGGGCGCTGTTGGGGGGGCTCCGGCCGCGAGGATCTCCGGCGGCTGGGGCAGCACCCCGCCCATGCGGCGCACGGCCGTGATGGGGGGCAGGAGCAATCCTGCCTTGCTCGCGGCCAGCCGAAGCTCGTCTTCGAGCTGTCCCATGCTGGCCTCGACCATGACGATGCGCTTCACCCGGGGCAACAAGGGGGCGAGGTGGTCGATGGGGAAGGGCCAGAGCGTGACGGGCCGGAACAGTCCGGCCTTGACCCCCTGGGCCCGGAGATCACGCACCGCGGCCTTGACCATGCGGGCGGGAGTGTTGCTGGCGACGTAGAGGACATCGACGTCATCGCACATGTACAGATCCGCTCGCTGCTCGGCGGCTGTCATGGCTGCATACTTGGCGACCAGCAGCTCGTTGCGCTTCTCCAGGTCGGACTCGACAATGTAGATCGAGGTGTGGAGGTTGCGACGATGGGCCCGGTCTCCGTAGACCGCCCAGGAGGGCAGGCCCGGCTGGATCATGTGATCGGGAAGGCGCACCTTGCCGGTGACCTGACCCAGGTAGCCATCACCCAGGAGCACCACCGGGTTGCGGTACTTGAAGGTGAGCTCAAAGGCCAGCATCGTGAGGTCGAGGGTCTCCTGGGGGTCGGCGGGGGCCAGCACGATGGCCTGGGTGTTGCCATGGCCCAGGCCGCGGCAGACCAGACTGACGTCTTCCTGGCTCGGACCGATGTTGCCCAGGCCGGGACCACCGCGCATGATCTCGACGAAGACACCGGGAATCTCGGCGCCGATCATGTAGGAGATGCCCTCGAGCATCAGCGAGAAGCCGGGGGAGCTGGTGAAGGTCATGCAGGGCAGGCCCGCCCCTCCGCAGCCGTACATGTGGTTGACCGTCGCCACCTCACTGACGGCCTGGACGAACACCCCCTGCAGGTGGGGCAGCACCTTGGCCATGAACTCGGCCCCTTCGGTCGATGGAGTGATCGGGTAGCCGAAGAAGTGGCGGCAGCCGGCGAGCAGAGCACCCACCGCGGCCGCGTTGGTGCCCTTCATCAGCATTGGCTCGGTGCGGGGCAGGGCGATGCGCTTCGACGGCACGTCGGCGGGCTCGGGCCAGGGAGTCTCGGCTCGGGCCTGTACCGCAAGCTCGCCGTGCTCGATCGCGGCGTGCTCCCACTCGTAGCTGACGTCGTCGCCGTGCAGCCCGAAGGGTTCGGGGCAAGCCTGGATGCACAGGCCGCAGGCGTTGCACTCGTCGGTGTGCACGAGCACGGGCACCAGCCCGCTCTCGGGGTTGACGTGGGTGTCCTGCTCGATGAGGTGCTTGGGGCAGGCGTCGATGCAGCGGCCGCAGCCTTTGCAGTACTGCGGCAGGAGGAAGGGCAGGGCACGGGCCTTGCGCGGGGAGGCCGGCATTGGCGACTCCGGCGGAGCGGGGTGGGGACGGATCAGGACGTCGAAGGCTCTTCAAGATCCGTGCCGAACCGGGTGTGCGTGCCGGTGAGGGTCCCGGGCAAACGGGCTGTGCGAGGTGACCCACATCGGCCCCGAGGACAGGGTGCCCTGGCGCAGGCGGCGCGGCGGGCAGTCACCTTCCGCCTGGTGCCGGAACCATCACCCTGCGCTCGAGCCTGCCTGCTGGCGCTTCATCAACCATACATCGGCCCGCGCAGAGATCCGGCTCAGCCAGGAGGAAGCGTGTGTGATCGGGGGCAGCGGGAGCTGGCGCTGGCGTCGCTTCGTGCCCCTCACCACGGCCCGGGCCACCTGGGTGCGTCAGGAGCCGCGAGGTGTGATCGGCGCCTTGCTGAACCGGCCCCATGCGACGAAGGAGGACAGCAGGCCCAGCATGACGGGGGGAGCCATGTTGGCGAATTCGCCCAGCATCAGGTGGGTGCCCAGCGCGAGCAGCATGACGAGCGCCAGCAGCGAAGCCGCGATGGGGGTCAGCTTGGGCTGCACACGCAGGACCGAAGGCAGGACCAGGCCCAGTGCCCCCGTGATCTCGGACAGGCCGATGAAGCGCACCACCAGCTCGGGCATGTGCTCGACGAAGGTCATGCCGTTGGCGGCCAGGTCCGCGATGGGGGCGGTCAGCTTCATGCCGCCGGCAGCGAAGAAGGCGAGGGCGAGAAGAATCTGCACGATCCAGAGCGCGATGTTCATGGGGGACTCCTTGTGCGCCTACTCTCACACAAGTCCGCTCATGGAACAACCGGCCATAGTGGAGACTTTCTGTTGCACATGTGCACCAAAGATCCCGCCAGCGCAGCCTTGAACCGCAGCCTTGAACCGCAGCCTTGAACCGCAGCCTTGAACCGCGGCCTTGAACCGCGGCCTTCCAGCGGACACTCTGGGGTGCAGGTTCACGCCGGCAGAGGCGCCGAATGCGCCCGCCGCCCGTCAGGCGGCGAGGGAGGGGGGAGGCCGCGTTTCGCGGCCGATGTGGGGGGGGAGGACTGGTCCTCCCACCGCCAGAAAGAGCGCACCGGATATTGTCGCAGACAATGACCGGTGCCGAACTTGCTAAGGTCCCCACATGAGCTGTTCCCGCATTGCGCTTCTCGGGCTCCTCCTCCTGGGGGCCTGTCTTCCTGTCGACTCCAGATCGCCCTCCGCCCGCGCGGGGGACAGATCCTCCGACCTCCACGATCTGGACGCCGATGATGGTGGCACCGACGGAACTGGGTCCAGCGACGCGGACTCTCGCTGGGGCTGGGGCGACGGGGGCGATGGGGGCTTCGGGGGCGACGGGGGACCGATCAGGCACCGGGCGGGCCCGCGAGGCCTGCTGATCGCCATGTCCTGGGACCGGGAAGACGCGCCTTTCGGGGACGGATCTGGGCAATATCGCTACATCGTGCTGCAGGAATCGATGTACACCATCCTCGACGAAGTGCGCGACGCGAACCCCAATGCCTTGATCCTGGCGTACCAGAAGGGCGGCGGAATGCGTCCAGACGGTGGCGACCACGCCTCGACAGGGGTCTCGATCTCCGAAGCAGCGAGCCGTCACGAAGCATGGTTCCTGCACGACGCCGCTGGCGACCGGCTGTACTACTGTGACTACGCGGACGTCGCGGTCGCCAACATCGGAAACGTGGGGTTCCAGGCACGTTGGCTCGCCAACGTGAAAGAACGCCTGACTCGAGACGGCTTCGACGGTGTCATGATCGACGACATCAACACCTTCCCCGGCCACTGTCTGGGGTCGCTGGGCACGCCGATCGCCGAGTATGCCACCGACGAAGACTACGGCGACGCCGTGGTGCGCTTCATGGCCGCGGTCGGCCCCGCGCTGATGGCGGAGGGCCTGGTGGTGGCGCCCAACGTGGCCATGAATCCCTGGGAAGATGTCATGCGTGAACAGACCCTGGACATCGTTCCCAGCACCTCGCACATCTTCCGCGAGTACTGGATGCGCTGGTCGGACTCCGAAGTCTTCACCGGAGACAACTGGCTTTCCACCCTCACCCTGCTGGAAGAAGTCGAAGACATCGGCTGTGGCTTCCTTGCCTTGACCTACGGGCCGGGGGAAGAAGGTGTCGAAGCAGGTCAGCGCTACGGTCGCGCCAGCTTCTTGCTGTCCTGGGATGGAGTGCAGGAGTCTGCCTGGGGCTACCTCGACGATGACGTGGACCCCTGGAGCGCCGAGTGGGAGGGTGACATCGGCCGGCCCGCCGGTGATCGCACCGCCGTCGGCGTGGGCTGGAAGCGGGCCTACACCCGGGGCATGGTGCTGGTGAACCCCGACGACAGCGACAGCCAGTACTTCGACCTCGGCGCCAGCTACGTACATCCCGATGGTGGCACCGTCGACGCGGTCACCCTCGGCTCTGGACAAGCCGTGATCCTCACCGCGGTGCGGTGACCATCAAGCGGGACTGGCGCACCGCGCGGCCATGGCGGGCGCGGGAGCTCGGGGTGAAGGGCGGGTCAGTCGTACTCGACCGGTGGATGGGCCACGATGAAGTCGACGGCCTGCTGCGGAGTGTCGACGAAGGCGATCCGATCTGCGTACTGTCGGCCCCGCGCCAGGCGCTCCAACAGCGTGCGCACCGGCCGCTCTTCGTCCCAATAGCGGCGACCCAGGAAGACCATTGGTGAGACCAGGCGAAAGGTCCCGTAGTGGTTCTGGGCCGCGTCCATGAAGATCTCCTGGATGGTGCCTGCACTGCCCGGTGCGTAGACGACGCCGCTGGTGGCGACGGCCAGCAGACCGTCTTCGCGCAAGCTGTTGCTGAAGTACTTGGCGATCTGCGCGGTGAAGAGGTTGGTCGGCTCGTGGCCGTAGAACCAGGTCGGCATCGCCAGGCTGTCGACGGCGCGACCGGAAGGGAAGTGTTGGCGGACCCGGTCGGCGGTGTCGACCCAGCCCGGATCCCGAAAGGTGGGAGACCTGGCGAGCAGCGACAGAGCGGCGCCGATTGCGGCGTCGGGTTCGTCCCGGAGCCACGCGCCGAGGTGGGCGGCTTCCATCGCGCCCGGTCCTCCGCCGGTGGTGACCAGCATGCCTGTGCGGGCCAGCAGGCGGCCGAGCTGGACGATCTCGCGGTAGGCGGCTTCGGTGCGTGCCATGGCGTGGCCGCCCATGATGGCCACCACGCGGCGCCGCTGCCCGGGCTCTGCCGGGTCGTCCTCGAGCAGCTCGGCAAGGGCGTTGTCCATGGCGTGGTCGTGCAGGCGCTGTGCGACGGCTTCGACCAGGGGGACGCGGGCGCCCCGCTCGTCCCGTCGAGTGCGGTACCACTGCCAGATGCGCCCATCGGCCGTGTCGGCCCGGCTGCTGTCGTCTCCTGAGCGGTAGCCCGCCATGAGCTCGTCGATCGTGTAGAGGTGCGGTCGATAGGGGCGATAGGGCAGGTAGGGGAGGTCGGGGAAGGTCGCGCCGCCGGTCCCGTCGATGTGCTGGCGCCCGCCGGGGAGCAGCGCGCAGCCGAGGTACACCGCACCGGCCGACGACACGGTCGACAACACCCCGTCGACCTCGCGCAGGTCCAGCCCGTGGACCACGACGCCGCGAAGATCGCCGTGGTGGGCGACGTGGGCCGTCAGCTCGTCGACGCTGCGAAGCTCGAGGTGCATGGTTGTCTTGCCCCGGGGTGCTCAGGCAGCGGCCGGCTGACGCTCGGCGACGAGCACCTCGGACGCAATGCCCCAGGCGATGACGACCCGGTGGTGCTGGACCTGCCAGCGCGGTAACTGCAGCAGCGGACGGAGTCGAAGCGGACGGCAGCCGCCGACCGCATCAGGGGCGAAGCGGTGCACCAGGTCCCAGCCGCCCATGACCACCACAGACGGCAGGGTCGTGCCCGGTGTGAGTCCCGCCAGGCACAGACGGCCACCCGGCGCCAGCACCCGATGGGCTTGCTCCAGCACCTGGTGGAGGGTCGACTCGGGCAGCAGATCGAGCACGTACGTGGAGAGCAGGTGGTCCCACCCCCCTTCCCGGGTCGGGAGCGTGTTGCCGTCAGCGGGAGCGAGGCGGGCACGGTCACCGAACATTGTCAGCCGCTGTCGGGCGATGGCCAACATCGTCGGGCTGATGTCGATGCCGAGGTAGCGACAGTGTTCCGGTAGGTGCTCAGTGAGCAGGAGTGCCGCCAGACGGCCGGTCCCGCAGCCGAATTCCAGCAGGCTGCCTGTCCCGGCAAGGCCCGCGTGAGCGATCAGATCCGCGAGTGCCTCGTCTTCGTACCAGCCCTGCTTGTCCTGTCGGGCACCGAAGTTGTCGTAGAAGCGCCGGGCCTGGTCTGGGCTCAGCATGCGGCGGTCGGAGCGCTTGGTGTACATCGCTGCTGCGTGCGTGCGTGCGTGCGGGAGGGAGGGAGGGAGGGAGTCCGGGCGACTCGCCCGGGACTCAGGGCGTTGACGATAGCGCAGGTTGTCGGGGGCGCGGCGACTGACCCCTGGTCGTTGTCCCGGGGGGGCGCTCTCTCGGTCGGGTAGCGCGCTCGCTTGCGGGGACCAGTCCTGGTGTGCGAAGCAGTGGCTGCCGCCGGGTACCCGTCGCTTCGGCTCTCAGGCTTCGCGGGGCCGGCGCCGCAGCAACACCAGGCCGAGCAGGCTCGGCACTCCCAGCAGCCAGACCGCAGCCTTCGACCGGGCGATGGAGCTGCAGGAGCAGCCTTCGCCGGCGATGATGAAGTCTGCGTCCAAGCCGTCCGGTGAAGCGCCGCTGTCGCTGCTGCTTCGGCTGCCGCCGTCTCCTGAAGTCTCGCCGCCGTCGGCGGTGCCGCCGTCTCCTGTGCCGCCGTCTCCTGTGCCGCCGTCTCCTGTGCCGCCGTCTCCTGTGCCGCCGTCTCCTGTGCCGCCGTCGGCAGTGCCGCCATCCCCGGTACCGCCGTCGCCTGCGCCACTGTCGGTTGTACCGCCGTCGGTTGCGCCGCCGTCGGTTGTGCCGCCGTCGGTTGCGCCACCGTCGGTTGTACCGCCGTCGGTTGTGCCGCCGTCGGTTGTGCCGCCATCGACGGTGCCGCCGTCAGTCGCGCCGCCATCGACGGTGCCGCCATCTCCTGCGCCGCCGTCTCCTGCGCCGCCATCCGCTGCGCCGCCGTCCCCTGTGCCGCCGTCCCCTGTGCCGCCGTCCCCTGTGCCGCCATCGACGGTGCCGCCGTCAGTCGCGCCGCCATCTCCTGCGCCGCCATCCCCCGCGCCGCCATCCCCTGCGCCACCGTCTCCTGCGCCGCCGTCTCCTGCGCCGCCGTCTCCTGCGCCGCCGTCTCCTGCGCCGCCGTCCGTGCCCTCATCGGGCCACACGTCGATGCCGGCCTCGGCAACGACTGCGTCGCCGTCGTCGTCGGTCACCGTGACCTGCACCACGTAGAAGCCCTCGACGGCGTACGTGTGCTCGGCGTGCGCGCCCGTGTTCGACTCGCCGTCCCCCCAGCTCCACACGATGCTGTGTGTGTCGGCGCTCTCGACATCGAGGTAGCGCACGGTCCAGCTCGTGAGCTCGTCGACGTAGGCGGAGGAGGGTCCGTCCACGGCGAAGATCTCTGGAGGCACGTTGTTCACTGTGACGGTGGCCGTGTCCGAGTCGTTCTTGTCGACACCTTCACACACGGTGCGCACGGCGACCGTGACTGTCACAAGGTCGGGCCCGTCGATGCCGGCGGCATCGAAGATCGTGTCGGAGGCGATGCTCCACGACGTGTCGTAGCCGTGCATGCCGTCCAGGTTCCAGCGGAACTCCGGGGCGTCGCACTCACTTGGGTCATAGCTGGTGCCGCTGGCGTCGAGGAGGACGGTGGACTCTGCGTCGACTTCATAGGGGCCGCCGGCATCGGCGACGATGTCATCCGCCCAGGCGGCACCGGAGGATGCCGCGAACACGACGAGCACGAAGGGGAAGAGGCTTTGCATCGGCGCCACGATAGCCGGCGGAGCGAGAGTCTGCAGCCGCAAGGAGGGGCGCCGAAGCACGCCTCCGCGCCAGGGCTGAGCCCCCTCGTCCGCCGGGCTGTGGATGACGCCATCCGGCGTGGGCATCAGCTCACCGTCAGCCTGACAGACTGGAGATCCCGGAGAGCGCCAGCGCGGTCGCCCCGATGACCGCCCAGCCGATCGAGCCGACCACGTCCGCCCACACCGATGTTGTCGCAGCGACTGCCCGCCACCCGTCCAGGGTGCAGGTGAAGGGTGTGCCGGGCGTGCCCCGGCGGATGGTCCAGGTGAGTCCGGCCTGTACCTGCGCCCGGCTCAGCTCGAGCTTGGCGCCCCCGTCCTTGCACGGCGGACCGAAGCGCGTCGGCTGGTAGGGATCTGGAGGCGTCTCGGGAGGGTCTTCGTCGTCTTCTTCGTCGTCTTCTTCTTCGGGTTCGGCTTCCTTCTCGGGCTGCTTGCGCTCTTCTTCACGCTGCTCCAGTTCCTTCTTCCGCTGCTCTTCGAGCAGCCCATGCACACGGCGGGCCTCATCCCCAGCCTGCTCCAGGAGTGCCTCCACGTGGCCACAGCGTAGCTCGCGACTTTGAACGGCGAGGCGCGCGAGTCCGCCGCATCTACGGCCTAAAAGGCCAGATACGGCGAACATGCAGCGTGCGGCGATTGTTCTAGGTAGTTCCCGCCCGGAAAAGGACGATCTGGCGCCAGGCCGCGGTCCGTCGAGGCGCCGCGGTTCGTCGAGGCACCGGCCTGCGACCGCTGGCGCCGAATTCGAGGCGCACCACTGCTGTCTTCGACCCGTTTGGCCGGCTGGGCAGGCGGCGATGAGAAAGAACGGGGGGCGTGGTCACTCCAGCGCAGCCCTCGCCAGGATGAGCAAGTTGCAGGCCACGACGGACGCCCATGCGTAGCTCTTGAAGCCCCGCTCGCCCTTCCAAGTGCACCGCCGCAGGCCGAAGCCCCGCTTGAGGAAGGAGATGACGCCTTCGACGCCGGCGCGGAACCGGCGAAGGAGCTTGTAGAGCGTGGGGCTGGTCACCATGTCGCTGACTGCCAGGCCGCGCCGCTTGGTGAAGCACACGTCCTGGACTCCCCGGTCCTTGGCCGCCTTGAGGTTGGCCTTGGAGCAGAAGCCGCCGTCGAGAGCCATCTGGTGGGGAGGCTTGCCGTAGATGTCGATGAGGCGGTCCACGGTGCGCTCGACCAGCGTGGAGTCGGCGAGGTTGCCGT
>AMFO01001277.1_pt1 | contig 28378 bp, 23 predicted proteins | sample 552608 | NCBI WGS metagenome assembly AMFO01 (sample SAMN01893955, study PRJNA167987) | microbial mat metagenome | biome: hydrothermal vent | place: USA: Loihi, Hawai'I | collected 2003-05-01
ACCCGTCCCACGAAGGCGACGGTCGCCCCCGCGCTCGCCGCGGCGACGGCCTGGTTGGCGCCCTTGCCGCCATGGGCCGTGGAGTGACCCGAGGCGAGCGCGGTCTCGCCCGCTTCGGGGTGACGCGGCACACGCACCACGAGATCCCGGTTGACGGAGCCGACGACGAGGACGTCAACCACGACGCAGCCTCAGGACACGGCCGTCCATCGTCGTGAGGAGGATCCCGCCGTCGGCCGCGGCGGCGATCGCCGTCAACCCGGGCACGGCACCCGTGCGTGACGTCCACTCGTGGACCTCCCCGTCGGGCGTCACCGACCAGATGCGGCCGGAGCAGAAGTCCCCGTAGAAGAACGCTCCCCGCAACTCGGGGAGCTCCTCGCCCCGGTACACCGCGCCCCCGCTCACCGCACACCCGGCCTCGTGCCGGTACGTCGCCACGGGCATCGTGAACCCCGCCTCGGTGCAGGCCCCCGCCACGCAGCGGTCCCCCTCCCACACCGGCCAGCCGAAGTTCACCCCCGCCGTCTCCGTCGCGTCCCGTACCAGGTCGATCTCCTCGACCTCGTCCTGCCCGACGTCGGCGATCCAGAGGTCGCCCCCGTCGAAGCTCCACCGCCAGGGATTGCGCAGCCCGATCGCCCACACCTCGGGCGCCCCCCGCTCCCCCCGGCGTACGGGTTCCCGGGCGGGATGCCGTACGGCACCGGAGCCTCCGGACCGACGTCGATTCGGAGCATGGCGCCGAGCAGGCCGGTGGGGTCCTGACCGTTCCCGAACCGGTCGTTCGCACCTCCCCCGTCGCCCGTCCCGATCCAGAGCATGCCGTCGGGGCCGAAGGCGAGCATGCCGCCGTTGTGGTTCGCCGCGGGCTGCCGGATCCGGAGGACGAGCCGTCCCGAGTCGGGGTCGGCACGAGCGCCGTCCTCGGTCACGTCGTACACGACGATGCGCGTGTCGCCCCGCCGGTCCGTGTACTCGACGAACACGCGGCGATCGGCGGGGAACGAAGGCGGGAAGGCGAGGCCGAGGAGACCCCGTTCCCCGCCGAAGCCGACCCGGTCCCTCACGTCGAGGAAGACCTCCCGGTCCACGCCGTCGAGCACCCACACCCGCCCCGGCTGATCCACGACGAATCGACGGGGATCGCCCGGCGGGTCCACGACGAGGACCGGCTGGGCGAAGCCGGTGGCGACCGTCTCCAGCCGGAGAGCGGGGCCGGCCCCGACGGTGGTCGCCGGGGACGTCCCCGTCGTCACGGTGGAGCCCCGGCCGGAACCGGTCGTCACCGGCGACGCGGGGGCCGTCACCGGCGGCGGTCGCGGAGCCGACGTCTCCGGCGACGCCGTCCGGGAGCAGGCCACGAGCACGACGGCGAGCAGGAGGTACCGGACCACCCCGCCCGTGCTCACGAACCCGATCCCCCACCGAGGGGGAAGGCACCGTCGCGGTGGTGGTACCGGGCGTGTGCCGCCACGAGCGCGTCCCAGTCTCCGGGCCGCGCCACGTCGACCGCCACGAGGTGGCGGGTGTGAGGCCGGCCGCTCCGGTCGAGATCCCGGGCCCGGCGCAGGACCATGGCCGAGGCGTCGTCGATGCGTCCGTGCTGGGCGAGGTGCTCCTCCCAGGAGACGACGAGGAACACCTCGGTGAGCCGGTGCGGATCGGCGGCGTCCCGGTAGAGGCGCCAGCGATGGGCCCCGGTCCGCAGCCGGATGAGTCGCACCTCGCGCATCACCTCGAGGAACGCGTCCACCGTGGCGGCCTCGAGCTCCCACGTGGTCAACACCATGACCGGTCCCCCCTCGGTGTCGGCGTGCGTCGGGAGCGGGCGGCGCTCACGGTACTCGGGGGTCTCGACGTCGCGCAGCGTCGGGATCCCGAGTCGGGGCGCCACGAGGACACCGAGGAGGAGCGCCCCGGTGGAGAGGACGATCTCGGCTCCGGACGCGGCGAGGCGGTCGGCGAGGACGCCGGCCAGGATCGATCCGAGCGGCAGGAACCCCGCGAACGCCAGCGTGTAGAGGCCCATGACCCGCCCCCGCACCCACTCCGGGGACATAAGCTGCGCGGTCGCGTTGAGGTTGGCGAGGGTCCACACCCAACAGAGACCGGCCACGAAGAGCGCGGCGAGCGCCTCGGGGATCCCCGGCGCCAGCCCGAGGGCGATCCCCGCCGCCCCGAATCCCGCCACCGTCGCGGGAAGAGACCATCGCCCGAGCCGCTCCGTGATCGGTCCGCGACTGAACCCGCCGACGAGCGCCCCGAGGCCCATCGCCCCCAACAGGATCCCGTACACCCCGGCGCCGCCTCCCAGCTCCGCGGTCCGGTTGGGCAGCATGGCCTGGACGACCGCCGAGGTGAGGGCGAAGGACGCGGCGAGGGCCAGGACGCGTCGGAAGGGGCGGGTGAAGCGCGCGAAGCGGATGCCGAGCGCCATGGCGTTGAGCATCGACGTCTCCTCGCGGTCCGGCGACGGCATCGACCGGGCGAGAGCCATGAGCACGACGATGACGCCCAGGTAGGAGAGGGCGTTGAGGGCGAAGCCCGACCCCGGTCCGAATCCGACGACGAGGGCACCGCCGAGTGCCGGTCCCACCGCCCGGGCGACGTTGAAGGCCACCGAGTTCAACGCGACCGCGTCGGCGACCATGCCTCGGGGGACGAGGTCGGGGACGGTCGCCTGCCACGCCGGGAGGTTGAAGGCGAGGCCGACCCCCATGAGGAGCCCCAAGCCGAGCAGGAGCCCCGGGGTCATCCGGTCCATCATCGTCAGGAGGGCCATGGCCGCGGCGGCGGCACCCATCGTGACCTGCGCGGCGAGGAGGACGCGCCGCCGGTCGAAGAGGTCGGCGACGGCGCCCGCGGCGAGGGCGAGGAAGAGCAGCGGGAGCGTCGCCGACGCCGCCATGAGCCCGACCCAGGTCGCCGACCCGGTGAGCTCGAGCATGAGCCACGACGCCGCGACCGCCTGGAGGAAGGACCCCACGTTGGAGAGGATCGCCGCCAGCCACAGGGCACGGAAGCGCCGGATCCGGAGTGGGGCGACGGCGTCGACCATCCCGGAAGTCTACGGCCGGCGCCGGTTCTCGCTCTCGCCGGATCCGCAGCCGGCGCGACCGTGCTCGGTCGCTCAGTCGCCCTCGACGAGGCCGGCCTCGGCCGCGGCCCGGTCCGCCTCGACGGCGACCCGCCGGCCCTCCTCCTCGTCGACTCGGGTCAGGAGGGCGATCCCGACGAGGAAGAACACGACGATCCCCAGGATGGCGGGTCGTGACGAGTCGAACACGGCGACCGCGCCCACGAAGACGAGCGGCCCCACGATCGCGGAGAACTTCGACATGACCGAGAAGAACCCGAAGAACTCCCCCGACTCGGCGGTGGGACTCATCTGGGCGTACAGACTGCGACTCAGCGCCTGGGAGCCCCCCTGGACGACGGCCACCATGAAGGCGAGGAACCAGAACTCGACGACCGTGTCGAGGAAGAACCCCCACGCGGCGATCGCCGCGTAGACCACGAGGGCGAGGATGATCGTCCGCTTCGTCGTCATGCGCGCCGCGAGTCCCGAGCACAGCGGTCCCCCCAGCACGAACGCCACGGCCAGGCCCACGACCTCCACGACGAACAGCAGGGCGAGGATCGTGGGGAGACTGCTCGAGCGGGGCGGTGGCAACACCGTGGTGGTGCCGATCGCCATGACCGTACCCGAGGCGGCCGGGTTCCGCTCCCCCGTGTTCACCAGCGTCAGCGTGTGCTCCCCGGCGCCGGCGGCCGCGACGTCCAGCTCCACGTCGAACCGCTCCGTGGGCGCGTAGGCGTCGACCCGGAGCGGCTCGCCGTCGACGATCACCGGGGACCCGTCGAGCCGGACCTCCCAGATGCCTCGGTCGGGGCCCTCGCCGTACCGCACGACGAGCCCGGTGCCGTTGAACGCGAGCTCGTAGGTGTCCCCGGCGGCCGCGGTGAAGGCGTACGGGACGGCCGTACCCGGGAGCTCCGCGCCGGAGGTGATCCGCCACGTCCCGGAGAGCTCCACCGCGTCGACCCCGTGGTCGCCCTCCCCCACGGCGGTGGACGTCGCCGCGTACGGTGCCGGCCGGACCCCGGCGACGTCGCCGGGGAGCAGGCCGCGGGCCGCGATCCCCACGGCCGGCAGCATGACGAGGTTCCACAGCACGAACGCGAGGAACACCCCTCGTCTGGCCTCCTCCCGGGAGGGGATCCGCCCGAACACGATCGAGAAGGGGATGCCCACGAACTGCACGAGGAGGATCGCCGCGATGAGGTCGACGGCACCGAAGCCGAGCTCGGCGCCGTAGATGGCGGCCACCCCGATGATCGTGCCGATCCCGTCGTTGTAGATGAGGAAGGCGACGAGGAACTTGAGGAGCTGGCGGTACCGCCGGAGATTCCGGAAGGTGGCACCGAGCCGGCCGAAGGCGAGGGCGAGCACGTTGCCCGGCTCGCGGGCGACCGCCGCCGGCGGCTCGGGAACGCGACGGAGGATCGGGACCGAGAACACGAGCCACCAGATCGCCACCGAGAGGAAGGAGAGCCGCGTCCCGAGCTCCCCGAGGGCGAAGATCATCGCCACGTTCACCGCGAGGAGGATGCCCCCGCCGAGATAGCCGAGCGCGTAGCCGAACGTCGAGACGCGATCCTGATCCTCTGGTCGGGCCACGTGCGGCAGCAGCGAGTCGTAGAAGACGTTGCCCCCGGCGAAGCCGAGCCGGGCCACGACGAAGAACACCGACGCCAGGAGCCAGTCCCCGGTCCCGACGAGGACGAGGAGACCCGTGCCCAGCGCCCCTACGAGGATGGCGAGGGTGAGGAGCAGCTTCTTCCCGCGCCGGATGTCGGCGATCGTCCCGAGGATCGGGGAGAGCACGGCCACCAGGACGAGCGACACCGAGAGGGTCGTGGTCCAGTACGCCGTCGCCTGGGCCGGTGAGGCGAGCGTCCGCCCCGCGACCTGGGAGTAGTAGACGGGGAGGACCGCGGCGAGGATCGTCGTGGCGAACGCCGAGTTCGCCCAGTCGTACAACGCCCAGGCGCGGATCCGGCGACGGTACTCGCGCTCGTCGATACCGCCGTACCCGGCGATCGTCCCGGCCGACACGCCTCCTCCCCTCCTCGCTCCGGCGGCGAGGCTAGTCGGTGGCCGCCTCCCCCGCCCGGCTCCACAGCCGCCGGAGGGCGCCGGCGACCCCGTCGGGCCGCTCCATCGGCGCCATGTGTCCGGCGCCGGGAACCACGGTGAACTCGGCGCGGGGAGTCGCCCGCGCCATCGCCTCGGCGGCGGCCGGCGGCGTGAGCCTGTCGTGCTCCCCGACGACGACCGCCACGGGGAGGTCGAGTCCGCCGAGCACACCCGTACGATCCGGCCGGAGCTTCATGCCGGCGAGCGCCCCCACGAGCGTCTCGTACCGTGTCCCCTCGATCATCGACCGGAGTCGGGCGCGTACCCCCAGGGTGGCGTCGGGTCCGAGCAGCGCCGCCATGAGCTCGTCGACGACCGCGCCCCTCCCCTCGGTCACCACTCGTGTCGCCATGAGGTCGCGGGCCGCCCGTCCCTCCTCGGTGTCGGCGGCGGCGCGGGTGTCGACGAGCGCGAGCGAACGGAGCCGCTCCGGGTACCGCTCGGCGAAGGCGAGCGCCACGTACCCACCCATCGAGAGCCCCACGAGATCGACACGATCGGCGCCGAGCGCCCCGCAGAGATGGGCGAGATCGTCGGCGTGGCGTTCCATGGTGAGCACCGCGTCCCCCGGCGGATCGGACCGGCCGAAACCCCGCAGGTCCGGAGCCACGCAGCGTCGTGCCTCGGCCAGCCGGGCGAGCTGGTCGTCCCACATGGTCCCGTCGAGCGGGAAACCGTGGACGAACAGCGCCACCGGACCGGTCCCCACCTCCCGGTAGGCGAACTCGTATCCGTCGATGACGATGCTGCGCACGGCACCAGTCTCGCGCAACCCGACGCCCGGCGGCGGCCCCCTCCCGGCAGGCCGATGCGCGCCGACCCCCGTCTCGCCCGGCGCTGCTCCTCGTCGCACCCTCAGGGACGCCGGGGCGCTTCGAGGCGGTCCGTCCCCGACCGACCGTCGGACCGGGGCGGGTGCCGGCGGCGCCAGCCCACGACCAGCAGAGCCGCGGCGAAGGCGGTGAGGGCCGAAAGCAGCCACATGAAGGTGTAGCTCCCGGTCCGGTCGACGATGGCGCCGAAGAGCGGCGGGCCCACCCCGAGCCCGGCGAGGAAGCCAAAGAGCACGAGACCCGACGCCCGACCCGTGTCGGCCGTCCCGGCCTCGTGCATGACGGCGAGCATCCCCACCGAGTTCCACGACGTCGAGCCGAGCGCCACGAGGACGGCCGCGAGCCAGACGAACGCCGACGCCGTCCCGGAGGCGAGGAGGAAGGCGCCCGACGCCAGGACGGAGAGGACCGCCATCACGCCGAGGTCCGCGACGTAGGCACCGGTGCGCTCCGCGTGACGGCTCCAGGAGATCCGCCCCGCGATCCCCACCACGCCGACCGCCGCCGCCACGGCTCCGGCGAGTCGGGGGTCGAAGCCGAGCGTCTCCTCGGCGTAGAGGGGGATGAAGAAGGTGACCGCCCCCGAGAAGCCGAGGAGGGCCCCGTACCCGGCCATCCACCAGATCGCCGCGGGGATGGGCCCGGCGGGGTCACGCCGAGCCTCCCGATGCTCGGGGGCGGCCGGGGGAACGACCCACGCCGCGGCGAGCGCGAGGAGCGCCGGGAGCACGGCCACGACGAGGAAGGCGCCGCGCCAGCCGAGCGCGACGGCGAGGGACGGCACCGTCAGTCCGCCGACGAAGATCCCGACCTGCACGCCCGACTGCTTCAGTCCGGTGACGACGCCCCGTTCCCCAGGGGGGAGGTCCTCGGCGATGAGCTTGTTCGTCGCCGGGTTCGTCAGCGCCTCCGTTCCCGCGCCGAGAGCCGCGCCGACGAGGAGGACGAGATACCCCGGAGCGACCCCGAAGACGAGGAAGGTGGCCGCCGAGATCGCGAAGAGGGCCACCAGGGAGGCCTTCCCTCCCACCCGATCGGTGATGCGGCCCGCCGCCGGCGAGATGAGGGCGGCGACGACGGTGAGGACCGCGATGATGCCGCCCAGGGCGGCACGGGAGATCCCGAGGTCGTCGATGATGAACCCGGCGAGGATGCCGAGCGCGGGCGCGGCGAAGGTCGAGGCGGCCATGGCCGCCACGAGGAGGCCGGTGAACGCCACCCTCCGGGCACCGCGGACCTGGGTCGTCGTCACGGCGCCCCAGTATGGTGCGGCGTGCGCCCCTCCGATCCACGCCGTGGCACCCCGACCGCCCGGTGGAGTGACCCCGCGGCGTGGACACACGGTAGGGTCTCTCCCCCATGGAGTCGCCACGCCTCGCGCTCGCCCGCCTCCCTACGCCCCTCGAGGCCGCGCCGCGCCTCACCGCGGCGTGGGGTGGACCCCGCATCTGGGTGAAACGGGACGACCTCACCGGATTCGGCCTCTCCGGCAACAAGGTTCGCAAGCTCGAGTATCACCTCGCCGCCGCCCGTGCGGCGGGCGCGGAGACGATCGTGACCTGCGGCGCGCTGCAGTCCAACCACTGCCGGGCCACCGCGCTCGCCGCGGCCCGGCTCGGCCTGCGCTGCGTCCTGTTCCTCCGCACCCCCGACGGGGAGCCACCGTCGAGCCCGGCGGGGAATCACCTCCTCCAGCGACTCGCCGGAGCCGCGTGCCGCTTCGTCGATCCGGACGGGTACGCCGACCGGCGCCGGCTCATGCGAGCGGAGGCGTCCCGACTCGGTGACGCGTGGGTGATCCCCGAAGGCGCCTCCGACGCCTTGGGCGCCCTGGGGTTCGCCGACGCCGCCGAGGAGCTCATGGACCAACTCGCCGCGCGCGGCATCACCCCGGCGGCGGTGTGGCACCCGGCCTCCTCGGGAGGGACGACCGCGGGACTCGCCATCGGCGCCCACCGCCGCGGAGGGACGCTGCCGCTCGTGGCGTGCTCGGTGGGCGATCCCGCGGCCGACCTCGAGCACCGGATCCGCTCCGTCCTCACCGAGTCCATGGCGCAGGGCACCTCGGTCCCCCTCGAGGGATGGGAGACCACCGACGCCTGGGTGGGGGCGGGGTACGGGGAGGCGTCGCCCGAGCTGCTCGCGACCGTGCGGGAGGCGACCCGTCTCACCGGTCTGCTCTTCGACCCCACCTACACCGGCAAGGCCCTGTACGGCTTGCGGGAGGCGATCCGCCAGGGTCGCTTCTCCGCCGACGATGACGTGGTGTTCTGGCACACCGGCGGCGGCTTCGCCGTCTTCGCGTGGGAGTGGGGGCTCGACCGATCCTGAGCCCGTCGCGGCTCCGGGAACGGGGACTACGGTGGGCCCACCAGCGTCGAGGAGGGATCCGATGAGCCGCACCCTGCCGCCCTGGTTCGAGGAGGACCGGTGGGTACCGTCCCCGGACGGCATCGCCGCGACGAACCTCGCCCGCCTCATGGGCCGCCACGGCATCGACGAGTACCGGGAGTTCCTCGCCCGCAGCCTCGACCCGGACTGGTTCTACCCGGCCGTCATCGAGGATCTCGGCCTCGACTGGCCCGTCCCCTACGAGCGGCTCTACGACACCTCCGAGGGGATCCCGTGGACCCGCTGGTTCGTCGGAGGCCGCACGAACATGACCTGGCTGGCCGTCGACCGCTGGGTGGAGCGCGGCCATGGAGATCGGCTCGCCCTCGCCTTCGACGGGGAGGACGGCACGGTGCGCAGACTCACCTTCGCCGAGCTGGCGGACGCGGTCGCCCGCGTGGCACGGGGCCTGCGAGAGCTCGGCCTCGGCAAGGGGGACGGCGTCGCCATCTTCATGCCCATGATCCCCGAGGCGGCGATCGCCATCCTCGCCGCCAACCGCATCGGTGCGGTCGCCGCCCCGGCCTTCTCGGGCTTCGGGCCCGAGGCGCTCGCCGAGCGGATCCGCATCGCCGAGGCGAAGGTGCTCGTGACCGCCGACGGCTTCCTCCGTGCCGGCCGCCCGGTGAGCATGAAGCCGATCGCCGACGCCGCCGCGGACCGATGCCCGGGACTCGAGCACGTCGTCGTCGCCGAGCGGCTCGGCCTCGCCTGGGAGCGCCGGGAGCGGGACGTCCCCTGGGCGCGCCTCGCCGCCGCCGAGCCGGACGGCCCCTACGAGTGGTTCCCCCCCGAGACCCCCTGCTACCTCGGCTTCACCTCCGGCTCGACGGGACGCCCCAAGGGAGCGGTCCACGGCCACGGGCGCTTCCCGTACCGGCTCCCCGTCGAGATGGCGTACTGCTTCGACGTCCGGCCCGGCGACGTCGCCACCTGGACCACCGACATGGGCTGGGTCATGGGTCCGGGGATCCTCACCGGGGCGCTCGTCTGTGGCGCCGCGTTCGTCCTCATGGAGGGTGGCGTCGACCACCCCGCCCCCGATCGTCTGTGGCAGACCGTCGAACGTCACCGGATCACCATGCTCGGCGTCGCCCCCACGGTCATCCGCATGCTCGCCGCGCACGGACCCTCGTGGGTCGAGCCGTACGAGCTGGAGAGCCTCCGGGTGATCGGCTCCACCGGCGAGCCCATGACCGCTCCGGCGTGGCGGTGGATGCACCGCCACGTCGGGCGGGGTCTCCGGCCGATCATCAACATCTCGGGCGGGACCGAGGTGGGGTGCGGGCTCCTCGTCGGCAGCCCCGTGGTGCCGATGCGCGAGTGCCGTTTCGCCGGCCACTCGCCCGGCATCGCCGCGGCCGTGTTCGACGAGGAGGGCCGTCCCGTCGTCGGTGAGCTGGGTGAGCTCGTCGTCACCGCACCGTGGCCCTCGATGACGTGGGGGTTCTGGAAGGAGCCGGATCGCTATCTCGAGACCTACTGGTCCCGATGGCCCGGCGTGTGGGTCCACGGCGACCGGGCGATCTTCCACGAGGACGGGTCGGCGGAGCTGCCCGGCAGGGCCGACGACCTCATCAAGGTCGCGGGCAAGCGCGTCGGCCCCGCCGAGTACGAGTCTCTGGCCCTGGAGGTCCCGGGGGTCCTCGCCGCGGCCGCCGTCGGGATCCCCGACCCGGTGAAGGGCGAGGTCGCCGTCGTGGTCTGTCTCCCCGCCCCCGACGCCGGCGACCGCGAGGAGCTGGCCGCCGCGGTCGTCGCCCGGATCACGGCGGCGATGGGCAAGCCCATGCGTCCGGCCCGGGTGCTCGTCGTCGACGAGATCCCGCTCACCCGCAGCGGGAAGGTCCACCGGCGGGCGCTCCGTGGGTGGCTGTCGGGGACCGACCCGGGCGATCTCTCCAACCTCGACAACCCCGACGCCCGGGAGCCGCTCCTCGCCCGCTGGAAGGAGGCACCGTGACCCTCACAGGACACGTCGCCGCCGTCACCGGCGGCGGCCGCGGCATCGGGAAGGCGGTGGCCGAGGCGCTCGCCGCGGCCGGGGCCGCGGTCGCCGTCGGAGCCCGCACCGAGGCGGAGATCTCCGCGGTGGCGACAGGGATCACCGGCGGCGGCGGTCGGGCCGTGGCCGTGCCTCTCGACGTCGGCGACGACGACTCGGTGGCGTCCTTCGCCGGCACGGTGACCGAGGCGCTCGGTACCGTCGACATCGTCGTGAACTGCGCCGGCGTGTACCTCCCGGGCCGCTTCCTCGAGTACGACCTCGACGACTTCCGCCGACTCCTCGAGGTGAACTACCTCGGCACGGTCCGGGTCACCCGGGCCTTCCTCCGCCCGATGCTCGCCCGGGGATGGGGGAGGATCGTCAACGTCGCCTCCACCGCAGGGAAGTACGGATCGGTCTTCCAGACGCCGTACAACGCCTCCAAACACGCCGTCGTGGGTCTCACCCGCGCCCTCGGTCTGGAGCTCGCCGCCACCGGCGTGACGGTGAACGCGGTGTGCCCGGGGTTCGTGGACACCCCCATGATCGCCGCGGCCCGGCCACGCCTCGCCGCACTCCTCGGCCTCCCCGAGGAGGAGATCGAGCCGACCCTGCGGCGCCGCGTGCCCCTGGGCCGTTTCCTGCGCCCCGAGGAGGTCGCCGACCTCGTCCTCTACCTCGCCTCGGAGGCCGCCGGCGGCATGACGGGCCAGGCGCTCACCATCTCCGGCGGTCTCGTCCTCGTCTGAGCGATCGCGAAAGGAGCCGACCGTGTCCACGATGCCCGACCCCTTCACCCGGGAGCTCGCCCCCGGCATCTTCGCCTACGTGCAGCCGGACGGCTCGTGGTTCCTCGACAACGCCGGCATCCTCGTCGGCGACGAGGCGGTGACCCTCGTCGATCAGTGCGGCACCGAGGCCCGCGCCCGCCGCCTCGTGGCCACGGCGAGCGACCTCGCCGCCGGTCGACCCCTCCGTACCCTCGTGAACACCCACCATCACGGCGATCACACCTTCGGCAACTTCACCGTCCCCGCCGGAACGACGATCGTGGGCCACGAGCGGGCCCGGCTCGAGCAGCTCGTCACCGGCACCGCCATCACCGCCTTCTTCACGGGACCCGACTGGGGGGACATCACGATCCGCCCCCCGGTCCTCACCTTCACCGACCGAGCCACGCTGTGGATCGACGACATGGCGGTGGAGCTCCGGCACTTCGGGACGCCGGCGCACACCACCAACGACGTGGTCGCCTGGATCCCCGAGCACGGCATCCTCTTCGCCGGCGACCTCGTCTTCTCCGGCGGCGCCCCCTTCGCCCTGCAGGGTTCGGTCCTCGGTTGGTTGGAGACCCTGGACGAGCTGGAGCACCTCGGGGCGGAGACGATCGTCCCCGGCCACGGTCCCGTCTGCGGGCCTGCCGGGCTCGACGCCGTTCGCGCCTACCTCGAGTTCGTCCTGGAGACGGCCCGGCGCGGGCTCGACGCCGGGATGGCGCCCCTCGAGCTGGCCCGGGCCACCGATCTCGGCGAGTTCGCCGCGCTCCTCGACGGGGAACGGGTCGTCGGCAACCTCCATCGGGCCTACGCCGACCTCCGAGGTGAGCCGCGCGGGGCGCCCCTCGACCTTCCGGGCGTCGTCGGCGACATGGTCGCCTACCACGGCGGACCCATCCGCTCCCACGCCTGAGCGCGTCCCTCCGGGCGCGGTGGGCCCGTCACCGTGCCCGGGCACGGGCGGCGCCGCCGGCAGCGGGGCGAGCCGCTACCGCCGCGGGTACACGGGGAAGGCGCGGCACAGTGCGGCGACCTCGGCGCGCACCCGGGTGACGGTCGCGGCGGCGGCGTCGCCGCCGAGGGCGCGCACGACGGCGACGACCCACTCCCCGATCCGCCGGAACTCCTCGGTCCCGAACCCCCGGGTGGTCCCCGCCGAGGTGCCGAGCCGCAGCCCGGAGGTGATCTGCGGCGGCCGCGGGTCGCCGGGGACACCGTTCTTGTTGGCGGTCAGACCCGCCGCCTCGAGAGTGTCCTGCACCGCCTTCCCGGTGAGACCGACCGGTCGGAGGTCCACGAGCACGATGGGCGTGTCGGTTCCTCCCGTGACCACCGCCAGGCCCCCGTCGGCCAGCGTCTCGGCGAGCACACGGGCGTTGTGCAGGACGGCCCGGGCGTAGCCGCGGAACTCGGGGCGGAGCGCCTCCCCGAGGCACACCGCCTTGGCGGCGACGGCGTTGAGGATGACGCTCCCCTGGACGCCGGGGAACACCGCGGCGTCGAGGCGCCTCCCCAGCTCGGGATCGTCGGCGAGGATCACGCCGCCGCGCACCCCCCGCAGGTTCTTGTACGTCGTGGTCGTCACGACGTGCGCGTGCGGGAACGGGTGGGGATGCTCCCCGGCGGCGACGAGCCCGGCGAAGTGGGCGATGTCGGCCAGGAGCAGTGCCCCCACCTCGTCGGCGATCTCACGGAACCCGGTGAAGTCCACGGCACGGGGGTACGCGGAGCCGCCGCAGACGATGAGTCGAGGACGGACCCGCCTCGCCAGCTCGGCCACCTGGCCGAGGTCGATGAGGCCGGTGTCGGGATCCACGCCGTAGTGGTGGACGTCCATCCACTTCCCGGAGATGTTGACGCGGGCACCGTGCGAGAGGTGCCCGCCCGCGGAGAGGTCCATCGACAGCACCCGGTCGCCGGGACGGAGGAAGGCGAGGAAGACCGCCAGGTTGGCCTGGGAGCCGGAGTGGGGCTGCACGTTCGCGTAGGCGCAACCGAAGAGCCGCCTCGCCCGCTCGATGGCGAGGCGCTCGACCGCGTCCGCGAACTCCGCCCCCCCGTAGTAGCGGCGGCCGGGGTACCCCTCGACGGTCTTGTTGACGATGACGGAGCCGATCGCCTCCAGGGAGGCGAGGGAGACGAGGTTCTCCGAGGCGATGAGCTCGATCTGGTCCTGCTGGCGACGCAGCTCGCCCTCGAGGGCGGCGGCGACCTCGGGATCGATGGTGGCGAGGTGGGCGGTGAAGTACCCGTCGTGAGGGGTCACGAGCGGGGACGGTAACAGGCCCGGCGCAGCCCGGTACCCTGCGGCCATGCCCGGAATCACGACCTTCGACATGTCCTCACTCGCCGGCATCGACCGCTACAAGCTCCTCACCGGGCTCGTCGTCCCTCGACCCATCGGATGGGTGGGGACGCTCGCCCCCGACGGCGGCGCGAACCTGGCTCCGTTCTCCTACTTCAACTGTGTGGCCGCCACCCCGCCCACCGTCGTCCTGGGACTCGGCGCCTGGAGGCGGGGACGTCCCAAGGACACGTACCGGAACCTGGCCGCCTCCGGCGAGTTCACCCTCAGTCTCGTCTCCGAGGAGGTGGCCGAGGCCATGGTGGTGACCGCCGGCGAGTACCCGCCGGGGGTGGACGAGTTCGCCGCCGCCGGTCTCACGCCCGTCCCCGGGGACGTGGTCGCCGCTCCCTACGTGGGGGAGGCCAAGGCGGCGATGGAGTGCCGCGTGTTCCAGGTCGTTCCCCGAGGTGATCCCGAGACCGTGTGGATCGTCATCGCCGACGTGCTGCGTCTCCACGTCCGCTCCGACCTGCTCGACGGGACTCGGGTCGACCCGCGGGCGCTGCGCGCCGTGGGACGATTCGCCGGGACCCTGTACTGCACGACCGCCGCGACGATCGTCGACCTGGGGCCCGCGCCGGAGGCGAGCCGGACCTCCCCGTGAGCGGCCGGCCCCCGGCCGCGGGGGGCCGGAGGCCCGGCGTCACTCGTCGGCGTAGCGATCGAGGAACTCGTACAGCTCCACCATGTCCACCCCGGGGATGGTCTCCACCGGCATGGCGGCGAGGATGTGGCTGCTCGGCGCGACCGACGGCCACGCCATCCCCTCCCATCGCTCGGCGAGCTCCCCCGCCGGTCGGCGACAGCAGGGACCGTCGGGACAGTGGGAGACCGAGTGCCGCTCCGTGTCCCATCCGCGGAACCAGCGTGCGTCCTCGAACCGCACGCCGGTGGTGACGGCGGCGGCGGGCTGCCGCCCCTCCTCGACGAACGTCGCACACCAGAAGGTTCCCGCCACGGTGTCGGTGTACTGGTAGTGGATGGCGTAGCGGGTCGTGGAGCGGAATGCCTGGCGGGTCCCCCACTCCCGGCAGAGCCGTTGGCCCTCGATGGCGCCCACCGAGTTCCGCGGAAACGGCACCCCGTTGTTCTCGTACGCCTTCCAGATGATCCCGGTCTCGTCGGATCGCACGAAGTGGGTATCCAGGTCGAGGTGCCGCGTGGCGAGGTTCGTGAACCGGTGCGCCGCCATCTCGTACGAGACGTAGAAGTGATCCTTGAGATCTTCGACCGACAGGTTCCGGTCGGCCTTCGCGGCCCGGAGGAACGGCACCGCGGCGACCTCCGGGAGGAGCACCGCGCCGGCGAAGTAGTTGCCCTCCACTCGCTGACGCAGGAACTCGGCGAAGCTGCTCGGCTCCCGGTGGCCCAGGGCGAAGTGGCCGAGCGTCTGGATCACGACGGAGCGAGCCCGCGCCGCGTCGAGGTGGTCCCTCCCGGGGACGAAGATGACCCGGTGCCGGAGGTCCGTGACGGAGCGGACCGAGGCGGGGACGTCCGCGGCCCGGACGACCCGGAACCCGAAATGGGCGGCGAGGGCGTTCAGGTCCCCCTTCGACATCGCGCCGCGTCCGTCGTACCCGATGTCGGCCACCGCCTCGGCGGCGATGGCCTCGATCTCGGGGAAGTAGTTCCCACGCTCCCGCATCTCGGCGCGCAGCTCGGCGTTCGCGGCGCGGGCCTCCTCCCGGGTGAACGCCACCGCCCGGTCCCGCCCCTTGAGCGCCTCGTACAGGGTCACGATGTGCTCCAGCGCGACGTCCGGTACCCGGCGCGACGGCTTCAGGTAGGGAAGCCCCAGGTCCCGGTACGTCGCCTCGCCCTGGATCCGCTCCAGGGCCACCTCGAGGCGGGCCCGCCGTGAGGGCGCCTCGGTGGCGAGGAGCTCGCCCACCGGCACCTCCAGCGCCTCGGCGAGGGCGTTGATGAGCCCGAGTCGCGGCTCGCGTTTCCCGTTCTCGAGCATGGAGAGATACGGGGCGGGACGCCCCACCCGTGCGCCGAGCTGCTCCAGGGTGAGGCCTCGGGCCTTGCGATGGTGACGCACCCGCTGGCCGAACACGAGCGGATCGATCGTCGTGGCGGTCATGAAGCTCGACGGTACCTGACGCAGAGCGAAAGAACAAGCGAACTTCTCCCGAGAACGTCTTGCATTCTGTCGCCCGACCGGAAACGATCCGGATGGACCGCGAGGAGGACACCGTGGACGACGGCATCGAGATCCGAGGGAGCACCGGGGATCGTTTCGACGAGATCCTCACCCCGGACGCGATCGCCTTCGTCGCCGAGCTCCACCGCACCTTCGAGGACCGCCGCCAGGAGCTCCTGACGGCCCGGGCCCGTCGCCAGCTCCGGATCGACGCCGGCGAGGAGCCCGCCTTCCTCTCCGAGACGAGCGCGGTGCGTGCCGACCCGACGTGGCGGGTCCCGCCGCCGCCGCCGGACCTCGTCGATCGCCGTTGCGAGATCACCGGTCCCACCGACCGCAAGATGATGATCAACGCCCTGAACTCGGGGGCGCGGGTGTTCATGGCGGACTTCGAGGACGCCAACTCCCCCACGTGGACGAACATGGTCGGTGGCCAGGTGAATCTCCGCGACGCGGTGCGACGCCGCATCGCCTTCACCGGACCCGACGGCCGCGAGTACCGTCTCGCCGCGGAGACCGCCACACTCATGGTGCGCCCCCGCGGGTGGCACCTCCCCGAACGGCACCTCCTCGTCGACGGGCGACCCGTCTCGGCCGGACTCTTCGACTTCGGGCTCGCCTGCCACCACAACGCCCGGGAGCTCCTCGAGCGCGGCTCCGGCCCCTACTACTACCTCCCGAAGCTCGAGAGCCATCTCGAGGCCCGACTCTGGAACGACGTGTTCACCTACGCCGAGCGGCGTCTCGAGCTGCCCTCGGGGTCGGTGCGCGCCACCGTGCTCATCGAGACGATCCTCGCCGCCTTCGAGATGGAGGAGATCCTCCACGAGCTGCGAGAGCACTCCGTCGGACTGAACGCCGGCCGGTGGGACTACATCTTCTCCATCATCAAGAAGTTCCGGAACCGACCGGAGATGACCCTGCCCGACCGGAGCGAGATCACGATGACCGTCCCCTTCATGCGGGCCTACACCGAGCTCCTCGTGCGCACCTGTCATCGCCGCGGCGCCCACGCCATGGGTGGCATGGCGGCGTTCATCCCCTCGCGTCGCGACGAGGAGGTGAACCGTCGTGCCTTCGCCAAGGTGCGCGAGGACAAGGAGCGCGAGTCCCGTGACGGCTTCGACGGCACCTGGGTGGCCCACCCCGACCTCGTCCCGCTCGCCACCGACGTCTTCACCGCGATCCTCGGTGATCGTCCGAACCAGATCGATCGGCTCCGGGAGGACGTGACGGTCGGCGCCGCGGACCTCCTCGACTTCCGGGTGCCCGGCGGGAGGGTGACCGACGGCGGCGTCCGCCTGAACGTCGACGTCGCCATCCGGTACCTCGCGTCGTGGCTGGGAGGCGACGGCGCCGCGGCGATCTATCACCTCATGGAGGACGCCGCCACCGCCGAGATCTCACGATCCCAGGTGTGGCAGTGGGTCCGGCACGGCGTGCGCACCGCCGACGGCGAGCCCGTCACCCCGGGGTTCGTCCGCAAGGTGGCCGACGAGGAGACCGGGCGGATCCGTGACGAGATCGGGGAGGTCGAGTTCCGGCGGCGACGCTTCCCGGAGGCCCGACGACTCTTCGAGGAGGTCGCCCTCGCCGACGAGTTCCCCGAGTTCCTCACCCTGCCCGCGTACGAGATCCTCGAGGAGGGACCGAGATGAGCACGGAAGCGATCATCCGGCGACGTGCCGCGGCGATCCGCGCCGAGTGGGAGGAGAGCCCCCGCTGGCGGGGGATCCACCGGGTCCACTCCCCCGAGCAGGTCGTCCGCCTCCAGGGATCCTTCGTGGAGGAGCACACGCTCGCCCGTCGGGGCGCCGAGCGGCTCTGGGAGCTCCTGACGACCAGGGACTTCATCCGAGCCCTGGGGGCGCTCAGCGGGGGCCAGGCCGTGCAGATGGTCAAGGCCGGCCTCGAGGCGATCTACCTCTCCGGATGGCAGGTCGCCGCCGACGGCAACCTCGCGGGAGAGGTGTATCCGGACCAGTCCCTGTACCCGGCGAACAGCGGTCCCGCCATGGTGCGACGCCTCAACAACGCCCTGCGGCGCGCCGACCAGGTCGAGTGGGCCGAAGGAGCCGGCGGTCGCGAGTGGATGGTCCCGATCGTCGCGGACGCCGAGTCGGGTTTCGGCGGGCCGCTGAACGTCTTCGAGCTCACGAAGGGGTACATCCGGGCCGGGGCTGCGGCAGTGCACCTCGAGGACCAACTGTCCTCGGAGAAGAAGTGCGGCCACATGGGTGGCAAGGTGCTCGTTCCCACGGCCCACCACGTCCGGAACCTCCAGGCGGCCCGACTCGCCGCAGACGTCATGGGCGTTCCCACCCTGGTGATCGCCCGGACCGACTCCCTGGCGGCGACGCTCCTCACCAGCGACATCGACGAGCGGGATCGAGCCTTCCTCACCGGCGAGCGGACCCCGGAGGGGTTCCACGTGGTGCGGAACGGGATGGAGGCGGCGATCGCCCGCGGCCTCGCCTACGCCCCGTACGCCGACCTCCTCTGGTGCGAGACCTCGACGCCCGACCTCGTCGAGGCGGCGCGCTTCGCCGAGGCGATCCGCGCCGAGTTCCCCGAGAAGACGCTCGCGTACAACTGCTCGCCGTCGTTCAACTGGCGGCGTCACCTCGACGACGCGACGATCGCCAAGTTCCAGAAGGAGCTGGGCGCCATGGGGTACCGCTTCCAGTTCATCACCCTCGCCGGCTTCCACGCCCTCAACGCGGCCATGTTCGATCTCGCCCGGGGCTACGCCGATCGTGGCATGCCGGCGTACGTCACGCTCCAGGAGCGGGAACTCGCCATGGAACGCGAGGGGTACTCGGCCACCCGCCACCAACGCGAGGTCGGTGCCGGGTACTTCGATCAGGTCGCCCAGGTCATCGGCGGGGGCGTCGCCTCGACGCTCGCGCTGGAGGGCTCCACGGAGGCGGAGCAGTTCTACGACGGAGAACGCTGACCGCATCGCTGTGGGGGAAGCGAAGGGGCCCGGGCCGGTGGGAGGTACGGGCCCCTTCGACACGCCGGACCTCCCGCGCCGCGGGCCGGGCCGGTCAGCGTCTGCGGGCGACCGTGAGACCGTCGCCGACGGGAACGAGCACCATGTCGACCCGCTCGTCGGCGTGAATCCGCTCCCCGAGGCGCCGAATGGCCTCGGTGTCCGCGTCGGTGACCTCCGGGTCGGCGACCCGCCCCGACCAGAGGGTGTTGTCGATGGCGACCACCCCGCCCGGCCGGAGGAGCTCGAGGGCGAGCTCGTAGTACCGCCCGAGATTCGCCTTGTCCGCGTCGAGGAAGACGAAGTCGTACGTCCCGGCTCGACCGGCGGCGAGGAGCCCCGCGAGCGTGTCCAGGGCCGGGCCGAGATGGAGCTCGATCCGATCCGCGAGGCCCGCCTCCTCCCAGTGGTGGCGAGCCACGTCGGTCCACTCCGCCGAGACGTCACAGCAGTCGAGCCGCCCCCCCGATCCCATCGCGCCGGCGATCCACAGACTGGAGTACCCGGTGAACGTCCCCACCTCCAGGGCGCGACGCGCCCCCACGAGGCGGACGAGGAACGCGAGGAGCTGTCCCTGCTCCGGAGCGATCTGCAGGTGGGCCTCGGGACGAGCCGCGGTCTCCTCGCGGAGGCGGCGTAGGAGCCCCGACTCACGCACCCCGTACCGCCGGACGTACTCCTGGAGGCGATCGTCGAGCCCGAGCGTCTGGCGACTCATGAGGGGAACCTACCCCTCTCTGCGCGCGAACCGGACCCGCCGGGGCGGGAGCCGTCCCACCCGACGGCACCTCGCGGCCGGAGCCCGCCGGCGGTCGTCGCCGCTACGCGTCGTCCTCGCTGAGGAACCGTCGCCGACCCCACGTCCAGGGACGATCCGGGTCGGCGAGCAGGAGCTGGAACACCGAGATACCGCCCTGCTCGAAGCCGATCGCCGACCCCGCCATGTAGGCGCGCCAGATGCGGTACGTGCGCTCGTCGGCCGCGGCGACCGCCTCGTCGTGGTTGGCCTCGAGATTCGCCACCCAATGCCGGAGGGTGACGGCGTAGTGGCGCCGCAGGGATTCGGCGTCGCGCAGCTCGAGGCCCGCGTCCTCGGCGGCCCCGACCACCTCGTCGATCGGCTCGAGCTCCCCATCGGGGAAGACGTACGTGTTGACGAACGTCGGACGCCGTCGTGACACCTCCCGGGCTCGGGTGACGATGCCGTGGTTGAGGACGGCACCACCGGGCTCGAGCAGGGCGCGCAACCGACCGAAGTAGGTGTGCAGCTCCTTGCGACCCACGTGCTCGAACATGCCCACCGAGGCGATGGCGTCGAACCGGCCGTCGACCTCCCGGTAGTCCCGCTGGAGGATCGTCACCCGGTCCCCCACCCCGGCCTCCTTGGCGAGGCGTTCCGCCCAGGACGCCTGCTCGCTGCTCAGGGTCACGCCCACGCACGTCACGCCGTACTCCGCCGCGGCGTACACGACGAGGGCGCCCCACCCGCAGCCCACGTCGAGGAGCCGCATCCCCGGCCGCAACCCGAGCTTGCGGCAGATCACCTCGAGCTTGCGGCGCTGCGCCCGTTCCAGGGTCTCCCACGGATCGAGGAAGTAGGCGCAGGAGTACACCATCTGCGGATCGAGGAACCGTGCGAAGAAGTCGTTGCCGGTGTCGTAGTGATGGGTGACCGCCTCCCGGTCCCGGCGGAGGGAGTGGAGGAATCCGCGCATACGCGGTCGCTCCGCCGCGGCCCGCCGCGCCGTGTCCGGCAGGCTACGGAGCAGGCGCCACAGACGCAGCGCCTCGGCACGGTGCCGCGCCCCCGGATCGACGGAGGCGGCGAACTCGAGGGCCGCGAAGATGTCCCCCTCGATGTCGACGTCGTCGTAGACGTACGCCTCCCCCGCGGTGAGATCGTCCGGCGGGAGGAGCAGCGCCCGGAGTGCCCCCGGATGCCGGAGCACGATGGTGGCCGTCGCCGCCGACGGACCCCACTCCTCGCCGGTCCAGGAGCGCATGCGGGGAGGAACGCCCCGTCCCAGCGTGCTCAGCCGCTCGTAGACCCGTCGCGAGATCTCCAACGGTTCCATGGCGTAACTCTACGCACGATCCCGCGCCCAGACCAGCGTCGTTCCCCCGGCCGCCTCGCTCACCACACGGGACGGCGCGTGAGGAGCGCGAAGGCCTCGTCGGCGGGCACCGGCTCGGAGAACAGGAACCCCTGACCGAAGTCGCAGCCGAGCTCCCGCAGGGTCGCGAGGTCCGCCGTCGTCTCGACGCCCTCCGCGATCACCGGCAGCGCGAGGTCCCGACCCAGGGCGAGGATCGTGCGCACCAGGCCCCCTCCGGCGGGGACCTGCGCCGCGGTGCGCAGGAAGCTGCGGTCCATCTTGAACGCGTCCACCGGCAGACGCTGCAGGTACGCCAGCGACGAGTACCCCGTCCCGAAGTCGTCGAGACACACGCTCACCCGGAGCGCACGCAACCGCTCCAGGGTGGTCACGACCGCCTTCGTGTCCTCGACGAGCGCGGTCTCGGTGATCTCGAGCTGGAGCCGCGCCGGGTCGAGACCCGTCTCGGCGAGGACCTCGGCCACGGTGTCGACGAAGCCCTCCTCCCCGAGGTGCTCGGGGGAGAGGTTCACGCCGATCGCCACCTCCGCCGCCGCGGACGACGCCCGCCGCCACGCCGCCAACCGGGCACAGGCGTGCCGGAGGACCCACAGGTCGATGGCGCCGAGCAGTCCCGCAGCCTCGGCCGCCGGCAGGAACTCGTCGGGCGCGAGGAGACCCTGCTCGGGATGCTCCCAACGGACGAGCGCTTCGAAGGCGCCGACCCGGCCCGTGGCGAGCCGGACGACCGGTTGGTAGTACACCCGCAGCTCCTCCTCGTCGAGCGCCCGCCGCAGCTCGGCCTCCATGCGGAACTCGGCCGTCGCCAGGGCGCGCATGCGCTCGTCGAATCGCACCACCCCTCCACGCAGCCCGGCCCGGTTCATCGCGGCCTGGGCGTCGCGCAGCAGCCCGCCCGGGGTCTCCGCGCCGGTGGCGACGGCGATGCCGATCGCCGGCGTCGCGTAGACCGGCCCACCCTCGAGATCGAACGGCGGGTCGAACGCGGCCTGGATCCGTCCCGCCACGGTCGTCGCCGCCACGAGGTCGGCGTCCTCGAGGAGCACCGCGAAGACGTCACCACCGAGACGGGCGACGATCTCGCCACTCCCGGCGACCGCCCGGAGGCGCCGCGCCGCCTCGGCGAGGAGCCGATCCCCGGCGCGATGACCGAGCGTCTCGTCCACGACGTGTCGACGCCGGAGGTCGACGAGGAGCACGGCGCACCGGCCTTCGGCGCGCCCGGACGCGTCGCCGACCGCGGCGTGCAACCGGTCCATGAACAGCACCCGATTGGGCAGGTCGGTGACCTCGTCGTGGAAGGAGACGTACGCCAGCGCCTCCTCCGCCTCGCGCACGGGGGTGACGTCGGTGAGCGATCCGGCCAGGCGGTGCGCCCGGCCCGAGCCGTCGCGGGCGGCGACGCCACGCGCCAGCACCGTCCGGTACCGCCCGTCGGCGTGGCGGATGCGGTGCTCGACCTCGAGCCGTTCCGTCCTCCCTTCGAGGTGGTCGCGGATGGCGCTCCGCAGGCGCGCCCGGTCGCCCGGGTGGACCCGTCCGAACCACTCCTCCGGGTCGTCTCCCACCGCGGCCTCCTCCTCGCCGAGGAGCGCCTTCCACCGAGGCCCGAAGACGATCCGGTGCTCCCGCAGGTCCCAGTCCCACAGGCCGTCTCGGGATCCCTCGAGGAGGAGCCGGTACCCCTCCTCCCGATCCCGCAGGGCGGCGAGCAGGCGGGCTCGCTCCCGGCCGTGCCGGATCGATCGCTCGAGCATCTCGGGGTCGAGCTCGTCGTCGGTGAGGACCTCCGCGGCCCCCGCCTGCCGGGCGGCGTCCGCGCCCGCCCGGTCCCCCACCGGCACGAGCACGATCGCCGCCGACGGTGTGCCGGCGGCGCCCGCCGCCTCCACGAGCTCGATGCCCCGGCCCCCTCCGATCCGGACGTCGACGAGGAGGAGGTCGTGGTGCTCCTCCTCGAGGGCGCGCCGGGCGGCCTCCAGGGTCCCCACCCGGTCCAGATGGACGGGCACGGAGCGCATGGCCGCCAACCGGGACGCCACCGCCGTGTACCGGCCGTCGTCGCCGATGGCCAGCAGCACCCTCAGTCCCGCGTCCATGTGCGCCCCACGATCCCCCGCGGTCGCGCCCCGGGGAGGCCGCCTCTCCTCACCATGCCCATCTCCACCGAACGGTCAACCGCGCAGGATACGGGCCGATTCCGGGGATCGCCACGACCCGGAGGACCCGACCGGGCTCACGACGGGGCCGGCGCGCCCCGGAGCACGTCGGCGAGGAAGGCGAGGAGCGCGTCGATGGTGGCGTCGGGCTGCTCGACCATGAGCATGTGCCCGGCACCGGGGACGAGGACCACGCGAACGTCCTCGAGCGCCTCGGCGAGCGGGCCGGCCGCCGCCGGGCGCGTCATGACGTCCTGCTCGCCGAGGAGGAGCAGTGCCGGGCAGGACGCCGCGGCGGCGGACGCGGCCGCGTCGGCGTAGGCGTCGCAGGCGGCGAGGTCGTTGTGGAGCACCCCCGGCGCCGACCGCTCGAGCAGCCGGGTCGTCGCCCCCATCATCCAGAGGCCGGGCGTCGGATGTCCGCCAGTGTGCGCCGCCCGGGCATGGCTCCAGGAGGTCACGAGCTCGAAGGCGAGATGGTCGTCGGCGGCGGCGGCGGCGAGGAGCTCGGGATGGACCGGCATGCGCTCGGCGACGCCGAGGAGGGCGATGGATCGCACTCGGGAGGCGTGGCGCGCCGCGGCGTCGAGGGCGACGAGGGACCCCATGGAGTGGCCCACGAGATGGGCCCCGGCCACTCCGGCGGCGTCGAGCAGCGCGACCAGCCAGTCGGCGAACCCGCCGATCGTCGCCGGCGGTGGACCCGCGGAGCGTCCGTGCCCGGGGAAGTCCACCGCCAGCACCCCGTACCCGTGGTGGGCCACGGCCCGGGCCTGGAACTGCCACACCGTGTGGTCCATCCCGGCCCCGTGGAGGAGGACCACGGTGGGCGCCGTGGGATCGAACGCCCGTCCCCCGGTGGAGACATGGGTCGGGCGTCCCTGGACGTCGAGCTCCATCACGTCACCTCCGTTGCGAGGCCCGCAGCGCCTGCTGCAGGTCGGCGATGAGATCGTCGGGGTCCTCGAGGCCGATGGAGAGCCGAACGAGGTCCTCCCCCACCCCGGCGGCGGCCAGCTCCTCGGCGCTGAGCGTCGCGTGGGTCGTCGACGCGGGATGGATGACGAGCGACTTCGCGTCCCCTACGTTCGCCAGGTGGGAGAAGATCCGCAGCCGCTCGATGAAGCGCCGCCCCGCCTCACGACCGCCGCGGATCCCGAAGGGGAAGATCGCACCGCATCCGCGGGGCAGGAGCCGGGCGGCGAGGTCGTGATCCGGGTGGTCGGGGAGCTCCGGGTACGTGACCCACGAGACCTCCGGCGCCTCCGCGAGGAACGCGACGATCCGGCGGGTGTTCTCCACGTGCCGCGGCATCCGCACGTGGAGGGTCTCGAGGCCCTGGAGGAAGTAGAACGCGTTCTGGGGCGCCAGCGCCGCCCCGAAGTCCCGCAGGCCCTCGACTCGGGCGCGCATGAGGAAGGCCTGCGTCCCGAACTCGTCGGCGAAGCGCAGGCCGTGGTAGGACGGGTACGGCTCGGTGAGCGTCGGGAACTTCCCCGACGCCTCCCAGTCGAAGGTCCCGCCGTCGACGAGGACGCCCCCGATCGCCACCCCGTGCCCTCCGATGAACTTCGTCGCCGAGTGCATGACGATGTCCGCTCCGTACTCGAGCGGGCGGAACAGGTACGGCGTGGCGAAGGTGTTGTCGATCATGAGCGGGAGCCCCGCGGCGTGCGCCACCTCGGCGACGGCGGGGACGTCGAGCACCTCGAGGGCGGGATTCCCCAGGGTCTCGCCGAAGACGAGTCGCGTCTCGGGGCGGATCGCCTCGCGGAAGGCGTCGGGGTCGCGCGGGTCGACGAACGTCGTCGTGATCCCGGCGAGCCGAGGCAGGGTCTGGGCGAAGAGGTTGTGGGTCCCTCCGTAGATCGAGGCCGAGGAGACGATGTGCGCCCCCGCCGACATGAGGGTGGGGATCGCCAGGAAGAGCGCGGCCTGGCCGCTGGCGGCGGCCACGGCTCCCACGCCCCCCTCGAGCGCGGCCACCCGCTCCTCGAAGACGGCCACCGTCGGGTTCGAGATCCGCGAGTAGATGTGCCCCTGTCGTTCCAGGTTGAACCGCCCCGCCGCCTGTTCGACGTCGCCGAAGAGGTAGGACGTCGTCTGGTAGATGGGGACGGCCCTCGCCCCGAACCGGGGGTCGGGCTCCTGGCCGGCGTGGAGCCCGAGCGTGGCGAGACGGAGTGCGCCCGGATCGACCATCAGGAGACGATGAACATGGTGAGGGGCTCGGCGACGAGGGCGGGCTTCTCCACGCCCTCGATCTCGACGGTCACCTCCATCTTGAGGAGCCAGCGACCGGAGCCCTTCTCGGTCACGTCCACGAGTCGGGTCCGAGCCCGAACCCGGCTGTCGACCTTCACCGGCTCGAGGAACCGCACCTTGTCGAGCCCGTAGTTGAGGGCGAAGACCGTGCCTTCGGGGGTGAGCATCGTCTGGTAGAGGAAGTGGGGCAGCAGCGACAGCGTGAGGAAGCCGTGGGCGATGGTCGAGCCGAACGGCGTCTGCCGGGCCGCCTCCGGATCCACGTGGATGAACTGGTGGTCCTCCGTCACGTCGGCGAAGGCGTCGATGCGGGCCTGGTCGATGGTGAACCACTCGGAGACGCCGAGCTCCTCCCCGACGTGGTCGGCCAACTCGGCGGTGGGAACCAGGTTCATCACGTTCCTCCTCGACGGGGCTGCTGTCCCCCACGACTGTAGATTGTCGGCGAGGACCGCGGATCGAGGAGCGTCATGGAACTGGTGGGGAAGGTGATCGTCGTCACCGGCGGAGGCAACGGGATCGGGGCGGCCATGTGCCGTCGGTTCGCCGCCGAGGAGCCCCGGGGCATCGTCGTCGCCGATCTCGACGCCGCGGCGGCCGCCGCCGTGGCCACCGCGGTGGGGGGGCTCGCCCGGCGGGTCGACGTCGCCGATCCGGGAGACGTGACGGCGCTGATCGCCGCCGCCGAGGACGCGTACGGACCGGTGGACCTGCTCTGCCTCAACGCGGGGATCGCCACCGGCGGGAGCGTCGAGGTCTCCGACGAGGCGTGGCGGCGCACCTGGGAGGTGAACGTCATGGCGCACGTCCTCGGCGCGCGGGCGGTCCTGCCCTCGATGCTCGCCCGTGGCGAGGGGTATCTGCTGCACACGGTGTCGGCGGCGGGCCTCCTGACGAACCTCGGGGCGGCGCCGTACAGCGTCACGAAGCACGCCGCGCTCGCCCTCGCGGAGTGGCTGTCGGTCACCTACGGGGACGCCGGCATCCGCGTGTCGGCGCTCTGCCCGCAGTTCGTTCGCACGAGCATGCTCGACTCCCTCACCGACGTGGGGGAGGGGTTCCACGAGTTCGCCGTCGCCACCTCCAAGTCGCCCGAGGAGGTGGCCGAGGCCGTCGTCGACGGCATCCGTGCCGAGCGCTTCCTCATCCTGCCCCATCCCGAGGTCGCCGAGTACTTCCGCAACAAGGCCTCCGACTACGAGCGATGGCTCGCCGGCATGCGCCGGCTCCAGCACCGCCTCGGGGCCGATCCGGTCTGAGCGGGGGCGCCTCCCCGCGGGCGGATCAGAACACCCGGTACCCCCCGTCCACCACGAGCGTGTCGCCGGTGTGATAGCGCGAGACGTCGGAGGCCAGGTAGACGGCGATGCCGGCGAAGTCGGCGGGCGTCCCCCACCGTCCCGCCGGTATGCGGGGAAGGACCGCGCCGGCGAACCGCTCGCTGGCGAACAGCGGCACCGTCATCGCGGTGTCGATCCACCCCGGGAGCACGGCGTTGGCGCGAATGCCGTACCGGCCGTACTCCACCGCGAGGCCGCGGGCCAGTGCGGAGACCGCCGCCTTCGTCGCCGCGTAGTGCTCTCCTCGCGGCATCCCGAAGATGGACGCGATCGAGGACGTGACCACGAGTGAGCCTCCGCTGCCGCGCTCCCGTAGGTGTCGAACCGCGGCGCGCAGGGTGAGGAACGCCCCGTCGAGGTTCACCCGCAGGATGTCCCGCCACTCGCCGAGGGACATGTCGGCGAATCGCGTGCCGCGGGTGCCGACCCCGGCGTTGGCGAAACAGGCGTCCACCTTCCCGAAGCGGTCGATGGTCGCGGCGAACGTCGCGGCCACCTCGTCCTCGTCGCCGACGTCGCAGCGGAATGCCTCGGCGTCCGCCCCGGCGTCACGGAGTCGTGCCACGGCGGCGGCGTTCTTCTCGGCGTTCGTGCCCCAGACGGCCACGGCGGCTCCGGCGCCGGCGAGGCCCTCCGCCATCCCCAGACCGATGCCACCGTTCCCGCCGGTGACGAGCGCCACCTTGCCGGTCAGGTCGAACAGGTCCACCACGTCGCTCCTCCTCGTCGTCCCCGACATCAGCGACCCCACCGCGCCGGTCTCCCGCCACCGACCCGAGACCACCGGGAGCTCCCGTGGGGCCGCGGCGCAATCTACCTCCGGTCCGTCCCTGAACCGATTCCTCCCGGAGCCTTCACGCTTCTCGAACATCCCCGGGCGAGGATCGCGCCATGACGTACTCGGAGCGGGAGCGGACCAGCCACGTCGCCCGACGCCTCGGTTTCGGCGTCGAGCCCGAGATCGTCGCTCGCGCCGCCTCCGTCGAGGACGCCGTCGCCGCCGCGCTCGACCTCTCCCGCGAGACGCCCCGTCCCACGAACCTCGCCCCACCGGCGACGCTCGAGGCGGACCGGTCCCGCGAGGCTCGCGAGGCCGCCTACCGCTACTGGCTCACCCAGATGGTGACCGGACCGCGCCGCATCGAGGAGCGTCTCTGCTGGTTCTGGCACGACCACTTCGCCACCGACATCCGCAAGGTCAAGTCCCCGTACCTCATGCTGCGCCAGCACCTGACCATCCGCGACCATGCCACCGGATCCTTCGCCGACCTGCTCCACGCCATCGCCGTCGATCCGGCGATGCTCGTCTACCTCGACGGCGTCGAGAACCGCGCCGGGGCCATCAACGAGAACTTCGGCCGCGAGGTGATGGAGCTGTTCACCCTGGGTCGGGGCAATTACACCGAGGAGGACGTCGTCGCCGCCTCTCGCGCCTTCTCGGGGTGGGTCGTGGTCCGGCCGGGCGGGCGTGCCGCCCGGCTGGGCCTCGCCCCCTTCACGGCGACCTTCCTCCCCCGCCGCCACGACGACGTGGGATCCTCTAGAGTCGACCTGCAGGCATGCAAGCTTGAGTATTCTATAGTCTCACCTAAATAGCTTGGCGTAATCATGGTCATAGCTGTTTCCTGTGTGAAATTGTTATCCGCTCACAATTCCACACAACATACGAGCCGGAAGCATAAAGTGTAAAGCCTGGGGTGCCTAATGAGTGAGCTAACTCACATTAATTGCGTTGCGCTCACTGCCCGCTTTCCAGTCGGGAAACCTGTCGTGCCAGCTGCATTAATGAATCGGCCAACGCGAACCCCTTGCGGCC